>ENA-UOOR01001134-UOOR01001134.1-fermentation-metagenome-genome-assembly--contig:-NODE-1134-length-33101-cov-11.353689_pt1 | contig 33101 bp, 31 predicted proteins | sample MGYA00245780_ERZ724029 | MGnify/ENA primary metagenome ERZ724029 (study PRJEB28704, sample SAMN03018315) | fermentation metagenome | biome: anthropogenic terrestrial biome; feature: soil... | reverse complement strand
GGGGGGGCGGCTTCCTTTTACAACAGCCGCAGTCCCTGCGCAAAGCGGTCGGACAGGACCATCGTCCCAATCGAGCCGACCCGACCCGTCATAAAGACGGATTCGTCCGGCAGAATTTGTATCTGCAGATTCCCGCCGGGCATGTGGACGGTCACGTCGCGGTCGGTCAGGCCCAGCTTGCAGGCCGCGCTCGCCGCGGCGCAGCTGCTGCTCCCGGAAGCGAGCGTGTAGCCGGCGCCTCTCTCATAGATTTCAATCGCGATGTTGTTTCTGTCCAGCACTTTCAGCAGCTGCATGTTGATTCGGTTTGGAAAGTTCTTCGAGTTTTCGACGCAGGGCCCCAGCCTGCACGCCAGCTCTCTGCTGATGTTTTCCATGGGGATCACGCAGTGCGGGTTCCCGATTGAGAGGCAGGTGACCCTGTATTCCCTGCCGTGGAATATCATGGGCTCGTCGATGACGTCCCGGTCTCGGCCGGCGACCGGAATCCGGCTGCTGCGGTATGTCGTTTTTCCCATCATCACTTTCAGAAGCTCCCCGCTGTCCTCCAGATATTCGACGGCGACATCTCCGCCCGCGGTGGAAAGGGTAAAGCGCCGCCCGGCCGCATACCCCGCGTCTTTCAGGTATTTGGAAAAAATCCGCACGCCGTTCCCGCTCTTTTCCGCTTCGCTTCCGTCCGGATTGAAAATCCGCACCCGGATTTTTCCGCCCTCCGGAATCGGGCCGTAAAGGATTCCGTCGGACCCGGCGCCGAAATGCCGGTCGCAGATCCGCCTGATGCGGCCCTCGTTCAGAGGAAGGTTTATTTTTTGCGGGTCGTATATCAGGTAATCGTTCCCCAGCCCCTGGTATTTCGGAAGAGCCATCTTCATAACAGAAATTCCACCTTTTTTCAAATTTCGCTGTTTTGCCTTTGTCACTTATTATACCATATTCGCGCCTTCTTCGGGCGGCCGCTTTTCCCCGGAACCGGCGGCGGGCGCGGGAAGATGTTACCGATTGCAGAAAACTGCATAAGATGGAAGTGAAGAAACCTCTTCAAAATATTTGGCCAGGAGGATTTTTATGAGCTGCAATAGATCTGAAGATAATAACGAAGCCCTCTGTGGCTTGAAACCGATACTCCGCGGAACCTGGACGGCGAATTACCCGCAGGAATTCTTTTACCGCGGGCCCGGCGGCAGCAGCACGAATCCGTGCTGCGGAGCGGGAAACAATCCGTGCTGCGGCGGGGGAAACAATCCATGCTGCGGCGGGAACTCTTCCGGAGGCTCAAACGACAACGGCGGATCGGCCGGCGTTGTCCGCTGCGCGCCCCAGCCTGTGCTGAGCTCTTCCACGGGCGGCGCGGGCCCGCTGCCGATTATTTCGACCAGCCTTGCCGATCCGCTCAACATCGTGTCGACCACGGTCAACACGTGCAGCGCCGGCAAGACGGATAACCTGATTCAGTTCACCGGCGTGATCAACATGCCCGCTGCGCTGGGCCTCACGCTGAACTTCCAGATCGTCCGCTCGTCCTGCATGGGCGGCGCCGTCAACGTCGGGCCGACCTTCACGTTCGGGGAGGAGCTTTCCATTGTCGGCACCGAAAGCTTCAGCTTCCAGTTTGTGGACAACAACGTGGCGCCCGGCACGTACACCTATGCCGTCCAGCTCGGCACCGGGACCCTGGTGGCCTCGGCGGGCGTCACCGTCACCAACGGCGTCCTCAGCGTTCTGGCTGTTCCCAAGCAGCAGAACGACTGCTGAGTTTTTTTGACCGGCAAAACGGCGATTTCAAAAACCTGATTTTTCCCTCTGTTCCCCCGGCTCAGTCCGGGGGCTTTTTTTGATTTGTTCCGGCGTGGATATGCTATAATAAAACCGGCCGCTGCGCGCAGCGGCCGGAAGGGGAGAAAATCGGATGCGGAAGGCGCTGGTTACGGGCGCGTCGCGCGGCATCGGGCGGGCCGTGGCGCGCAGGCTGAACCGGGACGGGTTTTACGTGGTGCTCAACTACGCCCGCTCCGACCGGGAGGCGCGCGCTCTGCTCGACGAGCTGAACGGCGTCCCCGGCGGCGGGGGAGCCGGTCTGTTCCGGGCGGACGTCTCGGACCGCGCACAGGTCGAGGCCATGTTCCGCTCGGCCGGCAGCGTGGATGTGCTGGTCAACAACGCGGGCGTCGCCCAGCGGAAGCTGTTCACCGACCTGACGGAGGAGGACTGGGAGCGCATGTTCGCCGTGGACGTCACGGGCGTGTTCCACTGCTGCCAGGCCGCGCTGCCCGCCATGATCCGCCGGAAGCGGGGAAGCATCATCAACGTCTCTTCGATGTGGGGGCAGACGGGCGGCTCCTGCGAGGTGCACTACTCCGCCGCAAAGGCCGCCGTGATCGGCCTGACGAAAGCCCTCGCCAAAGAAGTCGGCCCGTCGGGCGTCCGGGTCAACTGCATCGCGCCGGGGGTTATCAACACGCGCATGAACGCCGGCCTCGGGCCCGAAGACCTGCGCGCGCTGAAAGAGGAGACGCCCCTCGGGCGCCTCGGCACGCCGGAGGATATCGCCGCGGCCGTGTCGTTTCTCGCTTCGCCCGGCGCGGGATTCGTCACCGGGCAGGTGCTCGGCGTGAACGGCGGCATCGTGATTTAAACCGTCGTGTGCAGAACGCGGCAGTCCCCTTTGACCACGTAGTCGCCGTAGCCCGCAGGGACGAAGACGCTGTCGCCCTTCCGGAACGCGAACAGGGGCTTTCCCCGGTCCAGAACAAGCGCGTCTCCGTCCAGGCAAATCAGCGAATGGAAGCTCTTTTCGTCCGCGCGCAGGGCCGCTTCCCGGATTTTCATCTCGTAGACGGTGAAGATGTCGCAGGAGGCCAGCAGCCGGCGGCTGAAGCCGTCGAGGCTCTCCGGGCCGCCCTGCGGGCGCGTGGGGCGGGTCGGGCGCTCCAGCCGGGTCACGTCCAGCGCCTGCGCGATGTGGAGCGGGCGGGTTTTGCCGTTGGTGTCCACGCGGCCGTAGTCGTAGATGCGGTAGGTGAGGTTGGAGTTCTGCTGGATTTCGGCAATCAGGATTCCGGCCCCGATGGCGTGCAGGGTGCCCGCTTCGATGAAGAACACGTCGCCCGCATGCACCGGGACGCGGTTCAGGACCTGCTCCAGCGTATTGTCCGCGATTCTTTTCCGGAACTCGTCTTTTGAGATTTTGTGGTCGAAGCCGTAGTACAGGCTCGCGCCCGGCTCGCAGTCCACAACGTACCACATCTCCGTTTTGCCGTAGCCGCCCCCGTGGGCGCGGACGTAGGCGTCGTCCGGGTGGACCTGGATGGAAAGCTTTTTCTTGGCGTCGATCAGCTTGATTAAAAGCGGAAAGTAAGGGAATTTTTCGCAGTCGGTCCCCAGAATGCCGCGGCCCTGCTGCCCGAGCCATTCGGGGAACGGCGTGCCGGCGTCTTTTCCGGAGACGACGGTGGAAGGGCCGTCCGGATGGCTGGAGAGCAGCCAGGTCTCCGCAATCTTCGGGGCTTCGCTCTGCTGGTGGTATTCGGTGCGGAGCCGGTTGCCCCCCCAGAGGTAATCTTTGCACGCGCCTTTGAGCTTGACCGGATTGATGCGATCCAAAAGAATCACTCCCATATCGTTGAACTTTTTTAGATGAAAACGGACCTCGCTTTCTATTGTAGGCGTTTGGCGGAAAATATCAAGGAACAGCCGGACCGGGGTATTTTTAACAGGATTGGATTCCCGAGAGATTCAAAAATGATTCTTATTTTTATTTACAAACGGTCCCCGCGGTGATACACTGAGAGCGGAGAAAAAAGCGCAAAGCTGAAAAAGGAAAGGATGTCTGAAAGAAATGCGTATTTATGATTTTACGGTCAAGAATATCCGGGGAGAAGACGTCTCTCTCTCGAAATACCGCGGCAAAGCGGTGCTGATTGTGAACACGGCGAGCAAATGCGGATTTACGCCCCAGTACGAGGGGCTGGAGTCCCTGTACCGCAAATACAGGGACGGGGGGCTTGTGATTCTCGGCTTTCCGTGCAACCAGTTTCTGCAGCAGGACCCGGGCAGCAACGGCGAGATTTCCTCGTTCTGCAAGCTGCATTTCGGCGTGTCCTTCCCGCTCTTTGCAAAAATCGACGTGAACGGCGAAAACGAGGCGCCGCTTTACCGCTACCTCAAGCAGGCCGCGCCGTTCCAGGGCTACGAGCTGGATAAGGCAGGCGGAAAGACGGTCCACGACGTGGTCGCCAGGCATTATCCGGAAAACCTCAAGGGCGACGGCATCAAATGGAATTTCACCAAGTTCCTGGTTTCGCGCGACGGCAGCCGGGTCACGCGGTTCGAGCCGAGCGTGACGCCGGCGGAGCTGGAGCCCGCCGTCAAGAAAGCGCTGGCGGAATAATCTTTTTCCGATTCGGGAGGTGGCACGATGGTTTATGATGTGCTGGTGGCGGGCGGCGGCCCGGCCGGCCTGACCGCCGCAATTTACGCCGCGCGGGCGGGGCTTTCGGTGCTCGTGCTCGGCGGTGTTCCCGGCGGGCAGGTGGCGACCGCCTCCGCGGTGGAAAACTACCCGGGGTTTGTGGGCATCGCCGGCCCGGACCTTGCGGAAAAACTGCTGAAGCACGCCCGCTCGGCGGGCGCGAAAGTCCTGCTGGAAGAGGCGGAGAGCTTCGACCTCGACGGCCCGGTCAAGGCCGTGAAGACGGCGCAGGACACATACCGGTCGAAGACCGTGATTCTGGCGCAGGGGTCCCGGCGCAGAAAGCTGAATATCCCCGGCGAAGAGCAGTTCGCCGGGCGCGGCGTCTCCTACTGCGCCGCCTGCGACGGCAACTTCTTCCGGGGCAAAACGGTGGCGGTGGTCGGCGGCGGCGACACGGCGGTCAGCGATGCCATCGCGCTGGCCGGCCTGTGCAGGGCGGTCTACCTGCTGCATCGGCGCGACGTGCTGCGGGCCCAGTATTCGCTGGTTCGCCAGGCGCACGCCCTGCCGAACCTGAAGATGATTTTCAGCGTTTCGCCCGTGCGGATTGAGGGCGGGCAGAAGGTGGAGCGGATCGTCCTCCGCCGCGCCGGCGGAAGCGAACTCGCGCTGCCCGTGGACGGCGTGTTCGTCGCCATCGGCGTGATTCCGAATTCGCAGCGCCTGCCGCCCTCCCTGCCGACCGACGGCGGCTATCTGGAGGCGCCGGAAAGCGGCGTCACGCCGGTCCCCGGCGTGTTTGTGGCGGGAGACCTGCGCCGAAAGGCCCTGTACCAGATTGTCACGGCGGTCGCGGACGGCGCGAACGCCGCCGATTCCGCCCGGCGCTTCCTCGACGCGACCCGCGTGTGAGGCCGGCGGCAGTCCCCGCAAGATAAAAAAATAAAAACGGACCCGGAGCGTTTCGCAGAAACTCCGGGCCCGTTTTTTTTACATCTGCGCGGGCTGCGAAATCTGGTTCAGCGCCTGGCCGGCATTGTCCGCGAGCGAGGGCTCCACGGAAATATCCCCCAGCGCGACGACGCCCACCAGGCTGCCCCGGTCGACGATGGGAAGGCGGCGGACCTGTTTTTCGCTCATGACCCGGGCGGCGTCGTGCACGTCCATCTCCGGGTCCCCGACGGCCGGGCTCGGGCTCATAATCTCGCGGACCTTCTGGCGCCTGGGGTCCTGCCCCGCCGCGACGGAGCGGAGCGCGATGTCCCGGTCGGTCACGATGCCGACGACCTTCTGCTGCTGGCAGACGGGGATCGACCCGATGTCGTACTGCTTCATCAGCTGCGCCGCACGCTCGGTGGAATCTTCGGGATTCAGGCTGGCGACGTCTTTCGTCATGATGTCCTTGACTCTCATTTTGCTCACCTCGGCGTTAGCTTTTCCGGCGAAGCGGGCATTTATGAGGGGAACGGGCGGCTTTTTCCCGCCGGGCGCCGGAACAGCCGGCGCCTCACAGGTAATTCTGCTCCGAGCGCAGCTTCTGCATCAGCGGGAAGACGGCCGCCGCGTCCGGCACGGACTGGCTCTGCTCGTAGAGCCGCACCATGTCCCGGATCATCGTCACCCGCTGCAGCAGGTGGCTTTCGCTTTCGGGCATGCCGTTGCCGATCCAGATGAGGATCGCGTCGAGAAAGGCGTGCGAGAAGAACTTGACCAGAAAGTTCCTGTCCTCCTGCCGGATGAAAAGGCCGCTGCAGGCTTCGTCGAAAACCCGGGAGGCCCATTTGAACACGAAGGGGTACAGGAACCGCTCGATGGATTCCTTGCGCAGGGAGCGGACGGTGTTCCGGAGGAAGACCTTGTTCTTTTTTGCGTATTTCAGGGTGGTCAGCAGCGTGTTTTTCCAGTTCCGGTCGAGCCCAAAGTCCCTGAAAATCTCGTTCTGGTAAATCCAGCGCAGCAGGTCGTACATGTCTTTGAAGTGGTAATAGAACGTCTGGCGGTTCAGGCCGCAGTGGTCGGTCACGTTTTGAATCGTGATTTTGCGGAACGGGGTTTTCTTCATCAAATCTTTCAGGGAATCTGCGAGTTTTGCCTTCGTCTGCGATGCGTGCACCATTTTGCTCCTCCTCACCATGCTTGAAAGGCCCGCGGTTCTGCGGAGGCGGGCCGGCTGCGCTGTGGGCTTCTCTGCGGGGACGGCTGCCCCGCGGCAAACGGGAAAACAGTTTTTATCATTTCCATTATAACATCCTTTCTGTTTTTTTTCAGCCGGTTCCGACAAAATTCATAAAAATTTAGATTTTACAAAGAGCCTTCCGAATAGATTGACCAGAGAAACCCTCAAAACTCCCGGGCCATGCCGGCTCTGGTCTCAGCCGCTTTTTTCTAAACAAATCCCAAAATTTGTATAGACGAAAGCGAAGCATTGTTTATTTACAACAGGAACCCCGAATGTTAAGATATCACCAGAATAATTTTATGCACCCTGCATAAACATCATTCCGGAAGAACCAATCAAAAACCGCTGAGGGAGGGATTGTTTCAAATGGCAAAGTACATCATGGCCCTGGATGCAGGGACGACGAGCTCCCGCTGTATTCTCTTCAATGAGCGGGGAGAAATGATCAGCGTGGCGCAGAAGGAGTTCAGGCAGTATTTCCCCAAACCCGGATGGGTGGAACACGACGCCATGGAAATCTGGGCGACCCAGATCGGCGTGGCGCAGGAAGCCATGTATAAGGTCAATGCCACGGCCAAGGACATCGCTGCAATCGGCATCACGAACCAGCGCGAAACGACGATTGTCTGGGACAAGAAGACGGGCGAGCCGGTCTACCACGCCATCGTCTGGCAGTGCCGGCGCACGTCGGAGTACTGCGACCAGCTCAAGGCCAAGGGCCTGACGGACATCTTCCGCCAGAAGACGGGCCTCGTGATTGACGCCTATTTTTCGGGGACAAAGCTGCGCTGGATTCTTGAGAACGTGCCCGGCGTGCGGCAGAGGGCCGAAAAGGGCGAGCTGCTGTTCGGCACGGTGGATTCCTGGCTGATTTGGAACCTGACGAAAGGCAAAGTGCATGTGACCGACTATTCCAATGCCTCCCGCACCATGCTGTTCAACATCCAGAAGCTGAAGTGGGACGAAGACATCCTCAAAGAGCTGAACATCCCGGCCTGCATGCTTCCGGAAGTAAAGCCTTCCAGCTGCGTGTACGGAGAGACGGACCCCTCCATCTTCGGCGCTCCGATTCCGATTGCGGGCGCGGCCGGGGACCAGCAGGCGGCTCTGTTCGGGCAGACCTGCTTTACGCCGGGCGAGGCGAAGAACACCTACGGCACCGGTTGCTTCATGCTGATGAACACCGGGGAGAAGCCGGTCTTCTCCAAGCACGGCCTGGTCACGACCATCGCATGGGGCCTGGGGGGCAAGGTCAACTATGCGCTGGAAGGCTCCATCTTTGTAGCGGGCGCTGCGCTTCAGTGGCTGCGCGACCAGCTGCGCCTGATTGACAGCTCGCCCGATTCCGAATACATGGCGAACAAAGTGAAGGACACCAACGGATGCTATGTGGTCCCCGCGTTCACCGGTCTGGGCGCCCCGTACTGGGACCAGTACGCGCGCGGCGTGATTGTCGGCCTGACCAGGGGCGTCAACAAGTACCACCTCACCCGTGCCACGCTGGAGTCGCTCGCCTACCAGACGCTGGACGTGCTGAAGGCGATGGAGCAGGATTCGGGCATCAAGCTTGCGGCGCTGAAAGTGGACGGCGGCGCCTGCGCGAACAACTTCCTGATGCAGTTCCAGGCCGACCTGATAGGCGCGCCGGTCCGCAGGCCGAAGTGCGTGGAGACGACCGCGATGGGCGCTTCGTATCTGGCGGGTCTTGCGGTGAACTACTGGAACAACAAGGAGGAAGTGCTGAAAAACTGGCAGATTGACAGGGTGTTCGAGCCCAAGATGGACGAAAAGACGCGTGAGAAAATCGTCGCCGGATGGCACAGGGCCGTCGCCTGCACGCGCGGATGGGCAAAAGAAGAAAGCTGAATCGCTTGTAAAATCTCGACTGAGAGAATGGGGTGTATTAACATGGTGCCTTATTTGGCGGAGTTTATCGGGACGGCAATTCTGATCATCCTCGGCGACGGCGTGGTCGCAAACGTCAATCTGAACAAATCCGGAATGAAGGGCGGCGGATCCGTCCAGGTCACTTTTGCATGGGGCCTTGCGGTGCTTCTGCCCGCGTTTATCTTCGGGGCCGCCTCGGGCGCCCATTTCAACCCGGCCGTAACCATCTCCCTCGCAGCCGCGGGAAAGTTCGACTGGGCCATGGTCCCCGGCTACATCGTGGCGCAGATAGCCGGCGGATTCATCGGCGGCTGCATCGTTTACCTGCTGTTCAAGGATCACTTCGACGCGACGGACAATCCGAATACAATCCTCGGCTGCTTCTCGACCGCCCCCTCCATCCGCAACATCCCCCGCAACTTCTTCTCGGAGGTCGTCGGGACGTTCGTGCTGGTGTTTGCCATCCTGGGCATCGGCAATGTGCAGGGCAGCACGACGGTCGGCCTGAACTATCTGCTCGTGTTCGCCATCATCGTATCCGTCGGCATGTCCCTCGGCGGGCTGACGGGGTACGCGATCAACCCGGCCCGTGACCTTGGCCCGCGCCTTGCGCACGCGGCCCTCCCCATCAAGAACAAGGGCGGCTCGGACTGGAGCTACGGCCTGGTCGTCCCGGTGTTCGGCCCGATTGTGGGCGGCCTGCTGGCGACGCTGCTGTTTATGGCAATACCCTGGTAGACAGAACGGAGATCTTTTCTGCGGGGGCAAACCGATATCGTCTTGCCCCTGCATTCTTTCATGACTTTCCAGAATTCTCACATTTATTTTTGAGCGGAAAACTGGTACCATAGAGTATGGATTCGGCGTTCCGTGAAACGCGTGGAACTTTTTTGCAGAAAAGGCTGGTGTATAATCTTATGGTGGATGTGATTGTAATCGGCGGCGGGGCAGTCGGCTGCGCCACGGCGAGGAACCTTTCCCGCTTCCGCCTGAAAACCGTCCTGCTGGAGAAGGCCTCCGACATCTGCGAGGGCCAGAGCAAGGCCAACACGGCGATTGTCCACGGCGGATACGACGCGAAGCCCGGCACCCAGAAGGCGAAGTACAACGTGCTCGGCAACCGGATGTTTCAGAAGGTCTGCTCGGAGCTCGACGTCCCGCTGAAATGGAACACCTCCCTGGTCGTCACTTTTTCGGAGGACGGAATCGAAAAGCTGGAGCAGCTCAGGGAGCAGGGCAGGCAGAACGGCGTGCCGAAGCTCTCCATCATCGGCAGGGACGAACTTTTTCGGCGCGAGCCGAACCTCAGCCGGGAAGCGTGCGCCGCGCTGCTGGTGGAGACGGGCGGCATCGTCTGCCCCTACGAGTTTACCATAGCCAATGCGGAGAACGCGGCGGAAAACGGCGTCCGGTTCTGCCGCAACGCCGAAGTGCGGAAAGTCAGCCGGGATGAGACGGGCCTCTGGACGGTCGAAAGCACCGCCGGCACGTTTACGGCCAGGGCCGTCGTCAACTGCGCCGGCCTGTACTCCGACCGCATCAACAACATGGTTTCCGAAGAAAAATTCCATATCCTCCCGCGCCGCGGCGAATATTATATCATCGACAAACGCTATGCAGACACGTTCCACGCCTCGATTTTCCAGCTCCCCACCAAGATGGGCAAGGGCATCCTCGTGACCCCGACGGTGGACGGGACCATCCTGATAGGCCCGACGGCCGAGGACATCGACAACCGGGACGACACCCGAACCACGCCGGCAGGGCTGGCGAAATCTCTGAAATTCGGAAGCAGGACCTGGGAGCATATCCCGCTGCGCGACGTAATCACCACTTTTTCCGGCATCCGCGCCCACTGCGACAAGAATGACTTCATCCTCGGGGAGGCGCCCGACGCCCCGCTGTTTTTCAACGCCGGCGGCGTGGAGTCGCCCGGCCTGACCTCTTCCCCGGCCATCGGCGAATTCCTTGCCGGGCTTGTGGCGGACCGGCTGCATGCGGAGCCGAACCCAGATTTTCAGCCCGTGCGGCACGCCATCCCGAAGTTCCGCGAGATGGACGCCGCCCAGCGGGAAAAGGCGATCGCCTCCAACCCGGACTACGCCAAGGTCGTGTGCCGGTGCGAAACCGTGACCGAGGCGGAAATCCGCGAGGCGATCCGCCGCCCGGTCGGGGCGCGGACCATCGACGGCATCAAGCGCCGCACCCGCGCCGGCATGGGCCGCTGCCAGGCCGGCTTCTGCACGCCGAGGACCGTGCAGATCCTCAGCGAGGAGCTGCACATCTCGCCGCTTGAAGTGACAAAGTTCGGGGGAAATTCCAAACTGCTGCAGAGCTATCTTTTCACGAAGGGAGAGGACGATCATGCGCAGCGTTGACCTCATCATCATCGGAGGGGGCCCCGCGGGCCTTGCCGCGGCCATCTCCGCCTACGAATCCGGCTGCCGCGATCTTTTGATTCTGGAACGGGAGGAAACGCTCGGCGGCATCTTAAAGCAGTGCATCCACAACGGCTTCGGCCTGCATACGTTCCACGAGGAGCTCACGGGCCCGGAATACGCCCAGCGGTATATCGACAAGGTCCTGCAGTACCAGATCCCCTACCAGTGCGACACCATGGTGATTGAGGTGACGCCCGACCGCCGGGTCACGGCCGTCAGCCGCGCGAACGGGCTGCAGCAGTTCCAGGCGAAGGCCGTCATCCTCGCCATGGGCTGCCGCGAGCGCCCGCGCGGCGCGCTCGCCATCCCGGGGTGGCGGTGCTCCGGCATCTACACGGCGGGGACAGCGCAGCGGTTCGTGAACCTGGAGGGCATCCTCCCCGGCAAGCGGGTCGTGATTCTCGGCTCGGGGGACATCGGCCTGATTATGGCGCGCCGCATGACCTTCGTGGGGGCCAAGGTGCTGGCCTGCGTCGAGCTGATGCCCTACTCCTCCGGCCTCAAGCGGAACATCGTGCAATGCCTGGACGACTACAACATCCCGCTGCTGTTCAACCACACCGTGGTGGATATCAAGGGCCGCGAGCGGCTGGAGGGCGTGACGGTCGCCGAGGTCGACCCCAAGACCCACCGGCCGATTGCGGGCACAGAGCGGGACTATGACTGCGACACGCTGCTGCTTTCCGTCGGCCTGATTCCGGAGAACGAGCTGAGCCGGATGGCCGGCGTCAGGCTTTCGCCCGCCACCAAGGGCGCCGTGGTCGACGAAAATCTGGAAACCTCCGTCCCCGGCGTCTTCTCCTGCGGAAACGTGCTGCACGTGCACGACCTGGTGGACTATGTTTCGGAGGAAGCCGGGCAGGCCGGGAAAAACGCGGCCGCCTTCCTGCGGGGAGAGCAAAAGGAAACCGGCAGGACCATCCCGGTGGTCGACGGCTTCGGCGTCTCGGGGGCGGTTCCTCAGAAGATTCACGTCGGCGGCGCCGATGAAGCCGTGAACGTGATGTTCCGGCCGAGGGGCGTTTACCGCAACGCGAAAATCGTCGTTTCCGCCGGGGACCGGGAGCTGTATTCCCGCAAAGCCAGAATCCTGACGCCCGGCGAGATGGTCAATCTGAAACTGAGGCCCGAGCAGCTTCGCCGCATCGGCGACGCCGCCGAGCTTGCCGTGAAAGTGGAGGCTTCGTAACACGATGAAAAAGGAAATCACCTGCATTGGGTGCCCGATGGGCTGCCGCATCTCGGCGGTGCTCGACGAGAACGGAAAAATCGTTTCGCTGGAGGGCTACACCTGCAACGTGGGGAAGAAATACGCCCAGGAGGAATTTACGGTCCCGAAGCGGATGGTGACCGCGCTGGTCCGCGTGCACGGGCAGAACCGGCCGCTTTCGGTCAAGACCGCGAAGCCGATTGAGAAAAGCAGGATTTTCGACTGCCTGAAGCAGCTGGAATCCTGCACGGTGATTCTGCCGGTCCATGCCGGCGACGTGGTGGTTCCCCATGTCTGCGGAACCGACGTCGACATCGTCGCAACCCGGGAAATGTATTGAAAAAATAAAACTTGAGCCGCTGCGGGGTGAAAAATCCCGCGGCGGCTTTTTCGTCGGCGACGGCCGGGAAGCTGGGAACTTCCGCTCCCCTTTGCGGCGCATGCTCCGGGTCACCCGGCAGGCCCGGCGGATTTGACATTTTGAAAACCACATTGTATAGTATTTAAAACGAATACGGAAAAATTTAGTTTCCGCCCGGCGCGGAAACGGAAAAAAGGACGGATGAAAATCGTGAGCAAAAAGATGAAAACGATGGACGGCAACGAGGCTGCCGCCTATGTTTCCTATGCATTCACCGAAGTCTCCACCATTTACCCGATCACGCCGTCTTCCCCGATGGCGGCGCACGTGGACGTGTGGGCCGCGAACGGGAAGAAGAACCTGTTCGGGCAGCCGGTGCGGCTTGTGGAGATGGAAAGCGAATGCGGGGCCGCCGGCGCGATGCACGGCTCCCTCGAATCCGGGGCGCTGACCACGTCCTACACCTCCTCGCAGGGCCTGATGCTGATGATTCCGGCGCTGTACCGCCTGAGCGGCGAGCTGCTGCCGGGCGTCCTGCACGTCAGCTCCCGCACGGTCGGGACGCACGCGTTCTCCATCTTCGGCGACCATTCCGACGTGATGGCGTGCCGCCAGACGGGCCTGGCGATGATCTGCGACGGCAGCGTACAGGAGGTCATGGACCTGACGGCCGTCCCGCACCTCGCCGCCATCGAGGGGCGCGTGCCGTTCCTGCATTTCTTCGACGGGTTCCGCACCTCGCACGAAATTCAGAAGGTGGAGGTCATGGATTACGAGGACCTGCGCCCGCTGATCAACCGGAAGGCCCTGGACGCGTTCCGCGCCAGGGCGCTGAACCCGGACCACCCCGTGCAGCGCAGCACGGTGCAGAACCCGGACATCTTCTTCCAGGCGCGCGAAGCGGCGAACCGGTATTACGACGCCCTGCCCGAAATCGTGGAAAAGTACATGCGGGCGATCGGCAGAATCACCGGCAGAAGCTACCACCTTTTCGATTATTACGGCGCCCCGGACGCCGAGTTCGTGATTGTGGCCATGGGCTCCGTCAGCGGCACGGCGAAAGAGGTCGTGGATTTCCTCGGCAGGCGCGGGGAGAAGGTCGGCTACCTGCAGGTCCGGCTGTACCGCCCGTTTTCGGCGAAGCATTTTCTCGGGGCCATGCCTAAGACCGTCCGGGCCGTCGCCGTGCTGGACCGCACCAAGGAGCCCGGCGCGTTCGGCGAGCCGCTCTATGAGGACGTCTGCTCCGTTTTCTCCAGCAGCGGGCGGGCCGCGAAAATTTACGGCGGGCGCTACGGCCTTTCTTCCAAGGACGTGACGCCGGCGCAGATTGCCGCCGTGTACGAGAACCTGAAGAAGCCGGAGCCGATGAACCATTTCACCGTGGGAATCGACGACGACGTCACGCACCGCTCCCTCCCGGTCTGCGGGGAGATTGCCTGCGGCGACCCGGACACGGTCAGCTGCAAATTCTGGGGGTTCGGCTCCGACGGCACGGTCGGCGCCAACAAGAACTCCATCAAAATCATCGGCGACCACACCGACCAGTACGTCCAGGCGTATTTTGAGTACGACACGAAAAAATCGGGCGGCGTGACGAAGTCCCACCTGCGCTTCGGCAAGCGGCCCATCCGCTCGGAATATCTGGTCAGCCGGGCGGATTTCATCGCCTGCCACAAGGAGTCCTACATCGGCCAGTACGACATCCTTTCCGACCTCAAGCCGGGCGGCACTTTCCTGCTGAACTGCAGCTGGGGCCGGGACGAGCTGGATTCCCGCCTTCCGGCCGGGGTCAAGCGCAGTCTCGCCCGGAAAAAAATCAGGTTCTACACCATCGACGCGACGAAAATCGCTGCGGAAATCGGCCTGCGCAACCGCATCAACACGGTCCTGCAGGCGGCGTTTTTCCGGCTCGCCGGCATCCTTCCGCTTGAGGACGCGAAAAAGTACATGAAACAGGCCATCTACGACAGCTACCGCCAGAAAGGCGGGAAAGTTCTGCAGATGAACGATGCCGCCGTGGACCGCGGCGCGGCGGAGGTGGTCGAAATCCCCGTGCCGGCGGAATGGGCGAACGCGCAGGACGAGCCGAAGCGCGAGCGCGGCGGTCTGCCGGACTACATAAAGAACATCCTGATTCCCGTGGACGCCCAGAAGGGCGACACCCTCCCGGTCAGCGCGTTCGCGGAGGCGGCGGACGGGACCGTCCCGCTCGGCACCTCCAAGTACGAAAAGCGGGGCACGGCCATCCAGGTGCCGAAATGGGACCCCGAAAAATGCATCCAGTGCAACTGGTGCTCCTTTTACTGCCCCCACGCGGCGATCCGCCCGTTCCTGCTGACGGAAGAAGAGAAACGCGGCGCGCCGAAGACGTACGGCACGGCGGAGGCCAGGGGCCGGGCGCTGGAGGGGCTTTTCTTCCGCGTCCAGACCGACCCGCTGGACTGCACCGGCTGCGGCTCCTGCGCGCAGGTGTGCCCCGCGCCCGACAAGGCCCTGGAGATGGTCCCGCTGGAGACGCAGCTCCCGCAGCAGGCCAACTGGGACTATTCGCTCGCCCTGCCGCGGAAGAAGAACCCGCTCGACAAATTCTCGGTGAAGGGCAGCCAGTTCGAGCAGCCGCTTCTTGAGTTTTCCGGCGCCTGCGCCGGCTGCGGCGAGACCCCGTACATGAAGCTGCTGACCCAGCTTTTCGGCGACCGAATGTACCTGGCGAACGCCACCGGGTGCTCCCAGGCATGGGGGGCGGCGGCCCCCTGCGTCCCGTACACGAAAAACGAGCGCGGGCACGGCCCCGCGTTCTCGAACTCCCTGTTCGAGAACAACGCGGAGTTTTCGCTCGGCATGTGCCTGGCCGTCCTTCAGCGGCGCGAGCACCTCGCCATGAAGGTCCGCGAGCTTCTGGGCCGCACGGAGGACGGGGCGCTCAAGGGCGCCCTGCAGGCCTGGCTGGACGGCTACGCCGACTCGAACGGCACGCGGGAGCGCGCTTCGGCGGTCGTCGCCGCCGTCAGGGCCGACGCCGCCCCCGGCGACCGACCCCTCTGTGAGGAAATCCTCAGGGAAAGCGACCAGCTCGCCAAAAAGTCCATGTGGATGTACGGCGGCGACGGCTGGGCCTACGACATCGGCTTCGGCGGGCTCGACCATGTGTTTTCCACCGGCGTCGACGTCAACGTGCTCGTCGTGGACACCGAGGTCTACTCCAACACCGGCGGGCAGGCGTCCAAAGCCACGCCCGCCGGGGCGGTGGCGCAGTTCGCCGCCGCCGGGAAGCAGACGGGCAAAAAGGACCTCGGGGCCATCTTCATGACGTACGGGAACATCTATGTGGCGCAGGTGGCCATGGGCGCCAACCCCAACCAGCTTGTGCGCGTCCTGAAAGAGGCGGAGGCCTACCCCGGCCCGTCCCTCGTGATCGCCTACGCGCCCTGCATCAGCCACGGCATTGTGCAGGGCATGGCGTATGCGCAGCCGGAGGCGAAGCTGGCCGTGCAGAGCGGCTACTGGACCCTTTACCACTACAATCCGCAGTATGTGACGCAGGGGAAAAATCCGTTCGTTCTGGATTCGAGAGCGCCGACCGTCCCGCTTCGGGAGTTCCTCAGGGGCGAGGTCCGCTATGCCGCGCTCAGGCGCACCTTCCCGGAAAGGGCGGAAGCCCTGTTCCAGAAAGCGGAGCGCGACGCCGCAAAGCGGTTCCGCTATTACCGCCGCCTGGCGCAGCAGCTCGCCTGACCGAAAGACGCGGCCCCGCGGGGCCGACAGAACGGAAACTCACAGGGGCTCCCGCAAAGCAGAACGCTTTGCGGGAGCCCCTTTCGGCGATTGCGCTCGAAATGGATCAGGAACGCTTGATGGAGAATTTCCGCTCGGTGCCGGTCACGAGGCGGTGGATGTTCTGGTGGTGTTTCGCTATCAGAAGCGCGGCGATGCCGGCGGCGAAAAGGGTCGTAATCCATACGTAGGAGAGCGGGACCGCCCCGTAGGCGGAAGCCCCCCGGAACTCCGAAAATGCAAACAGAAAGTTCACGGCCGGGAACACGACGGCGGCGACGATGGAGGAGAGGGAGACGATCCGCGTGCAGAGGAACACCACGGCAAAAACGGCCACGCAGACGGCGAACACGCGCCAGTCTATCAGCACCAGCATGGCCGCCGAGGTCAGAACGCCCTTCCCGCCCTTAAACTGGAAATACAGCGGGTAGATGTGCCCGAGGATGCAGAAAAGCCCCGCCAGATAGGCGCCGTACTGCTGGATATAGGGCGGAAGACCCGCCTGCACGCTTAAAAAGCGGAAGATTTCCCGCCCCAGGAACACCGAAAGCATGCTCTTCCCGAAGTCGAACGCCATGGTCGGGAGCCCCGCCTTCACGCCGACGGAGCGCAGCACGTTCGTCAGGCCCGCATTGCCGCTCCCAAGGCTGCGGATGTCGGTGTGATACAGGAGCCGGGTAAAAATAATCGAAAAACTGATGCTCCCCAGCAGATAGGACAGAACCGCGACGGCCAGTCCTGCGGCCGCCGCGCCCAGTACAACAGAATTGCTCATTGCAACTTCTCCTTCTTCATCTGTGCTCAAAAAACGGAGTTTTACAATCGGCAAACTTCATCCGGCAATATCCAGCCTTCATGGTATCACGCAATTTGATAATTTGCAAGAAATACTTACAGGCGATTAAAATAATTTATGCGGTATTCCTGTAAAATTTCTGGAACCGGCGCAGGAGCGCCGGCAGGCGCTGAAAACTGCCGGCACATTTTTCCTTCCGGCGCTGTATCATGGTTCAGGCGGGTTTATTTTTTAAAAGTGCGGAAGGAGACGAGGGACCATGTGCACAGCCGTTGCGTTTCAATCCGGGCGCGGGCAGAACTTTTTGGGCCGGACGCTCGATTTTTCGTATCCGATCGAACCGCGGATTTTCATCGTGCCGAAGGGCTTTGAGTGGCGGAGCGCGCTGGACGGGAAACGGTTCGCCGACGCGTGCGGCTTTATCGCAATCGGCCAGGAGGAGGACGGAATTCTCGGCTTTTTCGATGGGGTGAACGAGTGCGGGTTCGCCGCCGCCGCGCTGTATTTTGCGGGCTGCGCGCACTATGACGCAGCTCCGGAAAACGGCGGGAAGGAGCCGGTGCCGTCCGTGGAATTTCTCCACTTCATCCTGGGAAGGTGCGGCTCGGTCGGAGAGCTGAAAAGCCTTCTGCCGCGCCTCACCGTTGTGGGGCTGCCCGACCCCGTCACGCAGACGGCCGCGCCCCTGCACTGGATTGCGACGGACAGAAGCGGCGCGTGCATCGTCGTAGAGCCGACGGAGCGGGGACTGGAAGTGTTTGAAAACCCCCTCGGTGTTCTGGCCAACAGCCCCGGCTTCCGGTGGCAGATGACGAACCTCAGGAACTACATGGGGGTTTCCATCGGGCAGAAGAGCGAAGCCGACTGGGGCGGCGTCGGGCTGGTTCCGTTCGGCCAGGCGGGCGGCACAATGCTGCTGCCCGGCGGATATACGTCGCCGGAGCGGTTCGCCCGGACGGCGTTTCAGAAAACGCATGTGCTCCGCCCGGACGACGGGGCCGAAGCCGTCGTGACCGGCTTCCATATTCTGGGCAGCGTGACCGTCCCGAAGGGAATCGTAGTCACGGACAGGGGCACTTACGACTACACCCGGTACACGGCTTTTTTAAACACCGAAACCTGCGAATATTTTATCAGAGCGTACGGCGGCAGCGCGGTCGAGACCGTCGGGCTTTGGGACCATCCGGAAAATGGCGGCAGGCTCCTCTGCCTGGGCGCGCTGACGCAGCGGCCCGTTTTTCTGAAAAGGGAAGGCCCCGGCCTTCCGGGGCGCACCGGCGTCCGGCGGCCGTGCCCGTACCGGAACAGCCCGCACCGGACGTCGCCGGGTGCGAAATAATTACCATTGAAACGCACGGACCCTTTCGGTTATCATGAAGGTAGTCGAAAGGGCTTATTTTATACCGAAACGGAGGGAAAGCTGTGAGTGAAGAATCCGATCGGAAATTCTGCGTGGATTACTACATGCGCCGCGGAATGTCGAAGAAAGAGGCGGAAAATTTTACATCTGTAATCTTAATCGGCTTCAGACAGCAGACATTGAAGGTCCTAAGGCAAAGATGCGAGTTTTCGCTTGACATCCTGGGCGATTCTGAAGAACGGGCCAATTCGGGTTTATAGGAGAAAAGAAATCTGCGCGCGGGCCTGCAAAGGCTTATGGAGGCAAAAGGCTCTGCCCGGATTCGGGGGGTTGGTTCCACAAGGCTGTCGGCACGTCGCCGGCGGCTTTGTTTTTATGCCGTTCGTCCGCCCGTGTTCTCACGGCATTTATACTGGAAACGCGGGTGCAAAGCAAAACGCACTCCACAGAGGTGAAGTGCGCGAATTGCCCGCGGCGGCCCGCCGCCGGTCGAGGTGGCGGGGCTTGGGCAGCGTAATTTACCCGCGTTCCGCGAGTCTTTCCGCCGGGCCGCATGCTCCGAAACAGCCGGCCCTTTTTCGCGGGTTGCACCGGTCAGTTCTCGCTCCCCGCCCACACAAAAGTATCAGTGCTTCGCTCGAAGAGCGGGGCACTGATACTTGGTCCGAGTGACAAGACTTGAACTTGCGGCCTCTTGACCCCCAGTCAAGCGCGCTACCAACTGCGCCACACCCGGATGCTTTTTTACTATACCATATCGGGCCGCAATTTGCAAGGGCGCGCGATGCGGAAACGCCGGATTCCGCCAAACTTTTCAGCGGGCGGAAAGTTCCCATTGACAAAAGGATGAAAAATAGGTAAGCTATATGAAACATATCGTTTCAATAGGACATTTTCTGAACCGGGGGGTTATCATGGGAAAAATACCGACGATGCAAGAAGCAAGGGAATTGCTGAAAGAGTATAATCAGGACGAGTTCCACCTGAAGCATGCCGAAATCGTATCCGGCGTGATGGGGTATTTCGCCCGGCAGTACGACCCGGAGCATGTGGAGTTCTGGAAACTCGCGGGGCTGCTGCACGACCTGGACTTCGAGAAATACCCGGAGCAGCACTGCATCAAAGAGCAGGAGATTATGCGGGAGCACGGCTACGACGAAGCGCTGATCCATGCGGTCGCGAGCCACGGCTACAACCTGACCGTGGACGTCAAGCCGGAAAAGTTCATGGAAAAGGTCCTGTACGCCACGGACGAGCTGACGGGCCTGATCGGCGCAACCGCCCTGATGCACCCCGCAAAGAGCGTGCGCGGCCTCTCGCCGAAATCGGTGAAGAAAAAGTTTAAGTCCAAGGGCTTCGCCGCCGGCTGCTCGCGCGACGTGATTCGGAACGGGGCGGATATGCTGGGCTGGACGCTGGACGATCTGATTGCAAGAACGCTGGCCGCCATGCAGTCGCTGGCGGACGAATTGAATTTATAAAAATAAAACTTGTAATTTGTTCAAAAAAGCCCTTGACATTTTCGGCGCTACGGCATAGAATAAACAGCAAGAACACAAAACATATCCAACATATATTATTTATAGAAATAGAAGAGGAGGAAAACCGCGATGACAAGGTCTGTTGCTTTCTGCAGGATGAACGGTGTGATGGGCACGATGTGCAGCATCATGTGCTGCGGCATGCCCGAAAAGCAATATGACCGTCATCTTGTGCTGTAACTCTACGGTTTTCCATATTTACGGCAAGGCTGACAGGTCGCAAAACTGTCAGCCTTTTTTATTTATTTTTACGGCAGACAGCCGCCATTCAAAGCCGGCATCATATACCCCTAAAACTAACAATTATTTTAAAGAAGGAAAGGTTGGTCACGATGAGCGAGAGAAAATTTGGATTTGAAACGCTGCAGGTTCAGGCCGGGCAGGAAAAGCCCGACCCGGCGACGGGCGCGAGGGCCGTCCCCATCTATCAGACTTCTTCCTACGTGTTTAAGGACACGACGGAGGCGGAGGGCCGCTTCGGCCTGACGATTCCGGGCAATATCTATTCGCGCCTGACGAACCCGACGACGGAGATTTTTGAAAAGCGCATCGCCGCGCTGGAGGGCGGCTCCGCCGGCCTGGGCGTGGCGTCGGGCGCGGCGGCGGTCACCTATTCCATCCTGAACATCGCGGGCGCGGGGGACGAGATTGTTTCTGCCAGCACGCTTTACGGCGGCACCTACAACCTGTTTGCCCACACGCTGCCCCGGTACGGAATCCAGACCGTCTTTGTCGACCCGGACGACGTGGAGAATTTTGAAAAGGCCATCACGCCGAAGACCAAGGCGATTTACTACGAAACCCTCGGGAATCCCGGCATCAACGTGATCGATTTCGACGCCGTGGGCGAGATCGCCCGCAGGCACAAGCTCCCCGTCATCGTGGACAACACGTTCGCCACGCCGTACCTGTTCCGGCCGTTTGAGCACGGGGCGAACGTCGTGGTCCATTCGGCCACAAAATTCATCGGCGGGCACGGCACGTCCATCGGCGGCGTGATTGTGGACGGCGGCAACTTCGACTGGACGAGCGGAAAGTTCCCGGGCTTTACAGAACCGGACAAGAGCTACCACGGCATTCGGTATGCGGACCTCGGCGCGGCCGCGTTTGTGACGAAAGTCCGCGCGCAGCTTCTGCGCGACACCGGCGCCACCCTTGCGCCGTTCATCGCCTGGCTCGACATCCAGAGCCTTGAGACCCTTTCGCTGCGCGTGCAGCGCCATGTCGCCAACGCGCAGCGCGTGGCGGAGTACCTCGACTCCAACTCGAAGGTCAAGAAGGTCAACTACCCGGGGCTGAAGAACAACAAATACTATTCCCTGGCGAAAAGGTATTTCCCCAGAGGGGCCGGCTCCATCTTTACATTCTCGGTCAACGGCGACGTGAACGCGGCGAAAAAGACCATCGACAGCCTGCAGCTCTTCTCGCAGCTGGCCAACGTCGCGGATGCGAAATCGCTGGTGATTCACCCGTCCACCACGACCCACCAGCAGCTTTCGCCGGCGGAGCAGCGCGCGGCCGGGTTCGGTCCCGAGACCATCCGCCTTTCCATCGGGCTGGAAGACCCGGACGACCTGATCTGGGACCTGGGGCAGGCGCTGGACAAAGCGATCCCGGGCTGAGCTGCCGCGGAGGACGGCGGAACGGACCCGTGGAAATAAACAGGACGGCCGGAATTCGGCCGCCCTGTTTTTTTCTTGACAAAGGCACGGCGCGGGCATAGAATGAAACACATAAAGAATGATAATAAAAAATGGACACAAAGCCGCGTCCCGCCTGTTTATGCCGTCGGGAGCGGCGGATTCAGAAACAGGAGTGCTTCTATGACGCTTGACCGGCTTCCGATTGGCGAAAAATCGAGGATCGTCGCAGTCAACGGAAAGGGGGCCCTGCGCAGGCGGCTGCTGGACATGGGCCTGACCCCCCATACGGAAGTGCTGGTGCGGAAGGTCGCCCCGATGGGCGACCCGATGGAAATCCAGCTGCGCGGCTATGAACTGACCCTGCGGAAAGAAGACGCGCGGAACATTGTGGTCGAGGGGGGAGCGGCCAGATGATATTTGCACTTGCCGGGAACCAGAATTCCGGCAAAACGACGCTGTTCAACCAGCTCACGGGCTCCAACCAGCACGTCGGGAATTTTCCCGGCGTGACGGTGGAGCGCAAGGACGGGGTGATCCGCGGGCACGCCGGGGCCGTCGTGGTGGACCTGCCGGGGATTTATTCGCTTTCCCCGTATTCCAGCGAGGAGATTGTCACGCGGGACTTCCTCCTGCGCGGCCACCCGGACGCGATTATCGACATTGTGGACGCGACCAACATCGAGCGGAACCTCTACCTGAGCATGCAGCTGATTGAGCTGAACATCCCGATGGTGATAGCGCTCAACATGATGGACGAAGTCCGCGCGAACGGCGGGACCGTAAAAATCAGGGAGTTCCAGAACGCGATCGGGGTGCCGGTGGTCCCCATTTCCGCCAGCCGGAACGACGGGGTCGAGGAGCTGATTGAGGTCGCCGTCGACACGGCGCGCCACAGGCGCCTTCCCCGCCGGCAGGATTTCTGCGCCGGCGCCGTGCACCGCACGATTCATTCCATCGCCCACATGATAGAGGACCACGCCCAGCGGATTCACGTTCCGGCGCGCTTCGCCGCGACCAAGCTGGTGGAGGGCGACGAGCCGATGGCGAAGGCGCTGGCGCTTTCCGACAATGAAAAGGAAATGATTCGGCGCGACGTGACCGAAATGGAGCATGAGCTCCATACGGACCGCGAGGCCGCGCTTGCGGATATGCGCTATACCTTCATCGAAAAGCTCTGCGCCGACACGGTCGTGAAGATGGGGGAATCCAGAGAGCACCGGCGCAGCGTCCGCATTGACCGGGTCCTGACCGGCAAATATCTGGCGATTCCCATTTTTCTGCTGATTATGATGCTGGTCTTCTGGCTGACGTTCGGCGTGATCGGCCAGCCGCTGAGCGGCCTGCTCTCGCAGGGCATCGACGCCGCGGCCGGCGCGACCGACGCGGGGATGAAGGCCGCCGGCGTCAACCCGGTGGTGCGCTCGCTGGTGGTGGACGGCGTGTTTGCCGGCGTGGGCAGCGTGCTCCAGTTTCTGCCGACCATCGTGGTGCTCTTCTTTTTCCTCTCCATTCTCGAAGACAGCGGGTATATGGCCCGCGTGGCCTTCGTGATGGATAAGCTGCTGCGGAAGATCGGCCTGTCGGGCCGCAGCTTCGTCCCCATGCTGATCGGCTTCGGGTGTTCCGTGCCGGCCATCATGGCGACGCGGACCCTTTCGAGCGAGCGGGACCGGAAGATGACCATCCTGCTGGTCCCGTTTATGAGCTGCAGCGCCAAGCTGCCGATTTACGCCATCTTCACCGCGGCCTTTTTCCCGCATCACGCCGTGCTGGTCATGATCCTGCTGTATGTGATGGGGATTGGAATGGCCATTCTGAGCGGCCTGATTTTCCGGCGCACTCTTTTCCGCGGGAACCCGGTGCCGTTTGTGATGGAACTGCCGAACTACCGGATGCCGAGCCCGAAAAGCGTGCTGCTGCTGATGTGGGACAAGGCGAAGGGCTTTCTGATGCGGGCATTCACCGTGATTTTTGTGGCGACCCTCGCCATCTGGTTCCTGCGCACGTTCGACGTGCGCTTTAATGTGGTCTCTTCCGGGGCGGACAGCATGCTCGCCGCAATCGGCCGCTTCATCGCGCCGATTTTCGCCCCGCTCGGCTTCAGCGACTGGCGCGCTTCCACGGCGCTGCTGGCCGGCTTCACGGCAAAAGAGGCCGTGATCAGCACGCTGGCCGTTTTGACGGGCACCACCGCCTCCGGCCTTCCGCGGGCGCTGGCCGGCATGTTCGCGCCGCTGGTGGCGTTTGCGTTCCTGACCTTTACGCTGCTGTACACGCCCTGCATCGCCGCCATCAACACCGTGCGGCAGGAAATGGGCAGTGTGAAAAGCGCGCTGGGCGTCGTGCTGTACCAGTGCGGCGTCGCGTGGCTCGCGGCCTTTGTCGTTTACCATATCGGTCTTCTTTTTGTCTGAAGGAGAGGGGAGGGACCGCCCGTGGGAGTGCTCGACTACCTGCTTCTGGCGGGGATTGCCGTTCTGGTTTTTCTGGCGGTGCGGTATGCGGTCCGGCATCACGGCGCATGCGACGGCTGCTGTTCGGAATGCCCGTACCGCCGAAGCTGCCGGAAGAAAAAGCGCCGATAAAATCGCAGAGAAAAGGCGGTCTGCCGGATTTTCCCGGCAGACCGCCTTTTTGACATTTTTTGCGGCGGCCCTTTCAGAATGCGAAAACGTTCAGGCCCGTCGCGGGGTCCGTCTTCCGTCCGATGGAGCTCTGCGCAGTGCGGATGAAGATTTCCGCCGTGCCGCTGATGGCGGCTTCGTTCAGGTGGCCGCCGACGACCTGGCCGTCCGCGCGGGCGAAGTTCGCGTGCAGATGCAGGTAAATCTGCCCGTCCTTTTCCGTGGAATTGCCGAGGAGCGAGGTCATCTCCATCTCGCCGTCGAACGTGTTTTTGTAGTATTTGCGCTCGGCGACGCGGTACAGCCCCACCACGGCGTGGCCGACCGCGCCGATGCCGGCGATGCTGCCGAAAGTGACGTGCTCCTTTTCACAGACGTTTTTGACGGAGGAGACGATTTCCTCGCCGCGGTTCAGCCGCAGGGCAATCAGGTCTCCGCTTTTTTTGTACTCCATCTCTGCTCAGTCTCCTTTTTTCTGTAGTCCTTCAATGCCGAGGTCGCTGCCCAGCAGAGCGCCGGAAGTGACCGCGCCGTGCCCGTATTTTTCGCGGATTGCGTCCAGGGCGGTCTCCAGCTTTTCCTGCTTTTCGCGCCCGGCGCCGCCGCGGGTGAAAAACGAGAGCTGCTCGCCCGGTGCGTCGTCCGGCACCAGCGCCGTGCCGCTGATGGCGAGCATCCGGATGGGGGCGGCCGGGTTCCAGCAGGAACCGATCAGCTCCAGCGCCGCGGCGCTCAGCTCCCGCGCCAGGTGCGTTGGCGCGCGCAGCGTTTTCTGCCGGGTGATGGTTTTCAGGCCGGGGTCCTTGATGCCGATCTGCACCACCCAGCATTTGACGCGGTTTTTCCGCATGCGGGCGGCCACCCGGTCCGCGATGGCCTCCACCCCTTTGCGGATGTCGTCCCGGCCGCGCAGGTCGCGGCGGAAGGTCACGCTGTTGCCGACGCTTTTCACCTCGCGCATCTGCCCGAAGCTGCGCACGGGGCTGACGTCCAGCCCGCCGGCGTAGTCGCAGAGCATGTCCGCGGCTTTGCCGAAGCGTGCGCGCAGAAGCTTCCGGTCGGCCGCGGCCAGATCGCCGATGGTGTGGATTCCGAACCCCGCGAGGGCCGCGACCGTCTTTTCGCCGCAGAACATCAGCGCGCCGACCGGAAGCGGGAACACGACGCGCCGGTAGTTTTCGCGGCTGATGACGGTGGTGGCGTCCGGCTTTTTATAGTCGCTGCCCAGCTTGGCGAAGATTTTGTTGAAAGAGACGCCCACCGAGATGGTGAGCCCCGTTTCCCGCCGGACGGTCTCGCGCAGGGTGTCGGCAATCCGCCGGCCGTCGCCGAAAAGCGCCCGGCTGCCCGTCACGTCCAGCCAGCTTTCGTCGATGCTGAACGGCTCCACCAGGTCGGTGAAGCGCCGGTAAATCCGGTTGATCTGCCGGGAATATCTGCGGTATTCTTCAAAATGGGTGGGCGCAAGGACCAGCCGGGGGCATTTGCGCCTCGCCTGCCAGATGGTCTCCGCCGTGACGACGCCGTACTTTTTGGCCGGCTCGTTTTTGGCGAGGATGATGCCGTGGCGGCTCTGCGGGTCGCCGCACACCGCCATCGGAACGTTTTTGAGCTCGGGCCGCAGAAGGCATTCCACCGACGCGAAAAACGAGTTGCAGTCGCAGTGCAGAATCGTCCTGTCCATGCCGTTCACCATCCGCCCCTATCATACCATATTTTCCGCCGCACGGAAAGATTCCCGCCCCGGCCGGGGACGGGAATCTTTCCAAAAAGAGGGCCTGTCCGCGCGAAAAGGGCGCCCCGCCGGGCCGGCGCTATTTGCAGAAGCGGCGGTGCAGCAGGGCGAGGGACTTTTTTTCGATGCGGGACACATACGAGCGCGAAATGCCGAGACGCTGGGCCACTTCGCGCTGGGTGAGCGGCTTGCCGCCCTCCAGCCCGTAGCGCAGGCGGATGATGGTGCGCTCGCGCGGCGTGAGGACCTCGTCGATGTATTTGCGGAGCTGCTCCGCCTTCATCTTGCAGTCGAGGTTTTCGAGGATGTTGTCCTCCGCGGCCATGATGTCCATCAGGGTCAGGGCGTTGCCGTCCTTGTCGGTGTCGATCGGCTCGTTGATGGAGATGTCCTGCGAGCTTTTCCGGGAGGAGCGGAAATACATCAGAACCTCGTTCTCGATGCACCGGGCCGCATAGCTGGAAAGCCGGATGCCCTTGGAGCTGTCGAACGTGTTGACGGCCTTGATGAGGCCGATGGTCCCGATGGAAATCAGGTCGTCCTGCTCGTTGGACCGCGGGTAGTATTTTTTTACGATATGGGCGACAAGGCGCAGGTTGTGCTCGATCAGCCTGGCTTTGGCCTGTTTGTCGCCGCGCTTCATTTTCTCCAGACATTCCCGCTCTTCGCGCGCACTCAGGGGTCGGGGGAAAGACCCGGCGTTCGTGACGTGAAGAACAAGAAAGATCAGCCCGGAAATAGCCAGCCCGGCAAGCGCATCCAGCATTGCGGCTCTTCCTCCCCCCGCTTTCGGTCAGTACCAACAGTATATGCCGGGGGAACGCGCCTGTTGCAAGTCCGGGGAAAAGGTTTTGCCGGCCGCTACGGCCTGTCCGTGACCGCCACGGCCTGCCGGCCGAGGGCGGCGTACCGCTTTTCGACCAGGTCTTTCGGGTACGGGACCATCCCGTTGGATTCGTAGGGGTCGTTGAAATAGTACTGGTCCCTGTCGAAGCCGACGAGGACGAGGCAGTGCTCGCCCGCGACCCACTGGAACGGCCTGCCGGTGCTTTCGACCGTCCAGCTTTTGCCCGGCTTCGGCGCCCGCATTTCCATCGTCGCCCAGACGAGCACGGGCCGGCCCTGCATGATGTGGCTGCGGACCAGCGTTTCCAGGTCCGTGCCCGTCAGGTTCTGCGCCTGCTTTTCACCGCCCTCTTTGAAAAAGGAATCGAGAACGGAGACGACGACCGGCGCGTAGCACCCGAACCCGTTGGAAGAGTGCGGGTCGCCGATGAAGCGCTCGGCGGGGTGCGGACCGGTCAGCCCGCGCGCCGTCTGCTTCAGCGAACCTTTGGGCGTCCGCTCCGCCACCTGCTCCACCGTCACGTTATAGCCGTAGTAATTCAGAAGCATGGTTGCGCTGACCAGCTCGCAGCCCGTGGCCAGCGAGCCTTCCTGGCTGATGTACGGCACTTCCAGCACTTTTTTCTGGAAGAAGGCGATGCCCCCGACCGTGACCGACAGGGCCGCCAGAACGGCGAGAAGCGGTGCGGCCCATCTTCTTCTGCGTTTTTTTTCTCTCTCCATGTCTGCCTCCTGCGCTCTGCTGCGGATGCCGGCGCGGCGGGCGCCGGGCTTTCTGCCCGCCTGCCTGCCGCGCTTTTTATGCTGTATCTGCGTCTGTGCGGGACCTATTCGTCCCAGTTCATTTGTTTTACCAACCGATAGGTTGCGGAGTTTTCGTCAAAAAATGTGTAGAATCCGTCCGGAAGATAGACGGGGCCGGAGTAGCTGCCCAGTTTCTTTTTCAGCGCGGCGTTTTTCGGCGTCACGCTGGCCTGGAAGCTGAGCCTCAGGTTCAGCACGGATTCTTTGTCGCCGGCGGCGGAATAATTCGCTTTCCGGTCCAGCAGGTCCTGCCGCAGGGCCGCGAACAGTTCCGCGCGGGCGTCGTCTTCCGGCACGACGACCTTCGACTGGCCGTTGTTGGAGAGAAACTCGATGTTTTTAAGGTTCTCCGGCTCGGCAAAGAAAACGACGTCCGAGCTTTCGATGAACTCCGGAATTTCAGAAATCTGCCGCGCCGCGCCGGTGTAGCGCTCGTATTTTTCGGACTCCGGCCCGCCGGCGGTCCATGAATATTGATAGGTCCGCTTCAGGTGTTTCCCGTTCTTGAGCTTGTAGTCGAAGACGATCCTGGGCCCGGAATACTGTCTTAACGGGGTGTAGAACCGGCCGTCCGGGCGGTACAGGTCCACGATCTCGCGGTGGATTTTCGTGATTCTGGCGATATTCTCCGGCTCCGTAAGCTGCGGCTTCAGCGAGGCGATCGCTGTGCGGTGCGTTTTGCCGTCGTAGATGGATTTGTCGCCGCCGTAGCTGCTCAGGGTTTTCTCCAGAGCGACGGCCTCCACGTCGGCGGCGTTCGGAATGCGCGTGTCGTAGCCGAAGCAGCCGGTCGCGAGAATCCCGTAGAACACGACGAACGCGACCAGGAACGCCCCGTACCAGGGCAGGCTCCGCTTCATCCGCCGGAAGCCGCGCGAGTAGATGGCCTCCACCACCACGTGGGCGATCAGCGAACCGGCCACCGCGCCGAACAGAAAGCTGCCCCAGCCCTGCTGGTTCAGAATCAGCCCGAACCCGAGGCCGCCGGCGGCCGTAACCAGAAAGCGGATCACGCCCTTCGGAATCGGGAACGCGAAATGGTCCTCCGCGGCTTCGCTTTTCCGCCGGAGGTACAGCAGGCAGCTCGCCGCCAGCAGGGCGGCCGTGAAGCAGAGCCACCAGGCGACAAAGCCCGCGCCGGCGAGGCCGCCGGGCAAAAACGGGAGGAACGCCGCCGCGAACGGGGCGAAGAGCGTGTAGACGGTGGCGCTGGACGGGCCGTCGGAGATGGCATAGCCCGGCAGGGTCAGCATCGTCAGGTACTGGGCGCAGAACAGCAGCGCCGGGTACCCCGCGTTGACGCCGAGAATGGACAGCACCGCGTCCATCGTGTTGCCGCTGCACACGGCCATGAAGACCGCGAAGGTGAAGGCCGCGGCCGTGCCGAGAAAGAGCCAGAGCAGGCCGAACCCGGCGGAAAACGCGCCGCTGCCCGTTCCGGGGATGCCGAACGCCCGCGCGACCAGCGCGAGCGCGCCGAAGCCGATTGCCTGCGGAACGAACAGGACCGCCAGCCCCGCGCACCAGCGCCCGAGGAGCATCGGCACGCGCCCGACGGGCAGCGCGTGGTACAGGTCCACGCTGCGCCGGTTCTGCATGTAGCCGAACAGCCGCACGCAGAGCACCACCGCCAGCAGCAGGGCCATCGGCACGGCCGCGCCCGGCAGCAGCACCTGCAGCAGCGAATTGTAGCTGCGGGCCAGGGTAGACGCGAGGCTTTCCGCCTGCTTCGCCGTGCCCGCGGCGGCCGCCGGGAGGCCGGCGTTGTAATTGGAAACGGCATTCTGCAGGTTGATCAGCACGATGACCGGCAGCAGCAGAATCTGCAGGAGCGCGTAGAGCGCGGCGACCCCGGCGTTGCCTTTCAGCGCCTGCAGGCAGGTCGCGCGGAATTCGCGGAGCCGCTCAGGAAAGGATGTTGTTGATGTCATAGCCGACGACCTCCATTTCACTGATGAACACTTCTTCCAGAGTCAGCGGGAGCACTTCCGCGAACAGGGGATGGAGCGAGTTGATTTTTGCGAGCAGCTCTTCGCGCGTGGCACGGGCCACCAGGTTGACCAGCGAGCCGCGCGTTTCCCATTTTACGATGTCGAGCGGCGCGAACGCCGATTTTTCGGGGATGGGCTTGAACACCGCCTGCGCCTTGCAGACGCCAAGGCGCAGTTCGTCCAGGTCCTTTTCGAGCAGCACGCCGCCCTTGTGCAGCAGGCCGACATGGTCGCACAGGTCCTCCAGCTCGCGCAGGTTGTGCGAGGCGATCACCACCGTCATGCCGCGCCGGGCCACTTCGTCCGAAATCAGCCGGCGCAGCAGCTGGCGCATCACGGGGTCCAGCCCGTCGAAAATCTCGTCCATCAAAAGGTAGTCCGGGCACAGGGAAAACGCGCAGATCAGCGCCGCCTGCCGCTGCATCCCCTTTGACATCGCGGAGATTTTCGCCTTTGCCCCCACGGGGAAAATCCGGTTCAGCTTCCCGAACTTTTCCCCGTCCCAGCGCGGATAGAGCTTTGAGAGCAAGCCCGCCATCTCCGTGAGCGTGGCCTGCGGCGGGAAGTACGGGTAGTCCGCGATAAAGCAGACCCGTTCCTTGACCCGCGAATTCTCGAACGGGGCGGCGCCGTCGACCAGCACCTCGCCGCCGTCGGGGCGGTAGACCCCCGCGGCCGTGCGCAGAAAGGTCGATTTTCCGGCTCCGTTGGAGCCGACCAGGCCGAAGACGGAGCCGCCGCCGATGCGGAACGACATGTCGTCGAGGGCTGTCTTTTCCCCGAATTTTTTGACCAGATTCTTTACCTCTATCATTCGGAACCGTCCCTTTCGCTCAGAATTTTTTGGACCTGCGAAACGATCTCGTCCGGCGTCATGCCGCATTCCTGCGCCGCCAGAACCGCCGCCCGCAGGCCCTGCGCCGCGAGCCTGCGCTGGCGCGCCAGCGCCGCGCTGCCGTCGGCCAGGAAAGTGCCTTTGCCGGGCACGGTGCAGACGATCCCGTCGCGCTCCAGCATCCGGTACGCCTTCTGCACGGTGTTCGGGTTTACGCCCAGTTCTTCCGCCAGGGCGCGCACGCTCGGCAGCGCGGCGCCCTTTTCCATCGCCCCCAGGGCGGCCATCCGGGTCACGGATTTGTAAAGCTGCTCGTAAATCGGCAGCCTGCTTTGATAGTCCAGCGAAAACATGGTTTCACCTCGCTGTATCTACTGTACTATTTCTATTAACACACAAGTGCACTATACCAGATTCCGCCCCGGATGTCAACCGGGATTCCGTATTTTTTCTGGAAAAATTTTTCCTGAGCACCCGCGCGCCGGCCGGGGCATAGCATACCGTATCGGGCGAAAAAGAATTCCGACGGCGAAAGGAGGGGGAAGGCCATGCCGGGGCTTGTTGCCTACGACCGGGCCAGAGCCGTGCGGTACGCCGAGGCCTGGGCGCTGAAGCGGAATCCGCGCTATATGAATTTCGACGGGATGGGCGGCGACTGCACCAACTTTGCCTCGCAGTGCCTGTTCGCCGGCTGCGGGGTGATGAATTACGCGCGGGACGTCGGCTGGTACTACATCGGGCCGAACAGGCGCGCCGCGGCCTGGAGCGGGGTGGAGTACCTGCACCGCTTTCTGGTTGCGAACCGCGGGGCCGGGCCGTTCGCCGTGGAGGCGGACCCTGCCGACCTGCGGCCGGGGGATCTGGTGCAGCTTGGAACGGCGGGCGGCCGCTTTTACCACACGCCGGTGGTCGTCGCCGTTGCGGGCGGGCAGATTCTGGTTGCGGCGCATACGTTCGATGCGCTGTACCGCCCGCTTTCGAGCTACTCTTTTTCCGCATTGCGCTGCCTGCACATCGCGGGTGCCAGAAGGCCGTGACGGCGCGCCGGCCGCTGTTGGAGAAACAGCGGCCGATTTTTCTTTTATTCCAAATAAAACTATTTTCTTTGATTGAAATATAATAAAATTCCGTGGATTCGATTGAAAAGTCCCGTTTTCGGCAACACCGTAATTCTCCTTTTTGCATAATATAAAACGAATTCGTTTTCCATATTTTTTATGCGAATGGAAGGAGAAAACACCATGAACAACCCCGAGAAAGACAAGGTGCTTTCGGAGTATGCGGACGGGAAGGACTGCACGGCAAACCGCGCGCCTTTTCCGCAGAACACGCCGGAGGCAATGGCCTATGTTCCTTTTCAGCAGCCGGGCGACCTGTATTCCCCGCTGACCGGGCTTGAAAGCGGCACGATTTTCCCCGTGCTCGACAAGCCGTTTCTGGGAGGGGGCGCTGGAAAATGAGTGAACAGGAACGCCTGATGCGCCGCATCAGCGCCAACGATTTTGCCGCGTGGGAATTCCACCTGTACCTCGACACCCATCCGGGCGACTGCGAGGCGGCAAACCGGCTGGCGGAATACAGCCGGACCGCGCGGGAACTCACGGAACAGTACGAGTCGGCTTACGGCCCGCTGCACGAGCTGCCGGTTGCCTCCAACCGGTGGGCTTGGATCGCCGAGCCGTGGCCCTGGCAGGTCAGAGGGGAGGGCAAATAAGCCATGTGGATTTATCAGAAACGTCTGCAGTATCCTATCAAGATCAAAAGTTCAAACCCCGCGCTCGCCAAAATCATCGCGTCCCAGTACGGCGGGCCGCACGGGGAGATCGGCGCTTCGCTCCGCTACCTGAGCCAGCGCTATGTGATGCCCTACCCGGAGCTCAAGGCGATTTTGACCGATGTCGGCACCGAAGAGCTCGCGCACATGGAGATGGTGGGCACCATTGTCTACCAGCTTACGCGCAACCTGACGCCGGAGCAGATCAAGGCGGCCGGCTACGACGCCTATTTTGTGGACCACACCACCGGGATTTATCCCGTCGACGCCTCCGGCAACCCGTTCTCGGCGCTGGCGCTCGACTCCACGGGCGACACCCTGGCGGATATCCACGAGGACCTTGCGGCGGAGCAGAAGGCCCGCATGACCTACGACAACATCCTCCGCTTCTGCACGGATGAACCGGAAGTGCGCGATGTCATCCGCTTTCTGCGCGCGCGGGAGGTCGTGCACTACCAGCGCTTCGGCGAGGGCCTGCGCATCATCACCGACAACCTGAACGACCGCAACTTCTATGCTTACAATCCGGCCTTTGACAGGGGCGGGGGCAATGTCCTCGGAAGCCGCGCGCAGAAGGTCAATTCGCGCGTTTCCGGGCAGACCGCGCCGAAAACCGGCATGGCCGGCACGCAGTCCAATGCAAACGCCGGGACGGCCGGCACACAGTCCAACGCGAATGCCGGAACGGCCGGCGCGCAGTCCAATGCGAATGCCGGAACAGCCGGTGCGCAGTCGAACGCGAATGCCGGGACCGCGGGAACGCAGTCCAACGCGAATGCCGGGACCGCGGGAACGCAGTCCAATGCGAACGCCGGAACGGCCGGCACACAGTCCAATGCGAATGCCGGGACCGCGGGAACGCAGTCGAACGCCGCGCGCTGGA
>ENA-UOOR01001127-UOOR01001127.1-fermentation-metagenome-genome-assembly--contig:-NODE-1127-length-33213-cov-7.079287_pt1 | contig 33213 bp, 21 predicted proteins | sample MGYA00245780_ERZ724029 | MGnify/ENA primary metagenome ERZ724029 (study PRJEB28704, sample SAMN03018315) | fermentation metagenome | biome: anthropogenic terrestrial biome; feature: soil; material... | reverse complement strand
TTTGCCGAAGCCGCCGGCGAAACCTTCGCGTCGCGGACCCTTGAATCCACCTTCAGTGCCCTCGCGCCGCGGGCCTTTGCCGAAGCCGCCGGCGAAACCTTCGCGTCGCGGACCCTTGAATCCACCTTCAGTGCCCTCGCGCCGCGGGCCCTCGCCGAAGCCGCCGGGAGGACCTTGGCGCCGCGGGCTCTTGAATCCACCTTCAGCGCCCTCGCGCCGCGGGCCTTTGCCGAAGCCGCCGGCAGGACCTTCGCGTCGCGGACCCTTGAATCCACCTTCGGTGCCCTCGCGCCGCGGGCCTTTGCCGAAGCCGCCGGGAGGACCTTCGCGCCGCGGGCTCTTGAATCCGCCTTCGGCGCTCTCGCGCCGAGGACCTTTGCCGAAGCGGCCGGGAGGACCTTCGCGCCGCGGACCCTTGAATCCGCCTTTTACGCCCTCGCGCCGCGGGCCTTTGCCAAAGCCGCCGGGACGACCTTCGCGCCGCGGACCTTCAGGGGCGCCGAGCCGCGTAGCAGCGTCGAAGGGTTCCGGCTGCGGGACGCGCTCAACGGGAGGCCTGCCTGTCTGCTCCTCTGAGTGCGGAGGTGGGCGTCCTGCTCCCGCCAGAGGTTGTTCGTCAGGCTGGCCTTCGATGCGCCCCGCGGTGACGAATCGGCCCTTGGGCGGCGGACGCTTTCGGCCCGCGAGAAGCTCGACCGGGATCGGCTCGGAAGGCGGCGCTTCGGGTTCGGCCGCCTTTGCCGGGCGCTCGCCCGGGCGGAAGATCCGGACGACGGCTTCCGGAGGCGTTGGCTTCTTCTTGCGGCGGCCTGAGCCTCCGCCTTTTTCTTCGGTCACGTCGGTGCACTCCTTCCGCCCGGGTCGAGCGGCGCGCGCATTATGTGGCGAACCGCTCGAGGGACCAAACGCCGCGCGTCCCGCTTTGCCGCGGGGCCCCGGGCGCAAAGACGACCAAGCCCCGCCCTCGAGGAGGACGGGGCTCTCTGCGGACCTGCCCGGAGGCTCTAGTGCAGCGGTCTCTGCGGCTGCACCTCTTCACGGGTGACCGTCTGTCGACCGGTCGCCTTGCCCTTTTCGAGCAGCGACTTGAAGCGCAGCAGGTCGTCGTGCATCTGCTTGCGCGGGTCGGCGCGGAAGACCTTGAGGAACGCGTGCCCGAGCGCGCCGGCCGGCGGGTTGTAGCCCATGCGGATGTGCAGCCGCGTGCCTTCGTCGGTCTTGTCGAAGTGGATGATGCCCGCGCTCTTGACGCTCGCGTTGCCCAGGCTCTTCCAGGCGAGCACCTTGTTCGGCACGAAGCGGGTGACCTCCGCGTCCCAGGTGAACGGCACCTTCGCTGGGCCCTCGACCGTCCAGCGCCAGCGGTTGTCGCCGATGCGCTGCACGCTCTTGATGTGGCTCATGAAGCGCGGGAAGTTCTCGAAGCCCTGGAAGTAGCTGAAGACCTCCTCGAGCGGCGCGTTGATGTTGATGGTCTTGGTCAGGTCGATGGCGCGGCGGCCCGCCCGAAAGCCGAAGAGGCGCTTCAGGTCGAGGTTGGTCGCTCCGCGCAGCGCCAGCAGCGCCCCGGTGCCCGCCAGGCCCCAGCCGACCGGGCCGCGTTGGCGCAAGCCGAGCAGCGCCAGCCCGGCGCCGGCGGTGGTCGTCGCCAGCCGCGTCGAGGGCGCCCAGAACCGGCTTTTGGGGACGTGGCCGGTGCCCTGCAGCGACGGGATGCCGCCGGCGCTCTCGTGGACTTCGAGATGGTTGTCTATCCCCTTCACCCCGCGCACGCCCGACAGGCCGACGAGGAGGCGATCGACCTCGCGCTTGAGGATCGGTCCGCGCAACTCGACCCGGCCCTCTTTGATCGAGACCTCGATGGCGCGCGGGTGGGTGGACAAGCGTCCGAGCTTTGCGCGCACCCTTTCGTAGAGGACCGGATCGCTGGCCCCCTCCTTCTTCCAGGCCGAGGCGAGTTCGGAGAACAGCCCGCGGCTGCGCTGGGAGAAGTCGCGGACGCCCATGACGGCCGCCTGATCGGTCGCCTTGAGGGCGTGGTACGCCTTCTCTTCCGCCCGGTGGCGCCTGCGCCTGCCCCCGGTAGGATCGAGCAGGTACATCATGGACGCGCCCGCGGCGATGCCGCCGCCGAGCCCGTACAAATACCCCTTGAAACTGCGAGCCTTCCGCATCCCCGCCTCCCTTCGAGCGCGGCCAGCTCGAGCGTTTGGCCGCGCTCATCCGTCCTGCCGTCCCTCGGGCGCGTCCAATCCGCCCCGAGGGCCGAGCTTTCGCGCCGGCAATCGACGTGGCAGAGGACCCCGCGTTGGGGGAATGGGCGAGCCTCGGTTCGAGCGCAGCTACAGCGCTCCATGAACAAAGAAGTAGCCACGACCGCTAGGCGGGGGCGGGGCGGCCCGTTGACGCGAGCGGCGCCTGCTCCAACCGAAGGCCGCCGTCCACCCCTCCGCTGGCCCGAGAGGCTACTTGAGCGACTCGAGGTACTCCTGCCACTCGATGGGCAGCAGGTACTTCTTCTTGCTGTTGCAGTCCTTGCAGGCGGGCACGACGTTGCCGCGGGTGCTCTTGCCGCCTCGGACGACGGGGACGACGTGGTCCATCGAGAGCTCGGCCGGCGGGAAGGTGCGGCCGCAGTAGTGGCACAGGCCTCGCGACAGGCGGGTCTTCCACCAGCGGCTCTGGCGCAGCTCGCGCCCCTTGGCCTTCTCGCGGCGGATCTCCTCTTCAGAGACCTGGATGATGAAGGGGTCGAATTCCATCGGGTGCCGTCTCTCCGGAGCTTGTTCAACGCGGCCGCGCGCGTCGCGGCTTCCCGCCTCGGCCGCGCGCGCGGGGATCCATAGCAGATCGCCGGGCGCCCGCCCGTGCCCGCTTTGGCGAGCAGGAAGGCGCGCGAGCCAGCGAGAGGCTGACCGATGCGACACGCGGCCGGATGCCTGGCCGGCGAACCTGCCTCCTGGCTCCGCGCTCGCGACGGGCGGATCTTAGGAGAGGTCGCGTGCGCCAGGCGGTCCGGTCATCGAGCAGGCCAGCGCCTCCCCGGCCTCGTCACCCGTGCGCGGCGAAGAGTCGCGTTGCGCCGGGCGGTCCGGTCATCGAGGAGAACCCGCGCCTATGCTGCCGAGCGCTCGCGGTCGTCGACGACGCAATTGGTCGAGTTGAGCGTGCAGACCGTGCGGCCGCGCCGATAGCAGACGGTGAACCCCATGTCTTTGGCGAGCGGGTTGTTCTGGAAGAGCTCGGTCATCATGGTCGTCTGGTGCTTGTACTTGTGGTCGTCGTCTCGGACGAGCACCCGGTGCCAGAACAGGATGTCGAACAGGGTCGACTCGACCCAGCTGATGTCCGCGGTGCCGTATCCGGCGATCCAGCGCACGTGACGGGCGTTTTTCATCAGGCGCCGCAGCGACTCCTCGTTGCCGAACGAGCAGGAGCCGAAGTGCACGTACTCGACGCTCTTCGCGCGCTTGAGGATGTCGGCGACGGTGCTGTGGTTGACCGCGGTGAGCGCCGACAGGCGGCTGCGGTGGCCGTGCGCGGCGATGTAGAGCAGCTTGGACGAGGCCTGGTGCTCGTTGTGGTAGACGTCGACCCAGTGGGAGAGCGAGGCCGAGTCGTGGAAGGTCCGGAAGAGCGGCTCGATGCCCACGATCTGGCAAAACTCGCTGACGAACGGCCAGACCGACATCGAGCGCAGCGACTCGGTGTCCCAAGGACTCTCCAGAACCAGGATGCTCTTGATCATCGTGCTCCCCCGAGTGGGCAATAGGAGCCGAAGGCTAGCACATCGACCCCTTCCTGGCGCTTGGCCGGCAGGCTGAAAGACGCTCGTAAAATCAATGCGATAGCCCTCCGCTCCCCGTTCGCGGGTCCGGAAAAGCGGAGAGGAGCCGAACGCGGCCTTGCCCGCTTCGAGGCCCCGCTTGGCGGCTTCTCGCCACCTCGTCGGACTCGAGGGCGGGCGGTTCCTCCTCACCCCGTGCGGCAGCCATCGGACATGCCCCAGCGAGCGCCTGACGGCAACCCGTTGCCCGCCGGGCGCGGGGGGAGGTGGTCGCTGATTGACAGAAGGGGAAAGCCGGTCAGCTAGTGCTGCAGGCGCTCGGCGAGACGCGTCTTTCTCTCGAGAGGGCTCGCGTTGCGGACGGCTATCGCCAACGCGCGCCTGGTCCCGACGATCACCACCAGCCGCTTGCCCCGGGTCATGGCGGTGTAGAGCAGGTTTCGCTGCAGCATCGGGAAGTGCTGGGTGTGCAGCGGCAAGACCACGCACGGATACTCGCTGCCCTGCGACTTGTGGACGGTGCAGGCGTAGGAGAGGACGAGCTCGTCCAAATCGCTGAAGTCGTAGACGACCCCCCGCCCATCGAAGCGCACCTCGACCTGTTGCTCCTCGGCGTCGATGTGCGCGACCCGTCCGATGTCGCCGTTGTAGACCTCGAGGTCGTAGTTGTTGCGAAGCTGCATCACCTTGTCGCCGACCCGAAACACCCGGCTGCCGCGCACCACCGAGCGGCCCTGCGGATTGAGCAGCGCCTGGAGCTCGGCGTTGAGGCTCGCCGCGCCGAGCAGCCCGCGGCGCATCGGGGTCAGAAGCTGAATGTCCTCGACCGGGTCGAAGCCGTAGCGGCGCGGCAGCCTCTCGTGCACGAGTCCCTTGACCGTCGCGAGGACCGCCTCGGGCGTCTCCTCGGGGAGGAAGAAGAAGTCCGAGCTCGCCCCGCCCTTGAGCCTTGGAAACTCGCCCCGGTTGATGAGGTGGGCGTTGACGACGATCTGGCTCTGCTGCGCCTGGCGGAAGATCTGCGACAGGCACACCACCGGCACCGCCCCGGAGTCGATGAGGTCGCTCAGCACGCTTCCCGGGCCGACCGACGGGAGCTGGTCGACGTCGCCGACGAGCACGAGCTGGCAGCGCGGCGGCAGGGCCTTGAGCACGTCGTAGCCGAGCACCGTGTCGATCATCGAGGCCTCGTCGACGATGAGCAGGTCGGCCTCCAGCGGGTTGTCGCGGTTGCGCTGGAAGGACATCGTCTTCGGGCTGAACTCGAGCAGCCGGTGGATGGTGCGCGCTTCGCGTCCGGTCGCCTCGCTCATGCGCTTGGCGGCCCGTCCGGTGGGCGCGGCGAGCAGGATGCGCCGGCCCTTCTTCTCGAGGATGGAGATGACGCCGTTGACGAGCGTGGTCTTCCCGGTGCCGGGCCCGCCGGTGATCACCAGGACCTTCGAGTAGGTGGCCTGGGCTATCGCCGCGCGCTGCTCGTCGGCCAGCTCGATGCCCGCGCGCGCCTCGAACCAGGCGACAGCCCTCGGGACGTCGAGGTCGACCGGGGCGACCGGCGCGCCCATCAGCGCTCGCAGCAGCGACGCGGTGCCGCTCTCGGCGACGTGCAGCGCCTTGAGGTAGACCGGGCTGTCCTCGCGGGCCTGAAGAGGTGCCGAAGAATCCTTGGAGCGACAACCGGTCGGCCCGAGCCCCTCGGCAGGCTCGGGGCAAGCCGAAGCCGAGGGCCGCTCGACTTCGCTCGAGGGGGCCAGAGGGAGCGGGCCGAGGTCAGGGAGGGCGAGCGACACCTCTTGAGCCCTCTCGACGACCAGGTGCTCGCCCGAGAGCCGGGAGATGGCCGTGGCGATGATCGCCTCGTCGATCTCCAGGATCTCGCGGGCGCTCTCGAGCAGCTCGCGATGCGGATAGTAGACGTGGCCGTCGTCGGAGAGCTCGCCGAGCACGTGCAGGACCCCGGCTTCGGCCCGCTCGACGGAGTCCTTGGAGATACCGAGCCGCTGGGCGATCGCGTCGGCGGTCTTGAACCCGATGCCGAAGATGTCCTGCGCGAGCCGGTAGGGGTTGCTCTTGACGACGCTGATCGCCGCGTCTTTGTAGTGCCGGTAGATCTTCACGGCGAAGGCCGGCGAGACGCCATGCGACTGCAGGAAGACCATCACCTGGCGAATCTCGCGCTGCTCGGCCCAGGCCTCGCGGATACGGGAGCTGCGCACCTGGCCGATGCCCTCGACCTCGAGCAGCCGCTCGGGCGCCTCGTCGATGACCTCGAGGGTTTCGAGCCCGAAGCGCTCGACGAGCCGCTTGGCCATCACCTTGCCGATTCCGCGCACCATGCCCGAGCCGAGGTACTTCTCGATGCCGGTGACCGTGGAGGGTTGGACCGTGCAGTACGAGCTGACCCGAAGCTGTTCGCCGTATTGCTTGTCGTTCACCCATTGGCCGGTCAGCCGCAGGCTCTCGCCGGGCTGGACGCCGAGCAGGTTGCCGACAGCGGTGACCGGCTCGCGCCTGCCCGGCACCGTCACGCGCACCACGCTCCAGCCCGTCTCTTCGTTCGCGTAGGTGACCCGCTCGAGAACGCCCTCGACGACGCAGGCCGCTGCTGCCGGCGGCAAGGGATTCTGGAACTGGGGCTTCGGCATCTATCCACCACGCGCGGGCGTCGGTGCCCGTTGGCGGGGAGTCTACCGAACCGCGCTCGAAGGCTGGGGATTCGTCGCCTGGCTCGGTCCCCCGCTTCGTGAAAGCGCCGCGGGCCCGCTCGACGAGCGCATTTCCAACCTGGATTTGCCGCGAAAGGAGGCCCGTCTTGCTTGGCAGCCCGTCGGCGTGAGAAGCGCTCCCCGGGCGCAGCCGCGACCAGGGTCGACGGGGCCTTTGACGCCGGGAGGCCTCGGCCAGCGAATGGGGTTCGGCGAAGCCCGCGCTCACAACTCAGAACTTACAACTCCCCTACCCGCTGCCGCCCCGCTTCTTGAGGTTCCAGTAGGCGTGATGCGCGTCGAGGTTGAGCGGGTCGAGGCCTAGCGCGGCCTCGTACTCGGCGAGCGCGCGCGCGGTCTCGTTGGCGGTCTCGCGCGCGTGCGCGGCGGCCAGCTTCAAGCTCGCCATCGTCCCGTTGCGCGGGCGCTTGGCCAGGAACTCACGGCGCAGCCGCTCGGCTTCGCTCGCCGTCAGCCCGGAGCTCAGGCACCTCGCCACGCCGCGGAAGTTCCTGTTCTCGGCATCGAAGGCCGCCCGCTTGGCGGGACTGGAGAGCGTCTCGAACGCCTCGCGCAGCCGGGTTGAGATGCGGGAGACCTCCATGCGCTGGCAGAACGAGATGGGGCGCGCCGTGAGCGAGTCGACCTCGGCGACCGCGTGGCGAAAGCGCTGCCGGATCTCGCTGCACGGCGCGTCCCACGCGCAGCCCAGGAGGGCATAGACGTCGAGCTTCAGGCGAGAGCGGTAGCGTCCGAGGACAGCCTCCGCCTCCGGGTCGTCGTGCGATGCGTCCGCCTGCTCTGCCAAGAAGGGCGCCTCGCCACGCTGCAGACGCTCGAGTCCAGCCTTGACCAGGGCGCGCTCGGCCGAGAACTGCACGGCAAAGCCCGCCCGCGTTCCCCAGGCCGCGGCCTGCTCGGCAGTCACGTGCCGCACCACCTCGGCTTCGGTCTCCAGGGTTCCGTCGGGATGCGCGATACGCACGGCTATCGGCGCCCGGAGCGGCGGGTGGGGCGGGGCGCAGACGATGAGCATCCCGGCGGCGCTCAAGTCCGCGCACGTCAGCCCGCGGCGCCAGTTGCCGCCCCATTGCGCGTCGACCGGGTACGAGGGGGCCGGCGGGGTGGGCGAGGTGGCAGCGAGCTCAGGCAGGCCGGGAGCGGCCGGCGCGGCAAGAGCCGAGGAAACCGAGGCCAGGGGCAGCGGCGGGTTGCCCGCCGCCTCGAGGGCAAGCTTCAGCTCCCTTACGTTGGCGAAGCGGTCGCCGGGCTTCTTGGAGAGCGCCTTGAGGATCACCTGCTCGACGCCAACGGGCAGCTCCGGGTTGAGCAAGCGGGGCGCGGGCGGAGTCTTCTCGGTGTGCGCCCGGTAGTAGGCGAGCTGACCACTCTCGTGGAAAGGCAGCCTCCCGGTCGCCATCGCATAGGTGATGACTCCGATCGCGTACTGATCGGCGCGGCCGTCCACGCTCGAGTTCACCCATTGTTCGGGGGCCATGAACTCCGGGGTGCCGACGACGAAGCCGGCAGCGGTCACCCCGCTCGGAGCCGTGCCGAGCCGAGCGATGCCGAAGTCGACGACCTTGACGAAGTCGTCGCTGTCGCGCCGCACGAGGAAGATGTTGTCGGGCTTGAGGTCGCGGTGGATGACCCCGGCGTCGTGCGCGGCCTGAATCGCGTCGCAGACCTGGGAGGTGATCGAAACGAGCGAGGGGAGGGGAAAGGGCCGGCCGATCCTCGAGCAGAGCGGAGCCCCGTCGAGAAACTCCATCACCAGGTAGTAGCGGGCCGGCGGCAGCACGGCGAGGTCGATGATCGCGACGATGTTCTCGTGGCCGATGAGGTTGACCGCGCGGGCCTCGGAGAAGAAGCGCTGCACGAGCACCGGGTCCGAGGCGACATGCGGATGGAGGAACTTCATCGCCACCCGGCTGCCGATGAGCGTGTGCTCGCCGAGGTAGACCGCTCCCATGCCGCCGCGGCCCAGTAGGCGCACGATGCGGAAGTTGCCGACGACCTGTCCGAGCAGCTCGTCTGTCGGGCTCTGCGCGCGCGGCGGGGTCGCGGGCACGACAATCGAGGAGGAGATCGCCGGCTTGGACGAGACCTTCCGAGGTGTGGGCCGCTTGAGCTCGAGGGTCGTGCTGCGCGCTGGCGCCGGAGCCACCGGGCAGGCATCGAGCGCTCCATGCCTTGCTCGACACAACGGGCAGGTCACACAGCGAGTCACTGCGGTGGGCAGGTCTTCCTGCGCATGGGTACTCACGATCTCCCCCTCCTTTTTGCGCGCCGCCATGATGCCTCATAGGAGAACAGAGATGGAAGGATTCGGCCGGTCTGCTGCGCTCGAGGCCTTCGACTACGAGTGAAGGAGGGAAGGGCTCGTGCCGGGCGACAGGAGCTGCGCGCTGCCGGAAGACAAGCCTGCGCTCGCCGCCGCCGGTCCCGGCGAACCGGGCTCCCGCGGCGCCCGACACCTTCATTTCTTCCCCGGCCTTTCGTGTCTCGGCCATCGTCCGACAGCGCGCCCGGTCGGCCCCTGGAAACGAGAGGCCGCCTCTGGTCCGCCGGCGCCGCGCTGTCTCGCGCCGCGAATTGGCGCGCGACAGTAGCGGTTCGAGTCTCTGCAAGCTTGGCAAAGTAGACGGCCCCGAGCCGAGTAGACAGAGGCACATCGGGCGCGGTCCGCGCGCCTTTGCGGACGGCCCGACCTGGGCTCCGGGCCTGGAGCCTGCGGCCCCGGTTTCCGGCTGGTCCGGTTTAGGGCTTGGCAAGTGGCGGCTTGGACCTGCGCCGGCCGCAAGAACCTCTGTACGGGCGGCAAATCCCCCCTTGTGTGAGGATCGGGAGTCGTCGAGACTGGAGGGGCTGGATGCTTCCTGTTGGCCTCGTGAACGCTCGACTCACTTGGCCAAGGCCGACAAGTTTCGGTATGGAGCAATGACCAGCAGGGATGGATTGCGTCTCAGCCGCAATGAGAGGGAGCAAGCGCCGTCATGGCCGGGGACTTCGACGACTTTGACGACAAGGAAGCAACGGGAGTCCTCGAGCTGTCGGTCGAGATTCTCGCCCAGTTGCGGGCCAAGCCCTCGTCGCTCGAGATGCTGAGCGGCCCGGGCGCGCCTCGGGTCGTGAGCCTCGAGAAGGACAAGCTCGTCTTCGGTCGCTCGAGCCAGGTTGACGTGCACATCGACTCGCTGGATCTGTCGCGTCGCCATTTCATGCTCTCGAAGTCCGAGAACGAATGGCAGTGCGAGGACCTTGACAGCCGCAACGGCGTCTTCCTCAACGGGTTGAGGATCCACTCGGCAGTCCTGCGCGACGGAGACCATCTCCAGCTCGGCAGGGTCGTTTTCGTCTTCCGCAAGGGGCGCTGATGTCGCTCTTCGTGAAGTTCTGGGGTACGCGCGGCTCGATCCCCACTCCCGGCCCGCGGACCGAGCGATACGGCGGCAACACCCCGTGCATCGAGATTCGGGCCGACGACCAGATCATCATCTGCGACGGCGGCACGGGGCTGCGCGAGCTCGGCCTCGACCTGCTGCGCCGCTGCGGCAAGCAGCCCCTCACCCTGCACCTGTTCTTCAGCCATCCGCACTGGGATCACATCCAGGGCTTTCCCTTCTTCGTGCCGGCCTACCTCCCGGCCAACACGCTGCATGTCTACGGGGCGTCCAAGCAGGACCGCACCATCCACGACCTGCTCTCGGGCCAGATGGAGTCGGTCTATTTCCCGGTCAATTTCGGCGAGCTCGGCAGCCGGCTCATCACCAACGACCTCGACACCACGGCGATGGTCGGCAACGTGCGCGTGACCGCCTTTCGTCAGACGCACCCCGGCGACAGCCTCGGCTTCGCCTTCGAGCACGACGGACGCAAGATCGTCTACTCGACCGACCACGAGCACGACCTTCTGCTTCCCGATCCGTCCCTTGCCGGGAAGCATCCTGGCGAGCTGCGCCCGATCCCCGAGGAGATGATCGAGTTCGCGCGCGACGCCGACCTGCTCATCGCCGACGGCCAGTACACCGACTCCGAGTACCAGAAGAAGATCGGCTGGGGGCACCCGCGGGCGACCACCGTCGTCGACTTCGCCGTCCGCGCCGGGGCCAAGCAGCTCGCCCTCTTCCACCACGACCCGATGCACTCGGACGCCGAGGTCGACACCATCGTCGCGCTGTGCAACTCGCGGGCGAAGGCCCTCGGCTCGAAGCTCGTCGTCTTCGGCGCCCGCGAGGGCATCGAGCTCAAGCTCTAAGGACCGTGCGCGCCTGCTCGGTCGGGCCTCCTGCGCGCCGCGGACGACTCCCAGGCCCCTACCCCCGTCGCCCTGAGGCCGTCCATCGCAGGTCAACCATCGAACCGGAGGGATGAACCGTGAGTGCTGGGATAGCGCTTCTGCTCGGACTCTCGCTCGTGGCAGCGCCCGAGGCTCCCGCAGCCGTCGAGCTGCCTGCCGCCCGCGTGGCCGGCGGCATGGCCCTGGACCAGGCGCTGGCGAAGCGCCGCTCGGTGCGCCAGCTCTCGCCGGAGGCGTCGCTCACCCAGGCGCAGCTCGCCCAGCTTTGCTGGGCCGCGCAGGGCGTCGTCGACGCCAAGGGTCACCGCACCGCGCCCTCGGCGCGCGCGACCTATCCGCTCGAGCTGCTCGTGCTCGTGTCGCGTGTCGACGGAGTCGCCCCTGGCCTCTACCGCTATCTGCCGGAAGGACATCGGCTCGAGAGCCGGGCCGCCGGCGACCTTCGCGACCGGCTGGTCGATGAGGCGATTGGCCAGCGCTGGATCAAAGACGCTCCGGCGGTCTTCGCGCTGGTCTGGGAGCCGGCACGCTCCGAGAGCCTGGGCGCCAGAGCCGAGCGCCTGGCGATGATCGAGGTGGGGCTCGCCGCCGAGAACCTGCTGCTCGAGGTGACCTCGCTCGGGCTCGGCGCGACCTTCGTCGGCGGCTTCGAGCCGGACAAGACGCGCCAGGTGTTGGGGCTGGCCGAGGGGGCTCAACCCGCGGCGATTCTCCCGGTCGGCAAGCCCGTGAGCTCCAAGCCTGCGAGCCCCTGAGGAGAGGGGCGCCCGCGCCGCGCGCGAGGCGCCCGGAATGACCAACCGCACTTCCGCGGTTGTAGTGCTGTGGTGGCGTGGCGCAGTGCCTCGTCCCAAGCTGAGGAATGCAACAAATGGCAACTGGTACCGTGAAGTGGTTCAACGACGCGAAGGGTTTCGGGTTCATCAAGCAGGAAGACGGCGGCGAAGACGTCTTCTGCCATCACACCGCAATCCAATCCGACGGCTTTCGCACCCTGGCCGAGGGCCAGCGGGTCGAGTTTGAGGTCGTCAAGGGCCCGAAGGGCCTACAGGCTGCGAACGTCCGCGCTGTCTGAGCGCTGACGTAGCGAGCTTTTCCCGAGCCTGGTCTCCCCTGGAGGCCGGGCTCTTTTTCTTAGTTGTGAGTTTGGAGTTTGGAGTTTGGAGTCTACGGCTCGCGGAAAGGGGCGCAAGAGGTGTCGGAAGCCTCCCGCCGGCGAATCCGCGCGAGGCGGGGACGGCCGCAGCCGGCGCCGTGCGCCTTCCAAGGGAAATCCAGCGGTAGGTCGGGATTCCGGGCTCGGCGCCCCGGCCAGCAGGTCTCCTCCGGCCGCTGCGGAAGGCTCTACCTGGAGCCTGGGGGCTGAAACCTGCCTCCTCGGCATCCCTCGCGGGTTAGGATGGCGCATTCCGCACGATCCGAAAGATCCCATGGCCCTCCCAGCCACACCCTCCACGCGCCGCAGCATCGAGGACCTCCACTGGCGAAGCCTGACGGCCCCGGAGAAGCTGGTCGTCGCCTCGCTGCTCGAGCGCTCGAAGGGCTGCACCGCGCACCTCGAGATGATCGCCGCCGACCTGCGCGACGACGCGCGGCACGGACCGACGATGCCGCTGGTCCTCACCCCGCTCCAGAACCGGGCCGTGGCCCAGGCACTCGAGCGCGAGGCCGACGAAGCCGAGCGCCTCGCGGAGGGGTGGACCGACAGCCCCGCCATCTCGCGGACCGGCCACTACGTCGCCGGCTACCTGCGCTCGCTCATCGACAGGCTCGTCAAAGGCGCCGAGGCGAAGCCCTCCGTGCGCCTCGAGTGGATTGCCCAGCTCCTGCTGGTCGAGCGGCCCGACGCAACGGGCGCCCAGCCGCTGGCTGCCGGCATGGTCGAACGTACCTGCCAGCGGCTCGAGGTCTTCGGCCTGGGCAACGCGCTGTGGCCCGTCATCGAGGCCTGCGCGGCCGAGGCCGCTCAGGTTGCGCTCGACGCTCCGGCCTCCGAGGAAGACGACTGCGATTTTGTCATCGTCGACGCCATCGAGGAGCGCCGCGAGCTCGCGCGCGCGGTGTTCGAGGCCGCGCTCGACGCGCTGTGGGAGGACGAGGCGCGTTGGAGTGGCTTCGTCTGGACCTTGAGGGCGGGCTCGGTCGCTGGCTGCGAGGCTGCTCCCGAGCTGGGCGGGGTCGCGGCCAACGCCGCCAACGCGGCCTACGCGATCGTCTCCGGCTTGCGGGCGCACCTGCAGGAGATGCGCGGCGCGCCCTGGGAGGCGGTCAGCCCCGGCCTCAAGGCGATTCTCGATCGCTTCCCGGCGCTCAAGGGCATGCCCAGGCTCAAGGAGTTCTTGCGCCATGAGCTGCGCAAGCATCCTGCCGCTCGCGGCGAGAGGATTTGAAGGATCGGGGCATCGCACCGGCTGCGGCTGGGGCGGAGGCGGAGCCTCGTCAGCGGCCGGCCGTCCTCTCGAGTATCGCGAGGATCTGCGCGCCGTACTTCTCGATCAGCTTCGGTCCCATCCCGCGCACTTGGTGCAGCTCGCCGAGGTTGGCCGGTTGCTCGAGCGCGATGGCGCCCAGGACCTGGTCGGTCAGGATGCGGAAGGCGGGGATGCCCCGGGCGCGCGCGGTCTCGCGCCGCCAGGCCCGCAGCGCTTCGAAGGCCGCCGAGTCGGGCGAGCCGGCTTGGGGCTGTCGAGAGGGCTTGGGCTTCGCGCCGACCGAGCCGGCTCTCTTGCGAACCGTCACCGACGGCTTGGTGGCCGCAGGTGCTGGCGAGTCGGCGTCGAGCAGGAAGGTGTCGCCGTGCACGGTCGAGCGGGCCGCGCGCTGGAGCTTGACCCGGCGAAACCGCAGCATCTTGCCGTCCTTCTCGAACGCGTCCTCCTCGAGGGCTATCGCCCCGGCGCGCTCCATCGCGTCGAGCATGCTCTCGAAGTCACGCCGCTCGAGCTTTCCCTCGAACAGCGAGCGGAAGAGCGTCCCGGTGGCGAGGCCGTCGCGCCGCTCGAGCTCGTCGAGGACCCGCTCGGCCTGCGCCCGCTCGCGTGAGGTGGGCGAGCGGAAGCGCCGACCGACGCAGCCCTTCGGCTTGCACGCGTCGCAGAGGCCGCAGGGCCGCGTATCCCGCGTCTCGCCGAAGTGGCGCACCAGCCGCACCATCCGGCAGCCGTTCGACTGGGCGAAGTCGAGGATGTCGTCGAGCTGCTGCTCGCGGTAGCGGCGGATGGCTTCGTAGCTGGCGCGCCAGCTCGACTTGCCGCGCCGCACCACGTCCTCGGCATCGACGGTGACCCCGCCGTGGATCCAGAGCTTCTCGAGGGCGGGCCCGAAGACTTCGGGCTCGAGGCCCGAGGCCTCGCCGAGCGCGGCGCGATCGACTCCGGCGGCGGGGATCGACTCGAGCAGCCCGGCGAGCACCGTGGGCTCGGGGTAGTCGCGGCCGAGGAAGCTCTCGTGGATCTTGCGGTCGCCATACGAGTAGAGCAGCAGCGCCCGCGAGGGCTTCCCGTCGCGGCCCGCGCGGCCGATCTCCTGGTAGTAGCCCTCGAGCGTGCCGGGCAGCGCCATGTGGATCACGGTGCGGATGTCGGCCTTGTCGATGCCCATCCCGAAGGCGATGGTGGCGACGATGACCTCGAGCTCGCCGGCGAGGAACCGCTCCTGGGTGCGGGCGCGCTGCGGCGCGTCGAGCCCGGCGTGGTAGGCCGCGCAGCGGTGCTGGCGTCCGAGCTCCTCGGCGACCTGGTCGGCCTGCTTGCGCGTCGGCACGTAGACGATGGCCGGCAGCCGGTCGGGCGCCTCGAGCGCGGCGACCACGTCGTCGAGCCGCCCCGCTCTCGACCGGGCGATCGACTCGATGGCCAGGTTGTCGCGGCGAAAGCCGTGGATGAAGCGCCGCGCGCTCTTGATGCCGAGCTGCTCGAGGATGTCGTCCTGGACGCGCACGGTGGCCGTGGCCGTCAGCGCGAGCACCGGCGCCGGCTCGAGCAGCGGCAGGCGGTCGCCGAGCAGCCGGTAGTCGGGGCGGAAGTCGTGGCCCCAGTGCGAGATGCAGTGGGCCTCGTCGACGGCGATGAGCACCGGCTTGCGCCGCGCGAGCATCTCCGGGAAGCCGGGCACCGAGAGCCGCTCGGGGGCGATGGCGAGGAAGTCGAGCCCGCCGTCGAGGTAGGCGCGGCAGACCGCGCGCGACTCCTCGCGGCTGCGGCCGGAGTGGATGCGCTCGGCTCTCAGTCCCATCGCTTGCAGCTTGGCCGTCTGGTCTTCCATCAGCGCGATGAGCGGGCTGATGACGAGCGTGGTGCCGCCGCGGGCGAGGCCCGGGATCTGGTAGCAGAGCGACTTGCCGCTGCCGGTGGGCATCACGAGCAGCGCGTCGGCGCCGCCGGCGACCGCGCGGCAGACCTCCTCCTGATGCGGACGGAAGCCCTCGAATCCGAACCGCTCGCGCAGGATCTGATCGAGAGGCTGCCCTGCGTGTGCGCTTGGCGGAGACGTACCGGTCGATGCTCTCGCCCCGGTCATCCCGAGCGTAGAGGCGACCAACGGGAGCCTCGAAGTCGAGGGCGTCTCCAGGAGATCAGGAGCTCGAGCCCCGGTCATCTCGAGCGTAGAGGCGACCAGCGGGAGCCTCGAAGTCGAGGGACTCGCGGCATCGCTCCCCGGTTTCGGTCTGGAGGGCCGCCCATCCGGCCTTTCTGTCCCCGATCGCCGATCGAACAGCGGCAACCCGACCGGTGTCGGCGCCTTGCCCGCCTCGCCGCCGGACGCCGCGCGCGCGGCCACCGATGCCGGGCCAGAGCGCTTCACCTGCCCGACGATCTCGATGACGTAGCGCTCGATCTCGCGCATGAAGGCCTCGAACGAGCCGTCGCCGCGCTCCATCTGCTTCAGCTTCAGCTCCCACTCGCCGGTGAGCGAGGGGCTCTTGACCGAGTCGTGGACCACGTCGATGAGCGCGATGCCCTTGGCGGTCGCCCGCAGCGACTTGCCCTGGCGCTCGAGGTAGCCGCGCTGCAGCAGGGTCTCGAGGATCGCCGCGCGGGTCGCCGGCGTGCCCAGGCCGCGCTCGCGCATCGCCTCCTCGAGCTCGCGGTTGTCGAGGGCGCGGCCCGCGCTCTCCATCGCCGTGAGCAGCGTCGCGTCGGTGAAGCGGCGCGGGGGCGAGGTCTTCTTGTGCTCGACCTTGACCTCGGTGACCGGCGGCCGCTGTCCGGCAGCCAAGCCATCAGGTAGCCGGGCGTCGGCGGCCTCGTCGCCCGCCTTCTCCTTCGACTTCTTCTTCGGCAGCTCGAGATCGAGCGCCTTCCAGCCGACCTGCGTGACCACCGTGCCGCTGGAGCGGAAGCGGTCCTCGGCCGATTCCGAGCGCACCAGCGTCACCGCGCGCGTGACGCGGGTGCGGTGGTCCTGGTGCCAGGCCATCAGCAGGCGGCGGCAGACGAGGTCGTAGAGGCGCGCCTCGTCGCGGCCGAGATCCTTGCCCGCGGCCGAGACGCCGGTCGGGATGATGGCGTGGTGGTCGGTGACCTTGGCGTCGTCGACGTAGCGCTTCGAGAGCGGCCGCGCGCCGGTGCCCGCGGCGACGGCGTCGCCGTACTTCGCGGCGATCGACTCGACGACCGGCCCGAGCGTGCCGGCGACCGAGGCCGAGAGGTGCCGGCTGTCGGTGCGCGGGTAGCTGAGCAGCTTGTGCTTCTCGTAGAGCGCCTGGGCCGCGGCGAGCGTGTCCTTCGCCGTCATGCCGAAGAGCCGGTTGGCGTGCCGCTGCAGCTCGGTCAGATCGTAGAGCAGGGGAGGCGGCATCGAGCGCTCCTCGCCCTCGATGGAGACGACCTCGCCGATCTTGCCGGTGCATCTGTCGCGGATCGCCGAGGCGAGCTCGCCATCCGGAGGCAGCCGCTGCGAAAGGCGGGCATCGCCTTCATCCTTTGCCTTCTTCGGATCGAACCAGACGCCGGAGTAAGGACCGCCGGGCGCCTCGAACGTGGCGACGACCTCGCAGTACTCCTCGGGCACGAACGACTCGATGGCCTTCTCGCGCTCGACGAGCATCGCCAGCGTCGGCGTCTGCACGCGGCCGACCGAGAGCAGGTCCGGCTGGAAGCGCAGCGTGTAGGCGCGCGAGAAGTTCATGCCGACGAGCCAGTCGGCGCGCGAGCGGGCCTCGGCCGCGGCGCCCAGGCCGTCGAAGTCGCGCCCGGGGCGCAGCGACTGGAAGCCTTTGCGGATGGCGTCGGGCGTCAGCGAGCTGATCCAGAGCCGCTCGACCGGCTTGCTGCAGCCGGCCGCCTTGTAGATGTGGCGGAAGATGAGCTCGCCCTCGCGCCCGGCGTCGGTGGCGCAGACGACGCGCTCGACCTTGGGCGACTTGAGCACCGCCTCGAGCGCGTCGAACTGATCGCGGCTCTCCTTGAGGACCTTGAGCGGCCAGTCGCGCGGGAGCATCGGGAGCCGGTCGAGCCGCCAGGGCTTCTTCCAGCTCGAGTCGATCTCGTCGGGCTCGCACAGGCCGACGAGGTGGCCGACGGCCCAGGTGACGAGGTAGCCGTTGCCTTCGAGGAAACCCTTGCCGCGGGAGCTGGCCCCGAGGACCGAAGCGATGTCCCGGGCGACGGAGGGCTTTTCGGCGACGACGGCGATGGCCAACGCTCAGGCTCCAGGCTACGAGTGGGCCGCGAGCTTAGCGCATGGGGCTGACATCGGGGTTGCGGGGGACAACGGGTCGTCTCTGCCGTCAGAGTCGTCCTCGCGGATTCGACCGTGGGCGACGATCGCCAACTCGTGGGGCATCGTTCCCCCTCGGCCGGAAATCGTTCGAGCACTCGCCCTGCCGGTTTGCTCTGGCTGTCGGGAATTGCGGCACCCTCAGGTGCTGGGAGTCTCAGCTACCGCAGGGGCGCGAGCAGCTCGAGCCCGGGGAAGTAGGTGCGGTATCTGGCGGCATCTCTGCTCAGCAGCCGGTACCGGCAACCGCTGCATGGCGCCCATGTAGAAGTCCTCGGCGGCGGTTTCGGAGCAATCCACTTTCGGCGGCCAGTCGGATTCAATTCACCATCAGTCCTTCGGCTCCCGGAAGGACGCCTTCGCCAGCGACGGGGGACGAAGGATCATGTTGCCGCGCGGCAACGGGATCCCGCTCGCCGCCGAAAGCGGATCGGAACAGAGGCCGCCGACAAGTAGAAGTCGGGCAGGGGCGTAGTTTGGGCGCCCCCGCGGCGCAGGTAGTCGAAGGAAACCTTGCCGGCTAGCCAACTCCTTGATGGTCTCAAAGCCGGTTGACGACGTGCAGCACCCGGGATTCGCCCGACACGCGTGGGCCGCGTATCCGCGACATTCGCCACACCCATGCGATCGACCGGCTGCTCGGTTGGCACCGAGAGGGCAAGGGCGTTCAGGTGTTGTTCCCAGTCCTGAGCACCTACCTCGGCCACGCCGAACGTCACTGACGCGCAGGTCTACCTCCACACAACCGAGCAGATCCTCACTCTCGCCGGCGGGCGGTTCCATCGCTGCTTTCTAATCGATCCTCAGCCCGCAGGAGAAACACGACGTACGTACTCGGAGGCTGTGGCCACACCGGCCAGCGCGGTCGTTGATGGCATCGGACCACCCGAGTAGCCTCCGGCCATGTGTACGAATTTCGGGATTCCCTTACTGGCCCCAGCCCTCATCTTGGCGGTTGGCTGTAGCACGACCACGCCTCGACCGGTCGCTCCTTGCCCCCAACGAGAGCAGCAGAGGGCTGTGCCTTGGGCTGACCAGGGATCGCCTGCGCGGCAGCCCGAACCAAAACCGGCAGCAGCGCCCTCGCCGGCGGAGCCGCAGACACCACCCTCGCGGCTCGACCACGAGCGGATGCTCGCCGATGCGCAGCGTCTCGTTGAGCTGCTCGAGCTGTCTCACCCGGATCCTTACACCCCTGTCGGTGGGAAGGTCGCGTTCAGGCGCTCCGCGGCCGCGCTGATGCGCTCGCTCCCGACGGGAGACACCGAGCCCAGCCAATTTCGCGACCTTCTTGACGGCTTCCTCGCCCAGTTGAGCGACGGTCACACGCACATGGAGCGGGAGGCCGTCTCCTGGTACGCGCCTCCTGACGCGCTGCCGCTCGACTTCGACGTGACGGAGGACGGGCTTCACGTGCTCGCCGCCGACATCCCGGAAATGAAGGGCACGCGCGGATACCGTGTCCTCGGTGTGGCCGGGATCTCCATCGACGAACTGGCCAAGCGCTGGGCGCGCCTCTCTCCGGCCGAGAATCGCTTTCATGCCTATGCCCAGTTGCGTCGCGTCCTGACGAGCCCGACGCTGATCGCGCGGCTCGTCCCTGGTGCAGCCAGCGCGGGACAGGTCTCGCTGGACCTCCTGTCGCCTGTCGGCAAGCGCGAGACTCGGACGATGTCGATTCACTCCGGCAAGAGCGCCGCTGACCACGCAAAGTGGATCGAACCGGCCGTACGCGTCACGGACGTGCCAGCCAAGGACGACCCATTCTTCTTCGGGTTCATACGGACGGACACCGTCGCCTACCTGCGCGTCGCGACGATCATGGGCCGCGAGGCCTACGAGATGGCCTTTCGGCAGGGCTGGGGAGACCCCCATGCGATGATCGACGGGTACTACTCGCGGAAAGGCCAGACTGCGCCCGCTGACGTCGAAGCGGCACTTGCCGGAATCCCGTCATTCCTCGAAACCACCGACGCCCTCCTCGAGGAGATGAAGAAGCGGCGAACGCAGACTCTCGTGATCGATTTGCAGGGCAACGGCGGCGGCGTGACCCCAATGGTTCTGCCGTTTCTTCAGCAGATGTACGGCGACGCGTACTACGCCCACGACTTCCCGATGGAGTTCGTGACCGTCTTCTCTCAGTTGTACTTGGACAAGTTCCACAAAGACCTCTCCGCGCTGCGAGCCGAGAGAAGCAATCCAGAGCTGCGGCTCGGCGACTACGGGTTCGAGGCCAAGGAGGAAGGGACCGCCGAGACCAGGCGCAAGAAGGCCCTCGAGGAGTACGCGGCAAAAAAGATGTCATTCGCGGCGCGCCTCGAAGCTCTCAAAGGGCAACCGCTCTATACACCAGCGAACGTCGTGGTGCTGTGCGACGAAGGCACATTCAGCGCGGCATTCCACTTCCTGTTCTTCCTGCGAGAGCTCGGCGCATCGGTCGTCGGTGTCGCGCCGGGCCAAGCGCCCAACACGTTCATGGAAGTGACGGAGTTCACTCTGCCCAACTCGCGCCTCAAGGGCTCGATCTCGAACTCCGCCCAGATATGGCTCGCTGACCCTCGGGCGCAGACGCTCGTTCCAGACGTGGTGCTCACCTACGATCTCGCCAAGCAGTACCGGTTCGCGACCGACGCGGTGTTGCAACTTGCCGTCGATCGCATCGCCGCCGGCACCCTTCGGAAACGGTAGTTGGGTCGCCTGACGTGGGCGCCATCCCTCGGCGCCACGACATGCGAGGCCGGACCCCCACCTCGTCATGTGCCCTGCCAGCCGAGAGGTCCGTCGGCGGATCGAGCCGAGGTCACATGACGGAGTCGGGCACATGAATTCCAACTTCTGCCAGTAAGTGGCCCCGCGATCGAAACGAGCCTCGGATACTTCAGCCTGCGACGGCTCGAATGAGCCGTCATACAGGCCCTGCGCCCGCCGAAGAGGATGGAGGCGACGGATTCCATGTTCTTGTTTTTGGAACGAATGTTCCTGGTCTTAGAACGGCTTCCGGTGACCGGTCAGTCCCGCTTCCGGTCGAACGACACTTGCTTCGCCGCATACCCGGAATGCTGAGGCGGGGTTCTCGACGACCGCCGCTCGGCCGACGCGGCTGCCTGCCGGATGACCATGCGGGTCCGGGCTCACAGGCGCGCGTTTTGCCTTGGCGCGAGATGGTGGCCTGCGCGGCTGTGCGGCCGACAGCTTCGCCGCGGGCCAGAGGCCCTTTCCGGCGCCCAGAACGCGTTTTCCCAGCGCCAGAGGCTCTCTCCGGCGCCCAGAACGCGATTCTCCGGCGCCAGAGGCCTTCTCTGGCTCCCAGAACGCGATTGGCCCGGGCCAGAGGCGTTCTCCGACTCCTAGAAGACGATTGGCCGGGGCCAGAGGCGCTCTTTGACTCCCAGAAGACGATTGGCGGGCGCGAAAGGCCTCTTCAGAGCTCCAGCAGGCGACTGGCCGCCGGAAGAGGCGACTTTGGAGTTCCCGACCTCGATTCGCCGGGGCAGGGCGGTGTCGTCGAGCCCCGAGCAGCAGCGACACGGCGCCTCACGGCTCACGAACCCCGCAAATTGAAGAGCCCACGCGGCAAGAGCGGCTGCGGTGGCCGCCGATTGCCGACGTGGGCTCTATGAAGACTGCCTGCTACGGCTCGGAGACCGGGGCCTCCGTGGTGGTCGTCGCCTCGGCGACCTCGCCGGCGGTCTGGCCCGGCCGCTTGCGCGACGGCCGAACGCGGCGGGCGAGCTCGTGGTCGCCGACCACCTCGAGCATCGTGCTCAGGAGGTTGGCGGCGAAGCCGAACGCGCGGTCGTGCTCGGCGATGGCGCGGTTCTTCTCCACGAGCGTGAACTCTGCCTCCCGCTTCTCCTTGGCGAGCGAAGTGAGCGCGGAGCCGAGCTTCTCGGCAGGCGTGGAGAGCTTCGCCGTCCAGATCGCCTTGTCAAAGGTGAAGCCCACGACTTCGCCGTTGGCGGGAGGAGTCCAGTGGGCGAGCCGCCCAAGGACGTCTCCGGCCAGCGAATGAACCGCGGCCGAGTCCATCGGCGTGGGGACATCGAGGCCGAGCCGCTTCGGCGCCTGGTCGCCGTAGACGAAGCCCACGGTGTCGCGGAGCGAGCCGAGGGCATCGGCGAGCTCTTGCCGAGCCTCGTCGCGCTGCAGGCGGAAAGGCGCGTCGTCGTCCTGCTCGGCGAGGTTGGCGCGATCGGCGGCGACCATCGCGCCGTCCGCGTTCTCGAGCTGCGCGGCGACTGCGTCGAGGACGGCGGCGGTGGCCTCGGGTGGTATGCCGGGCCAGATGGAGAGCTTCTCCATCAAGCGCGGCTTGTTGTCGCCGATGGAGGCAAGGACCAGGGTCCCGGACTTGCCGCGATCGGTTACCAGCTTCGATGGCATCGATGCTTCCTCCCCTGCTCCCGTATCGACGGCCGGAATGGCCGGGAATAGAACGGAGCGGGAGCAAGTGAGCAACAAATCCACCCGGGGTTCAAGTCGTAAATTCGCGAGTGTTTGATAAGGCACAGGCCGAAGGCTCCTGGAGCCTGCGATGAGGCGGGCGAGTAGTCCGCGGAACCGGAGCTGGGCGGCTCCCTATCGCGCGGGCCCGAGCTCCGAGGGCGTTTTGCGAGGCCGCTGCCCCGCGCAGTTGCCCTTACGCCGCTCGAGCTGCGGGCGCAGCCTCGCGTCGCTGGTGCCGAGGAGCACGTGGGCCACTCGAGCTTCGAAGCTTCGAGCGCTGGTGAAGCCGCGAGCGTGCTGGTTGATCGGGGGCCAGTGCACCAGGGCCACGCCGTAGCAGGCGCCCCGGGAGGCGGGAATCGGCTCACGGACGGCCCGATCCGCGTCATGGCTCGCGATGGCCGCCGCGACGCAGCCTCGCGCCGGCCTCCGTTCTCGCCCGTCAGAGACCTCATGGCGCTTGTTCTTCCTTTGCGCAGCTTCGAGCCGCCCGATGAGCCCGGCCTCCGCGACGCTGGAGGCCGGGACCTTCTCGAGCACCAGGATGAACTCCGGACCAATCACGGTCCGGTCGTCGGGTTGTAGTACTCGGTCTGCGACTGCTGCGGCGGGTTGTAGTGGAAGGCGCCCGCTTCGTACGTGTAGGTCGGCGACGTCTCCAGGTGCTTGGTGGCGTCGTGGAACTTCTTCGTCGAGTCGACCCAGGTGTCGATCCCCAGCCGCTTCAGCGGGGTCGTGACGAAGTTGACCGGGTTGCAGAGGCTCAGGACGGGTTGGTTCGTCCTTTCCCCCCATTTCTCGAGATTGTTCTGCGCCGCAGGCACCTTGAGCTTTCCCGCCAGCCAGCCGATGAAGTCCGTCCACGCGTAGGCGATTTTCCGCCTCTGCTCCGCCCACCGGTCGAAGTCGTCGTTGCCGCAGGCTTTGGTCTGCAGGCCGCTGCCGTCGCGCAGATTGACCGGATCAGCGAGCACGTACTGGTAGAGGTTCGGATCGAAGCCCGCGAAGAGGATCGGGTCCTTGGCCGTCCAGCGGCCGGTTCGCGGGTCATAGTCGCGGACGCCGAAGCGCACCAACCCGAGGTCGGCGTCGTACAGTCCGCCGGCGAACCCGAACGGCTGGAACCCGGGGGCCGTATCGACGAGCACGTTGCCGAAGGCGTCGTAGTCGAGCCGCTGCGCTATCGCGCCGGTCGCGGCGTTCACGACGAGCCTTGGGCTGCCATTGTCCCCGGAGAGGATGCGATAGGTCTCGCCGGCCTTGACCAGGTAGTCGGGCACGTCGCGCCGGCTCGCGTAGATGAAGCGGCTGGTGACCGCGCCGCTGCCGTCGAGCTCGGCGACCGGGCCTTGCGCCTCGCCATAGAGCCAACCGCGCACGAGCACTCCGTCGACGCGCTTGCCGATTCGCCGGTTGCGGCCATCGATCGCGTAGGTCACGGCGTGCCCGTCAGGCAGCAAGGCGGCGACGAGGTTGCCCAAGTCGTCGTACTCGTACGTCGTGGTCTGCCCGGCCTCGGTGCGGCTGAGCAGCTCGCCATTCGCCGTATAGGAGAACTGCACGGCGCCGGCCTGCTCGAGCCGATCCTGAGCGTCATAGGTGTACGGCGTGACCTGTGCGCCGAGCATCGCGGTCAGGCGATTGCCGTTCGCGTCGTAGGTGTAGTGCTCCACCTCGGCGCCGTCGCGTTGCACCGTCACCAGGCGCCCGTCTGCGTCGTACGCGTATTCGTAGGAGTGGGCCTCGCCCGCCAGCTCCTCCTGGTCCTGGGAGATACGCCCGGCCGGATCGCGGGTGACGGTTCGCGAGAAGAGCGGGCTGCCGCCGAACGCGGCGAGGTAACCGACCAGATCGCCGTACGGGTCGTAGCTGCGCGTGTCGCTGACCCCGCCCAGGGAAGTGCCGACGAGGAGGGCGTTGAGCGGGCTGCGCTCGAGGGCCAGGGCGCCGGCCGAGACGAGCTCGTCGTCCCCGTCGTAGGCGAAGCTCACCACGCCGGCGCCGTCGACGGCCTCGCTCGCCAGCCGGAAGCTCGCGTCGAAGGTGCGCGTCACGCTGCCGGCCACCGGCCCCGACCAGGTCTCGCCGCTCGGCAGCGGGCCGTCGTGGCTCAAGGCGAGCTGCACGCCGTCGGGCGCCTCGATGCTGACGAGCTGCCCGGTCGTCGGCGAATACCCGAACGACAGCGTGCCGCGGTTGAAGCTCATCGCGCTCATGTGCCCGGCCGAGTCGTAGTCAGTGGCCACCGCGCGCCCGTCCGGTCGGCTGATTTGCGTGAGCTTGCCGTCGAGGTCGTAGGCGTAGGAGGTCGGGCCGGTGCCTGCGACCGGCGGCGGCTGATACGCGGCGAGCTCGTCGCGTTCGGTGTACTGCAGGCCGTGCGCGGGGCGCCCCGGCGGCGTCACCGAGGTCAGATTGCCGCTCTCGTCGTAGCCGTAAGCGACGGTGGCGCCGCTCGGCAGCGTCATCGCAATGATCCGGCCCGCCGCGTCGTGCGCGAAACCGGTGGTGCGCCCGAGCGTGTCGGTGATCGACGCCATCTGGCCGAGCGCGTCGTAGCCGAAGGTCGTCGCGCGCGTGCCCTGCGAGAGCCCCGTGGGCCGGCCGCGGTCGTCGTAGCCGTAGCCCACCTCGAGCATGCCGGAGGTGCCGGTGGCGACCACGCGGCCGAGCGCGTCGATGCGGGCGGTCGTCACCCGGCCTTCCGGACTGGTCACGGTGAACCCGCGGCTCGCCGCGTCGTACTCGGAAACCAGGAGCGCGCCGTTCTTCCACGCCGTGTCGCTCTGCGACACGATGCTCAAGGGATCGTCGGGATCGGAGAGCAGCGTGCTGCGGGTGGTGACGACCTGTTCGACGACTCCGCCCGGCGTGGTGATCGTCTGGAGTTGCGGCAGCGTGACGATCGGGCCCCAGCGCGGGTCGGCGACATCGAGCCGCAACGTCGTGGTCTGGTCGGGGACGACGAGCTCGAAGGAGCCGTCCGGGCCGCGCTCGCTCGTGCTCTGGGTGCCGTCGGGGAAGGTGTTCGTGCGCCGCTCCACGCCGCTCGGGAGCAGCGCGACCGAGTAGAGGGTCGTGCGGCCCATGGCGCTCGTGCGCGTGACCTCGAATCCGTCCTCGGTGGTGGTGTGGACCAGCGACTGCGAGCCGCCGAGCGGATCGCTCTCGAGGCTCAACCGCCCTTCCTCGTCGTATTCGAGCGACCACGAGTTGCCGCGGGCGTCGGTCTGCTGCTGGATCAGGCCGTCGGCGCTGTAGGTGAAGTGCAGCGTTTCGCCGGCGGGGTTGGCGATCGTCGCCAGGTGGCCGTTCGCGTCGAGCGTGAAGCTGGTTAGCTGTCCGTACGGCGAGCGCACGCCAGTCGGCCGACCGCTGCTGTCGCGCAGCACCTCGGTGAGGTTGTCCGTGCCACCGGTCTTCTCGGTCACCTGCGCGAGCCGACCGGCCGCGTCGTAGGCGAACTCGTACCGCACCGAGCCGGTGAGCGCCTGCAGCGTGCGCAGGTGCCGGCCCCTGCCGCTGAAGACGTAGACCTCGGCGCCGTCGGGCGAGGGGATGAGGACGTCGGTGAGGTTGAAGCCGGGGATCTGCTGGCTGATGCGCCGCACGCAGGGGCGGTCGCCGTCCTCGATGAAGATGCTGCCGTCGGGACCGAGCGCGACCTCGAGCGGCGTCTGCATCTCGGCCTGGAGCGGCGCGCCGCCGTCACCCGAGTAGCCGCCGTTCCCGTTGCCGGCGATGGTGGTGATGATGCCGTCGGGCGAGACCTGGCGTACCCGGTGGTTGCCCGCGTCGGCGATGAGCAGCGTGCCGTCCGGTTCGGCGAACACGTCCTCGGGCACGTTGAGCAGGGCGTCTGTTGCCGGGCCGCCGTCGCCGGCGAACCCGGCGCTGCCGCTGCCGGCCACGGTGTGGATGATGCCCTCCGGGGTGACGCGGCGGATGACGTGGGCGGTGCCGTCGCTCAGGTAGATGCTGCCGTCGCGGCCGATCGAGACGTTGGTCGGGAAGTTGATCGAGGCCTCGGTCGCCGGCCCCCCGTCGCCGCTGTAGCCCAGCGAGCCGTCTCCTGCGACGGTCGCGATGACCCCGTCAGGCGACACCTTGCGGATGCGGGCGTTCTGGTCGTCAGTGAGGTAGACGCTGCCGTCGGGGCCGACGTCGAGGTCGGAGACGCCGTTGACCGAGGCGTAGATCGCGGGGCCGCCGTCGCCGCCGAATCCCGGCAGCCCATTGCCGGCGAGCGTCGTGATCGTCCCGGCGGGATCGACGCGCCGGACGCGGTTGTTGAGCTGGTCGGCGATGTAGAGGCTGCCTTCGGGGCCGACCGCGACGCCGGTCGGGCCGAAAAGCGCGGCCTCGGTCGCCGGGCCGCCGTCGCCCGACCAGCCGGCGAGCCCGTTGCCAGCCACGGTGCGGATGATGCCGTCGGAGCCGACCTTGCGGAGGCGGTTGTTGCCACCGTCGGCGATGTAGAGGCTGCCGTCGGGGCCGACGGTCATTCCGAACGGCTGATTGAGGGACGCCTCGGTCGCGGGGATTTCGTCCCCGTTGAAGCCGGGCGCGCCGGTGCCGGCGACGGTGGTGATGCGGCCGGGCGTCACCTCGCCGAGACCGCGGATGCGCTCGCCGCTGCCAAGGTACACGGTGCGCGAGGTCGGGTCGTACGAGTGATGCACGCTCAGGCTCCACCCGCCGAGCCCCTCGCCGCGCACGTCCCAGGCGCCGAGGAGGAAGTCCTTGCGCTGAGAGAGCCGGATAGCCTCGCGCGCCGGGATGTCGCCCGCGATGGGCACGCCGCTCGAGAGGGCGAAGCTCCTCGGGAAGCTCGGCGGATAGTTGTAGACCCCGTCGTACACGTAGTCGACGCGCACGCTGGCGCGCTGCGCGCCCTGCAACCGCCGGCCGTAGGCGTCGAGGCCGTCCCAGACGAAGGTGTACGAGAGGTCCGGCGCCGGCGCGAAGCTCTGCCGCACGAGCTGGCCGGCGATGGAGATCTCGAGGTCGATGCGCTTCAACGGCGAGGGCACCGTGGCCCCGCTGAGCGGCAGGTGCAGCGTGTGCGGCGCCTGGTTGCCGGCGACCCGGTCGCTGCGGTACGCGAGCGCGTAGGGCGTGCCGACGACCGGCACCGACTCGCCGAAGAGCTGGTTCTGGCATTCGATGGACGAGCCGCCCGCGTACGCGCACGAATCGGAGATCGGGCGTTGCTGCAGATCGAGTGGGCGGTCGATGACCGGCTCCACCGAGCCTGGTAGCGGGCTGATGCCGTAGTTGAGGTCGTACGGCGTGAAGTGAGAGATGCGCGCGCGCCACAGGCTCTGCCCGGTCGGAAAGAGCGAGGCGAGCGTGACCAGCTCCTCGTCGGTGATGCCGAGCTCGCCGAGCTGGACGGCGGTGGCGGGGGTGCCGCTGCCGTCGACGTCGAGCTGTGCCCGCCCGGCGGCGACGCCGAGGATCGCGAGCACCCGGCCGTCGTCGGACGGGACCCAGGCGCCGAGTCGCCTGTCGTAGAAGCCGACCGGGACGGCGAGCCCGACGGGCATCCCGACGAAGTTCTCCACGTAGAACGGGACCGCTTGGTCGAAGTCGACCGACGTCGCGCCGGCCGACTGCGCCTCGTCGACCGTGAAGTCGACCGCGTAGGTGTAGCCGCTCGTCGGCGGCAGCTCGGCGGGCATCGATTGCGGGCCGCCCTCGCCGACGGTCATCTCGGTGGCGCGCACGTGAAGGACGGAGAGTGGCTGCTGCAGGCCTCCGGGCAGCGTCATCGTCGCCTGCACGCCAGCCGGGAAGACGAGCGTGGCGGTGCGCGCGCCGTCGCCGTCGGTGGCGGTGCTGCCGCGCGCGACCTGCGCGGTCGCCGCGGGCAGGGCGATCTCCGTGACCGCGGCGTCGAGCGGCAGCAGCGTGACTTCGGGCACCGCGGTGAACTGCTGCCAAGGCGCCTCGACCTGTCGCTGCGCCTCGAGGAAGCCGCTCTTCGCGTACGCGATGGTCAGGGGGCCGCCGCCGTTGACCGCGAGGTCGAAGCGGCCGTCCTCGCGACTGAGCGTCTGCCCGAGCTCCGGGTGCCCGAGGATCGCGATGGTCACCCCGGGCAGCGCGACGCCGCTCCGGTCGACGACAAGGCCGCGCAGCACCGCGACGCGCAGCAGGTCGATGGTGCCCGGCGCGACTCCGCTCTGGATCGGCGTCGGGCCGGAGAAGAGAAACGCGGACTCGGTGAGCAGGTCGGTCGCCACGGTCGAATCGATCGGCGGCGCGACGGTCGAGGGATCCGGCGGCAGCGGCGGCGCCAGCTCGGCGAAGGTAGCCGCGACCGAGTGGTCGCGCTCCATCGTCACCTCGATTGGATTCGAGGCACCGGCCGGCGCGCCATCGACGGTCCAACCGACGAACTCGAAGCCGGCAGAAGGCGTCGCGGTGATCTCGACGACCGTGCCCGCCGCGTACGTCGGGCCGGGTGGCGAGGCGGAGACGCTGCCGCCCTCGTTCGACGACAGCGCCAGCGCGAAGGTCTGCGCGCAGGTCGGCCCGCCCACGTCGAGCCGCTCGGTCAGGACGCCGGTCTTCAACCAGATGCTGGTGCCGCTCTCGACGCTGCCGAGACTTGACGTGAAGGTGACCGCGATCTCGACGGGCAGGAGCTCGTCGCGCAGTTGCCAGACGGTGATCTGATTCACCCGGCGCCCGGTGGTGTGGACGAGCGCGGGCAGCCTCACGCCACCAACGCCGGTGGCGGTGACCGAGGAGACCTGCGACGCGGTCCAGCAGCCCGAGAGCGTGACCGAAGAGAGGTCGCGTTTGGACACGTCTTTGGCCTGCGACACCGACCAGACGAGGGTGGTGGCGGCCTCGGGCGGCGTCGGTGACACCAACGCCGCCGAGTACTCATCGAAGCCGCAACCGCCCAGCCCAAGCACTGCAGCCAACGCAATAAACAAAGAGATGCCGGCACGACGCCCCATTCCCCGCCCCCCGCGACGCCTTCCCGCCGAAGATTCCTGCGAGGCAATCTTGCGCCCGCGCGCCTGGCCATCCAGCGCCCGAAGGGCAGAGTCTCGGAGCGCTCGTGAGGTGGACGGCAGCCCGCCCGGTCTTCTTGCCGCTCGGACGGCCTCCGAGATGCGAACCGGGCCGTCGTGGAAGCGATGAGTGCGCGGGAGGCCGTCGGGCGCTGGCTTTGCGGCCACCAGCGGCGCCGCCTCCAGCCGATTCGTCGGCGCCCGAAGAAGGTCATGGCGAGCGCCGGCTACGGTGGCGCCAAAGCTGGGGCGCCCCGGCGCTCTGCACTTCGGCACCACGTGGGCTCGAGGCCTCCGACGTGCGCGCCAAAACGGCCCCGAGAACTGCTGCCCAGCCTCGCGGCGTTGGTGCCGCGGAGTACGCGCGCTACTCGGGTTGCGAGGCTTCGCGCGCTGGGAAAGTCATGCGAACCTCCTGAGCGTTCGTGATGAGTGGGCAGGCCCGCCCCTCGCGGCCCGTTGAACCGCCATCCGAAGGACTGCCCGCCCGAAGAACGACCGCTCCGGTTCGCCTATTCCGCCGCACGGCTCGTCACTCGGCGGGTGCGCGCTCGGCCTCCGGGACGCCGGCGTCGGCGTGCCTCGCGAGCTTCTCCTCGAGCGTTCCCTTCAAGTTCGACCGTCCTTCGCCGGCCGCCGTCTTGCCCTTCTCGGCCAGCTTCGCCGCGCCGCTCTTCACCTCGGCCAGCATCGCGTGCTCGGCCAGGCCCGATCGCACGCGTTCCGAGCGAGGCGAGCCGCTCGGAGACGGCCGCTCCCTTCTCGCCGAGCACGGCATGCGCGACGCGCTCGAGACCGCCGGCGCGGGCGACGACCGCCTTCGCCACGATCCAGCCCGCCTCGGCCTTCACGAACGATCCGAGCAGGCCGCGGACGTCGCCCTTCTCGGCCAGCTCTCGGCGTCGAGGTTCGGGCTCTTCGCCAGCCGGCCGAGATGCTCGCCGGCCCGCTCTATCTCGCCGTGCTCTAGGGCAGCCACCACCGAGGCCCAGGCGGTCGCCTCGTTCTCGATCCCGGCCCGCACCAGCGCCGCGAGCGCGCCGTCGAAGTCGTCGACCACCGGCTCCTTCCGCTCGAGCGACAGCCGGTTCCAGCCACGGGCGAAGAGGCCAGCGGCCTGCAGAATTTCGACCGTCTTCTCCGGCCCGAGATCCCCGGCCTTGCCGTGGAGCCGGAGAGTCAGCGCGGCGCGCTCCGCGTCGCTCAGCTCGTCGAGGCGCCCGGCAAGCGCCTTCGCGTCTCCGACGTCGGCGTTCAGCTCCTCCTCTGCGGCGGGGTGGAAGCCGGGGCGAGCGAAGACGAGCCCGCGGGTACCCGTCGCCAGCATGCGCACGCCCGGCGGCTACCCCGGCTGTGCCTCGGCGCGGCTGAGCCCGTACTGGACGACGTCGAGCGTCCCTCGCTGCCAGGAGCCGACTTCGAGGGAGAGCGCCGCGCAGGCGAGCGGGAGCTGCTCGGCGGGCCCGTCGTACCAAGCCCAGGGCGCCGGTTCCTTCATTCAGCGCGAGCCAGAGGAGCGGGAAGTCGTCCTCCTGATTGCGCTCGAGGTCGGCGCGCGCAGCGTAGAGAGCGCGGCCGAGCTCGAGGAATACTGCGCCGACGCGCGCACCGTCCTCCGCGGTCTTCACCTTGGCGGGAGGCTGCTCGGTTATTTCGAGCGCCGCCCCGACCGTCGCGAACGAAGGGCTCTCGCTGCCCGCGGCCTGCGAGCGCGCGACCGTCTTGGGCCGTCGATGGAGCTGAGCCTGAATGGTCGCGCCCTCGGTACGCTTCCGGATCACCTCGCGCTCCTCTGTGGCGCGCTGCGCGTCGGTCTTCGTCTTCGTGCACGCCGCCAGCGACAGGGCGACGAGCACCGCGACCCGCGGGGTATCCATGGAGCGCTCCTTCTATCAACGGAAGATCGAGCGGCTGAGCATGCCGCGCCGTGGCGCGGGATCGAGGAGACGACCGACGCCGACGGAGCGCGCTCGCCCTCCGGGCGGCGGCGGGGCGGGCGCTCCACCGCCCGGCCCGAGAGGCGAGCGATCGCCGGGGGAAAAACCGCGTTTCCTGTGGTATGTTGTCCGTCCGAAGACAATCTCTCGACTCCGCGGCCCTCGCGATCCGAGGGCTGAAGAGGAGCATCGAGCAATCGACCGGGAAGCGGCAGGTGAGGAGGTGCGAGTTGGCCGCTTCGTTCCCGAGAACGGGCGGGTCGCGACACCTTCCTTAGCGCTGGAGGCACCGGATGCGGTGCGCCCTCGGCTGGCAGCCGAGGGGCGCGCTCGCCTGGAGCCGTCTGGCTCGCCCGCGGGCCGCTGGTCTCGGGCCGCAGTGGCAGGCCGGCTCGACAGCGGGGGTCGCCGGGAAAACCGTTGCAGTCAGTAGGCAAGTCGGCGAGCGAATATCGGGCCGGGCGCTCGCCCGCGATGTAATCAGGCCCGTGACGAGGCGGCTGCTTCGGTGTCCGCCCCTTGCTGAATCTGGCACGGCGCCAGGCAGGTGAATCGGGTGAAACGCTACTTCGAACTGGCCGAGCTTCAGGCATTCCTCCGACTGGTCGATGAACAGCTCTCCGGACCGTGCAGGGTCGTGATTGTCGGGCCGACCGCGCTCTCCTTGGGCTATTGGCCGAAGGAGAGGTCCTTTGACATCGAGCTATGGAGGAACTCGGACAGCGCCCTCTTCGCCGCCGCCGAAAGGGCGGGCGAGAAGCTGTTGCGGTCGGTGCGAATACATCAGCCGCTCGCCGGCGAGCCGCATCACAAGTTCGAGGACCGGCTCCAAGCGGCGCCGCTGGAAGGGCTAAGCCGCCTGGAGGTGCTGATCCCCGAGGTGCACGACCTCGCGCTCATCAACGCCGCCCGCGGCGACAGCCTCAAGGGCCTTGCCGAGCTGCATGCAAGCCAGCCCCTGAGCCTTCAGAAGCTCGTGGAGCGCTTCCACGAGATGAAGAGGGAGGTCTCGTGGCCGCGCGCGCGCTTCACGGAGAGCTTCGTGGGCCTGATCGCACGGCTGTTCGGTCCGAAGCAGGCGGCGACAATCGAGAAGCGCTTGTAGGGAATGAGCCCGGGCCGGGGGGGCTTCCATCGGTAGAGGGCTCTCTGGCTTCGCAATTGTTTTCCCGTGGCGCGGGCTGGGCTGCGCCTGCCGAGGCGGGGATTTGCCGGCCGCTCGGTCTTGCGCTCGCCCGTCCCGAGGCTATCTGGTCGAAGGGTCGACCGCCGCCCCTGCGAGCCGAGCCGAGAACCAGACCGCCATGCTGACCCGAGCACAGATCGACCGGTGCAATTCGAGGCTGTTGGAGAAGCTCGGCCGATTTCTGAACGAGACCCCCGACTTCATCGACGCGGGCAGCGTCGAGGGGCTGGCCGACGAGTGCGGCCTGACGCGCGAGCGCGCCTTCTCCCTGCTGCTGTCGGCCGCCCTCGGGCTCGACCTCGAAGCGAACCCGGAGGACAAGGCGCTCTACGACAACTACTTCCCGGAGATGCTCCGGCGGCTCGACGAGGAGGAGTTTCGGCGCAACCCGTACTACGCCAAGGTCCAGATACCCGAGGCGAGGCTGGGCCGATGGGAGCTCGGGCATCGCCGCTATGCGCCCTACGAAGCTTTCGTGCGCGACGACCTCGAGCAGATGGCCGACGGCCGGGTGGTCCCGCAGCTCGGTTATTTCGAGCGCGAATTTCGCTATCCGGTGGTCTTCGAGGATGGCCGGGAATGGATGCTGGTGACGCCGAACGAGATCGAGACCATGCGCGCGCCCATCGAGCGCGCCTCGGGCAAGGTCTTGGCGTACGGGTTGGGGCTCGGGTACTTCGCCTACATGGTCTGCGAAAAGCAAGGCGTCTCGTCGGTCACGGTGGTGGAGAGGGACGCGAACGTCATCGGGCTTTTCGAGAGATTCTTGCTGCCGCAGTTCTCGCGCCCGCAGAAGGTCGAGATAGTCCGGGAGGATGCCTTCGCCCACGCCGAGAGGGAACTGGGGCCGGGCCGCTTCGACCTCGTCTTCACCGACCTCTGGCACGACCCGTCCGACGGGGTCGAAAGCTATTTGAAGATGAAGCGGTACGAATCGCAGTGCCCGCGAACCGCGTTCATGTACTGGATTGAAAAGACGATGAAGCACTACCTCTGAAGATGTGACGAAGAATCCTACGAGCGATAGCCGGTCAGCCCGAGCCTCTCGGCTGGCTCGGGGCAGGCCGCAAGTCGAGGGCCCCTCGCCTTCCTCGTTCCTCC
>ENA-UOOR01001126-UOOR01001126.1-fermentation-metagenome-genome-assembly--contig:-NODE-1126-length-33280-cov-7.800602_pt1 | contig 33280 bp, 26 predicted proteins | sample MGYA00245780_ERZ724029 | MGnify/ENA primary metagenome ERZ724029 (study PRJEB28704, sample SAMN03018315) | fermentation metagenome | biome: anthropogenic terrestrial biome; feature: soil; material... | reverse complement strand
GGCAACGGCAATCGCATATCCTCCGGCAAATGCGTACAGTACAACTTCCTCCGGTTTCGGAAAAGAAGTGATTCTTCTTTTCATCAAATCATGTTGTCCCAATTTTGAGAAAAAAAATAAAAGGGTTACTTTTACGGTTCTTTTTAAAAAGTACCTGACTTTTTAAATGATATGAACGAGAGTGAAAAAAAAGTGGTGAACAAGATGATCGCCATCTATTGTCGGGCGAATCACAAACGTGTATCGGAGCTGTGTGAAGAATGTGCCGCTCTGAGAAATTATGCGATGAAACGGCTCGAAAATTGCCCTTTCGGTGAAAAAAAACCCACCTGCGGTTCCTGTACTGTTCATTGCTACAAAAACGATATGAGACTGAGAATTAAGGAGGTTATGCGGTTCTCGGGACCAAGGATGCTGTTTCGGCATCCCATAGATACTGTTCGACATTTCTACAGGGAGTACAGGCGAGATCGTCTTTTTCCGGTCACTGAAAAACCTTTCCACAAATAAATGGCAGACATTAATAAAAATGTGGTTTTATCTGAATTGCTCACCGAGCACAGTGAACTGATACCTGTTGTAAACAGGTTCGGCATAAAGCTGGGGGTGGGAGAGAAAACGATTGAAAAGATTTGCCTGGAAAATGAACTGAACCCCTATTTTATTCTGGCTATCCTGAATGTCTATTTGGATGAGGAGTATGATCCATGTAAGGATTTAGATATGTTTGATGTTTCACTTATTGTGGATTACCTTAAGCGGACCGTCGAGAATTATATGCAGGCGTCGGTACCGAACCTGGAGAAACACTTCACTCCCTTTATCGCGATGAACGACGGAGAAAATGAGGAACTGAAACTGTTGCATAAAATATTCTATCAATTTAAAACTGAGCTTTCGGATCATTTGCAGCAAGGACTCGAACAGCTCAGCGACTATCCAAATGAATTGTTACACGATTTGAAAAACATTATAATCAGGCACATTTCGGGAAATTATAACCAGAATCTCGCCTACGCAGTAATTTTTTCAATTACCGCCCTTGAAAAGGAATTGCATATACATAACCGGTTGCTAAAAAAAGTGCTGCGCCCGAAACTCAAGGAACTGGATTCCGGACATATCGAACACCTGAACCACACATTTTCTGATGAGCATAAAGCACAAGCGACAAACAAGCAATTGACAAACAGAGAGATAGAGGTGTTAAAGCTTATTGTTCAGGGGCGTTTAAACAAAGAAATTGCCGAAAAACTGAACATAAGCCTGAACACTGTCCTTTCGCACCGGAAAAATATCATATCAAAAACCGGCATAAAAACCGTCTCCGGGCTTACGTTTTACTCTATTTCCAACGGATATGTTTCTCCCGGCGATCATGTTGTTTAATGGAAATCAAAAAGTCATATGAACAACAAAACAATTGCATTTGTTGCCAATTATACAGGCATATTTCTTTTCGGAATTTCCATGGTGATTATTGGTTCGCTTTTACCGCTGCTCAAGACCCGTTATGGAATGTCGGATATTGCTGCTGGGAGTTTGTTCTCTATTCTTCCTGTTGGTTTGCTCCTTGGTTCGGTTTCGTTTGGACCTGTCGTAGACAGATTTGGGTACAGGTGGCCGCTTTCCGCTGCGTCACTGTTCCTGTCGTTCGGATTTTTCGGGATAGCGCATGCTGACTCCCTTTTTATGCTGAAAACCAGTATTTTATTTTTTGGTCTGGGCGGCGGAGTTATTAATGGAGGTACCAGTGCGTTGATTTCCGACTTGAGCAAAGGAGCAAACAAGATCATAAACCTGAACTGGTTAGGAATGTTTTACGGTATTGGCGCATTTTCCATGCCAATGATATTGAGCCGGATAAACGAGATGCATTACATTACGGTTATCGATGTGGTTAGCGGTATCAGCCTGTCCATCGCCGTTGTTTTTCTCCTGATTGACTATCCACTTACCGTTCAAAAAGAAAAAATATCGATAAAACTCATTCCGATTTTTGTAAAAAACAAGTTGTTTATGGCCATTTGTTTTTACCTTTTTTTTCAATCGGCGTTCGAAGCCATAATCAACAACTGGTCGGTTTCTTTTTTTATTGATAGACTTGCCGTGCCTCGGCACCAGGCTTTAATAGCGTTGTCATTTTCTTTTTCGGGACTTATTTTCATAAGAATTCTTACGGGAAGCGTATTGAAAAGATGGCATCATCTCCGGTTGATCAAATTGTCGTTGTTGCTTTTTTCACTCGGACTGATTTGCCTGGTAGCTCCGACATCATATTTTGTGCACCTGACAGGGATGTTCCTTATCGGCGGAGGGTTGGCACCTGGGTTTCCGGTTATGTTGGGTGTAGTGGGTGAAGTGTTCAAGGGGGTGTCGGGAACAGCTTTCAGTTTTGCGATGTTCATTGCACTCACCGGAAATACAATTATTAATTATTTGACCAGTATACTGACTGAACAGTTTGGAATGATTGTTTATCCGTACGTTATTCTCGTGGAAATTGTAATGATGATTTTTATTTTCCTGTTGATAAGGAAAGCAGATAAAAAAACGGTTAGTTGCTATTGACATTTAATTTTACAACATATGAACTCAATTGATTTAAGGTCTGCCAACTGGAAGGACGTAAAAGAAGCCAGTTACGATGCAGCGGTATTGCCCTGGGGCGCTTTTGAGCCACACAATTACCATTTACCGTATCTTACCGATTGCTATTTATCGCATCACATAGCATTGGAGAGCGCCTTGCTCGCTTACGAGAAGTCCGGTGTACTGTGTGCTGTTCTGCCACCCGTTTATTTCGGATCGCAAAACCCCGGACAGTGGGATTTGCCGCTGTGCATTCACACGAACAGCGAAACGCAAAAAGCCATACTGGGCGATATTGTGGATTCCCTGCACGGGCAAGGATTAAAAAAGCTGGTTATCGTAAACGGACATGGAGGAAATACATTCAAAACCTACATTCGCGATTTAGCAAAAAAATATCCCGATTTTACCGTTGTCGCGGTAGACTGGTGGTCGATTGTGCCTACAGGCGATTACTTTGAAGAAAAGATAGATGAACATGGAGGAGAGCAGGAAACCTCGGTGTTGCTTCATTACCGTCCCGATCTGGTGAAGATGGAGCAAGCCGGCGATGGTAAAACAACCCCCTTGCCGATGGAGTCGATCAATCAAAAAATTGCCTGGTTGCCACGCCCCTGGCAACAGGTTTCTGAAGACACTGGAATAGGTAATCCCAAAAAATCCACCGCCGAAAAAGGCAAGAGATATGCCGGAGCGGTGGTTGAGAAAATTGCCGGTTTACTGGTTGAATTGAAAGCGTGGTGAAATTTTATCAAAGAAATTCTTTTCAACTGTTCTTCAAATAATCTCTCAACACGTACTGCAGGATTCCGTTGTTTCTGTAGTATTCAATTTCAATAGCTGAATCCAAACGTGCTTCCACTTCGAACACCGTCACTTTTCCGTCAGGATGTATGGCTTCAACCTCCAGCAATTTATGGGGAATCAGCTTGTCGGCCAGCCCGCTAATGTTAAAGGTTTCGGTTCCGTCCAGACCGAGGGTTTCCGCATTCTCTCCTTCGAGGAATACCAGCGGAGCTACCCCCATTCCTACCAGATTACTCCGGTGGATACGCTCGAAGCTTTCGGCTATGACGGCTTTTATTCCCAACAGGAAAGTTCCTTTGGCTGCCCAGTCGCGGGACGAACCTGACCCGTACTCCTTGCCCGCTAAAACGATCAAGGATGTATTGTCCCGTTGGTACATCATCGCTGTCTCGTAAACGGTTTTTACCTCGTTGGTCGGAAAATACCGGCTGAAACCGCCTTCACGGTCAACGATCCGATTTTTGATACGCACGTTGGCAAAAGTACCTCGCATCATCACTTCGTGGTTTCCGCGCCGTGATCCGTACGAGTTGAAATCCGGTTTTTCTATTCCGCGTGCTTTTAAGTATTGTCCTGCCGCACTTTCTTCCCGGAATGAGCCTGCCGGCGAAATGTGATCGGTGGTTACCGAATCGCCGAGGTAGAGAAGCACGCGAGCTTCACGGATATCGGTCACCGGATCGGGATAAGCAGTAAGGTTTTCAAAAAAAGGTGCTTCTTTTATATAGGTGGATTGCAGGTTCCATTCAAAATTTTGATCGAGATTCACCTTCAGTTCCTGCCAATCTTTTGAACCCTCGAAAATAACATCGTACACCTCTTGAAAATCGCTCTGTTTCACGCATTCATTAATGGTTCTCGCAATCTCTTCCCGCCCGGGCCAAATGTCTGTTAGATAGACAGGGTTTCCATTTGGATCGTAGTCCAGGGGCTCTTGCATAAGGTTTATATCAATTCGTCCAGCCAGTGCATAAGCCACTACCAACATAGGTGACATCAGGAAATTCATTTTCACCTGTGGATGGACCCGTGCCTCGAAATTCCGGTTTCCCGATAAAACCGACGCCACTACCAAGTCTCCTTTTTCTACCGCTTCCGCTATTTGTGGCGGTAAAGGACCCGAGTTGCCAATACAGGAGGTGCATCCATAACCTACGGTATGGAACCGCAACGCATCTAAATATTCGTTCAATCCCGACCTTTCCAGGTACTGCGTTACCACTTTTGAGCCGGGTGCCAGCGAAGTTTTCACCCACGACTTGGTCCTTAATCCTTTTTCTACCGCGTTGCGGGCTAGTAAACCGGCGCCGATCATCACGGCTGGGTTGGATGTATTGGTACAACTGGTGATGGCAGCGATAACGATGCTCCCATCGCTGAGAATAAGCTCTTTGTTCTTGTGTTTAATGCGTACGGACTGCAGCGATTCCTCAATGACTTCGTGTGGAGCAGCGCTTTCAACGGGCGTTTTTCCGAAAATAAACTCCGTTCCCGAACCGCCGTCGGCCAACCATGCCGATTCTGAACGCTGCATAGGAGGCTGATACTTCCGGTTGTGTTCTTTTTCAAGCAATTCGGAGAATTTGTTTCCCAGCTCTCTTACCGGAATCTTGTCCTGAGGCCGTTTCGGACCGGAAACGGCTGGCTCCATCTTGGACAGGTCAAACTCTACCACCGATGAGTAGATGATCTGTTCATTGCCTGTTCTCCACAACAGATTTTCCTTGCTGTATCTCTCCACGATGCTTATCTGCTCCGGCGAACGGTTGGTAATGTGCATGTATTCCAGCGTCCGGTTGTCGATAGGAAAATAGGTTACCGTACATCCGAATTCGGGTGACATGTTGGCGATGGTAGCCCGGTCGGTTACTGTCAGAGTATCCAGTCCGTCGCCAAAGACTTCCACGAATTTTCCTACCACGCCTTTTTCACGCAGTACTTTCGTGATGGACAATACCATGTCTGTCGCCGTACAAGGAGCCGGAATAGCGCCTGTAAGTTTTAGTCCGATAACTTCGGGACAGGTGAAGAAAATGGGTTGTCCCAACATGGCAGCTTCCGCTTCAATTCCTCCCACACCCCAGCCGATAACCCCGATTCCGTTTACCATTGGTGTATGTGAATCGGTTCCTACCAGTGTGTCAGGAAACAACCATCCATCGCGTGTCGAAATTCCCTGAGCCAGGTACTCCAGGTTTACCTGATGGCAGATCCCCATTCCGGGTGGTACAACGGTAAAGTTTTTCAACCCTTTCTGTGCCCATTTCAGCAGTTCGTAACGCTCCCTGTTCCTTTCGTACTCCAGCTCCACATTTTTGTTGTAGGAATAATCGGTCCCGAAATAATCCACTTGAACCGAATGATCGATAACCAGGTCGACTGGGATGGCAGGATTGATTTTCTGTCCATCTTTTCCGTGACGGACATACTCTGCTCTTAGTGAAGCCATATCCACAACAGCCGGCACCCCGGTGAAATCCTGCATGAGGATGCGGGCCGGTTTAAAAGGAATATCTTTGTCTGCCGGCTTGGACGACCAATCAGCCAACGTTTGAATATGGTCGTCAGTAATGCTGAAACCATCATAGTTCCTCAACACGTTTTCCAGCAGGATCCGGATACTGAAGGGTAAGCGCTCAATGGCTCCCCCCGACAAGTTCTTCAATGAACTGTAACGATAGCTGTTGCCATTAATTTCAATGGTTTTGACAGCTCTTGCAGTTAAATAAGCCATAATTTTTGATTTTTAAATTGACATGAAAGTTAAACATAGTTTCCGTTTGCCTGCCCCTTGGAAGCCTATTCACGTAGTCCATTCAACCATTTCGATAATTCGGATAGAAAAAGTGAGTGATACGAATAGGACTCCCTATATCCGAAACCGTGTCCTCCAGCCGGATATAATAAAAACGTTACCGGAACGTTGTTCTGCTGCAATGCTTCAACGTATCGAAATCCGTTTTGCGGAGGAACAACCTTATCGTCAGCAGCGAAGATAATAAACGCCGGAGGCGTTTCTCCAGTTACCTGCTTATCGTTGGAGAATTTATTGACCCGTTCTGGCGAAGGTTCTTCCCCAATCAAGTTTTTTCTCGATCCGGCGTGTGTAAACGCTTTATCCATGGTTATTACCGGATAAAGCAGGATTTGAAATGCGGGACGGTCGGCGCCGGTCGTATGCGTAGCGTAGGTCGAAGCGAGATGGCCACCTGCTGATGAGCCCATTATACCGATATCCTCCGGATTAATGCGCCATTCTGAAGCGTGTTGTTTTACCAGATCGAAAGCTGCCTTTACATCAGTAAACGGGACGGAGGGATTGCCTTGCGGCATCCGGTACTTCAGCACTACAAGAGCAATTCCTTTGCTCAGGAAAAAAGGCGCCCAATCAAACCCTTCGTGAAAAACAGCCAGACCCTGATACCCTCCACCGGGTAAGTCGATGACAGCTCTTCCCGTAGCTTTATCTGGATCAGGCAGGTATACGCGTACAGAAGGAGAGAGCATACCTCTTGATTTGTCACTATCCATTGCCGGAGCATCTTTCACGGTGCTCAACGGGTATTCCGTCCATTCGCCGGGTTGTAGCGCGCTCTTGATAGCTTTGCCCCAGAGTTCTCCGAGTTTTTGCGCACCAACCTTGTTCGGGTGAAGATAGAACGTCCCCGAATTGCCTTCTTCTTCGAAAAAAAGCGATTTGTTCTCTTTGAAAAAATCGAATGCGGTTGTGTCTCCCAGAATCACCTGGCCGGGGAAAGTGGAACAATAATCGGCTACCAGCCTCTTTAATTCCGGAAAATAAGATTGTAACAGGTCCAACCCCTCTTGCAGATAAGTGGCGGCATTGTGAGTGGTGGGGCTGTACCATAAGGGTCGGTTCAATACAATCCGACAGGCGGGGTACAACCTAAGGAGTTCATCCGTAATCGCTTTCATGTTCGTGTAATACTGTTCAGGCCGCATACGTGATTTGTGGGTCCCGTGCAACGCGCTGTCGTTGGTTCCCAGCATGACGGAAAAGAGAAGTGTCCCGCCCTCTTTCGACAATTCGTCGGCAGCCGCTTTCACTTTTGTGAAAAATGTGTTTGAGGCGGGCAGGAAGTTCACGGTAGTTAAACCGCTTACACCGCAGTTTCGAAACTCGATTTTCCAGGGGGTTTGTTGCTCAAGCCACCGTACGGCTTGTACAGGAGGTGCTTCATCCCGGGGGCTATCCAGAATAACCCCCTGTGTGATGCTGTTGCCGATAAAGACGATGTTTGTCTGCTGTGCAGAAATAACGGTTACGCAGCTGCCGATAAAGACGAAAAACAAAAAAAGATGTTTCATACGATAAAAATTAAAACAAGGAGCAAGTAACGTTATCCTGGATGAGGATTCAGGATAATCGATTTTTCGTCCAAATTTACAAAACAATCGTTAACATCAACCAGCAAAAGGAAGAAAACTCTCTTTTTTTCGCTGTTAACTTCTCAAAAACAAATTCATAAAACACTTTTTTAACTAAGCAAAAAAGAGTAATTTTGCGAACTTATTGATGGTAAGAAATTAAGAGAAGTCTGAAGCGAAGAAATTTGTTCTCAGCATTGAACTTGAAAAAACCCAAAATAATAAATATGAGTAAATTATGAGTGATCAGAAAGAAAAACTTTTTACCGATTTCCCTCCGGTATCCACCGAAGAGTGGATGGAAGTTATTACCAAAGACCTGAAAGGGGCTGACTTTCAAAAAAGGCTGGTGTGGAAAACAAACGAAGGTTTTAATGTAAATCCTTTTTACAGGGCAGAAAATATTGAGGGATTTCTTTCGGCCGGGAACTTGCCGGGACAATTTCCTTACGTACGAAGCACAAGAAAGGATAATGTTTGGTATGTGCGTCAGGATATCGACGTGAAAGATTATGCCGAAGCCAACAAAAAAGCCTTGTTGTTGTTGGAAAAAGGCGTTACATCGCTTGGTTTCCATCTCCCGAAGAATAACCTTTCGGCAGAGAACCTCGAACTCCTGCTCAAGGACATTGCTCCCGACAAGGTGGAGTTGAATTTCAAGACCTGTATTTCCAAGACGCACGAACTTGCCCGGCTTGTGGTAGCTTACATTACATCACAAAACCTGGACCTCTTGAAATGTTTCGGCTCCATCGAGTACGATCCGTTTCGAAAGATCCTGAAAAAAGGAGTAGATGTACCCAATTGGATGGACGATGCTGCCGATATGGTAAAAATCACGGCTCCACTTCCACGCTACAGAAGTATTTCCATTACCGGAAACCTGTTAAACGATGCAGGAGCTTACAGTTACCAGGAACTGGGGTTCAGCCTCTCCTACGGAAATCAGCTGTTGAGTGCACTTATCGGAAAAGGGCTTGCCCCATCGTTGGTAGCCAAGAAAATCAAGTTTGAATTGGGTGTAGGTCCCAACTATTTCATGGAAATTGCCAAATTTCGTGCGGGACGCTGGTTGTGGGCTGAAGTAGTGAATGCATACAAACCGCCTTGTCCTCCTTATATTGAATGTGAAAACACCGCTGCAGACGGCACTTGTCTTTGTGCGGCCAAAATGAATATCCACGCTTCCACATCCCGGTTTAACCAGTCGCTCTATGATCCGTACGTGAATTTGCTCCGTACACAGACCGAAGCTATGTCGGCTACCATTGGTGCGGTTGATTCGCTGACAGTACGTCCTTTCGATGAAGCGTTTGAGACGCCTACCGAATTTGCAGAACGTATCGCCGTGAATCAGCAACTGTTGTTGAAAGAGGAAGCCCACTTCGATAAAGTCACCGATCCTTCTTCGGGCTCTTACTACATAGAAACATTAACTGTGTCGCTCGCTGAACAAGCGTGGAAACTGTTTCTCGAAACTGAAGAAAAGGGTTTTTACGAAACCCTTAAAACAGGTGCCGTACAAGATGCTATTGCAGCATCGTCCGATGCTCGTTTCAATGCAGTGGCCAATAGAAAAGAAATCCTGCTGGGAACTAACCAGTATCCGAACTTCACGGAAACGATGGCTGAAAAATTAGCTGATCCTCAAGATCATTCGTGTGGGTGCGGTACCGGGGACAAGACCGCGTTAAAACCCCTTGCAGTACGGCGTTTGGCAGAACCGTTCAACACGCTTCGCCTGGCCACGGAAACGAGCGGTAAAACACCGAAAGTGTTTATGCTCACTATCGGGAACCTGGCCATGCGTCTCGCCCGATCGCAATTCTCCAGCAACTTCTTCTCGTGTGCAGGATACCGGATTATGGACAACAACGGTTTTCCAACCGTGGAAGATGGCGTAACGGCTGCCCGTAATGCCGGAGCCGATGTGGTGGTCCTCTGTTCAAGTGACGACGAGTACGTGGAGCTGGCTCCCAAAGCTTTCGATCTGCTGAAAGGCGGAAAAGAGATCTTGGTGATTGCAGGTGCTCCCGCTTGTATGGACGATTTGAAAGCTCACGGAATCGAACACTTCATCCACGTTCGCAGCAACGTGTATGAAACGTTGAAAGGGTTTAACGAGAGATTACTCTAATAATCCAAATAAATATGCCCAAGCTCAAACACTGGTTAATGGTTGCCCATCCCTGGTCCTGGCCTGCGTCAGGATCACCGGCAATGATCGCCTTTTCGTATGTGTTTTACATGTACAAAACCGGTGTTGTGGCCGAAGTGAACTGGTCTTTTGGCATACTGGCGATTATCGGAGCAGTAATATTCCATGCGGCCGGAAACCTTATCAGTGAATATCACGATTACGTAAGCGGAGTAGATAAACTGGAAAAAACAGGCCCCGTACGCCTTATCGTTCTCGGTATCTTTGAACCGAAGCCGGTGTTGCTGTACGGGTACTTGGTACTGTCTGCAGGCATCCTCCTGGGTATTTACCTGTTGGTGAATACAGGGCTTCCCCTGCTGTTGGTAGGAATAATTGGTGTTGTCAGTGCCACGCTTTATTATAAGTTCAAGTATGCAGGCATGAGCGACCTGATAATATTCATCTGTTATGGAATGTCGATCGCTTTTGGCGTGGTGTATGCCATGACGACGGAGCTTGTCTGGCCGATATTGCTGATAAGCACGCCCGTGGGAATGCTTATCGTGGCTATTCTTCACGCTAACAATACCCGCGACATGATTCAGGACAAGGAAGCCGGCATCAAAACGCAAGCAATGAAACTGGGGCTTGAGGGTTCACAGATAGTGTATCAAACGCTGTTGCTGGTGGCTTATCTTGTAGTAGCTATTGCCGTAATGATGCGTTTTCTGCATCCTGTTGTTTTTGTGGTGCTTGTTACTTTTCCCTTGACCATAAAAAACATCAAGCTCATGAAAACGGCTACCGTTGACAACCTGGCAAAAATACAGTTTCTCGATACCTATACTGCGAAACTGGTGTTGATGTTCAGTATGCTGTTATCGGCGGCAAACTTTATCGCGCCGTTTGTATAAACAAAGAAACCAGGAATCAAGACGCTGTCGGGCCTGGATTGATAGGGAAAATTAGTACATTATTAAAGATAAAGTACATTTCATAAAGAAAAAATAATATTTAAAAGTCTTGGCTCTTGAATCCAAGAGTCCTGACTCAAAAAAGAAAAAAAATGAAACCTGATTTCAAAAGTATCGATTTTAAATCGGCCGGCTTTGAAGCGACAGATGTTGCCGGGTGGGCTGAGAAAAATGAAATAAAAGCCGATTGGCTCACACCGGAGCAAATCCCGGTGAAACCTGTATACACAAAAGAAGATCTCGAAGGAATGGAGCATCTCGGGTACGCTGCCGGGGTAGAACCTTTCTTGCGTGGTCCTTATTCTACCATGTATGTGATGCGCCCGTGGACCATTCGTCAGTATGCCGGATTTTCCACTGCCGAAGAGTCCAATGCCTTTTACCGCCGCAACCTGGCTTCAGGTCAAAAAGGGTTGTCCGTAGCTTTCGATCTACCCACCCACCGCGGATACGATGCCGACAACGAGCGTGTGGTGGGCGATGTGGGTAAAGCGGGGGTATCGATCTGTTCGGTGGAAGACATGAAAATTCTTTTCGATGGAATTCCGCTCAACAAGATGTCTGTTTCCATGACCATGAACGGTGCCGTTTTACCCGTTCTGGCTTTCTATATTGTCGCTGCACAGGAACAGGGAGCTAATCTTGAAGAGATGGCCGGGACTATTCAGAACGATATCCTGAAAGAATTTATGGTGCGAAACACCTACATTTATCCGCCGGAATTCTCCATGAAGATCATTGCCGATATTTTTGAGTTTACGTCGCAGAAGATGCCTAAGTTCAACTCCATCTCCATATCGGGATATCACATGCAGGAAGCAGGAGCCACAGCCGACATCGAACTGGCTTATACCCTCGCCGACGGCATCGAATACCTGCGTGCCGGAATCAATGCAGGCATCAATATCGATGCCTTTGCTCCTCGTTTGTCGTTTTTCTGGGCCATCGGTATGAACCACTTCATGGAAATTGCCAAGATGCGAGCAGCCAGGTTGCTTTGGGCAAAGATTGTGAAAAGTATGGGTGCGAAGAACCCAAAATCGATGGCATTGAGGACCCACTCGCAGACATCGGGTTGGTCGTTGACCGAACAGGATCCGTTCAACAACGTGGGACGCACCTGTATCGAAGCCATGGCCGCAGCGCTGGGACACACGCAATCGTTGCACACCAACGCACTGGACGAAGCCATCGCTCTGCCGACCGACTTCTCGGCCCGTATTGCGCGTAACACGCAAATCTATATTCAGGAAGAGACGCAAATCACCAAACAGGTTGATCCGTGGGCAGGCTCCTATTACGTGGAATCGCTTACCCGGGAACTGGTGGATAAAGCTTGGGCGTTGATTCAGGAAGTTGAAAAACTGGGTGGAATGGCTAAAGCCATCGAAACGGGTGTTCCCAAAATGCGTATTGAAGAGGCGGCTGCACGTACGCAAGCACGTATTGACTCCGGAACACAGAAGATAATCGGTGTAAACGTTTGCCGGTTGGAGAAAGAAGATCCCATCGATATTCTTGAAGTCGACAATACCGAAGTGCGCAAACAGCAAATTGCCCGGTTGGAACAACTTAAGGCCGGACGAGACAACGAAGCGGTGCGCAAAGCGCTGGAAGCCATTACCAAATGTGTGGAAACCAAACAGGGAAATCTCCTTGAACTATCGGTCGAAGCAGCACGGGTTCGCGCTACATTGGGCGAAATTTCCGATGCCTGCGAAAAAGTTGTAGGACGTTATAATGCAGTAATCAGAACAATCTCAGGAGTGTATTCAGCAGAATCAAAATCAGACGCAACGCTTGAAGAAGCACGCGCAATGACCGAAAAATTTGCCAGAAAAGAAGGCCGTCAGCCGAGAATCATGGTGGCAAAAATGGGACAAGACGGACACGACCGTGGAGCAAAAGTAGTTGCTACGGGTTATGCCGACTGTGGTTTCGATGTGGATATGGGACCGCTCTTCCAAACTCCGGCAGAAGCTGCCCGCCAGGCCGTAGAAAACGACGTCCATGTGCTGGGAGTATCTTCGTTGGCAGCCGGACATAAAACGCTTGTTCCGCAAGTTATTGAAGAACTGGCCAAATTAGGCCGTCCCGATATTATCGTTATCGCTGGTGGTGTAATTCCCGCCCAGGATTACGATTTCCTTTACAAGGCAGGGGTTGCCGCTATTTTCGGTCCGGGATCCCCGGTGGCGAAATCGGCCATCCAGATTGTAAAGATCTTGTTGGGAGAAGAGTGATGGGAATTACAATTCACGATTTCGAAATTGGATTTTAACAAATTGCGGGTTGCGAAACTTTTTCGTAATCCGCAATTGTTTTTATGAAATGATTAACTTTGTGAAAATCCTAAATTTTTATGCCTTATATCCCACATAAGAAGAAAGAAGACATTGGCCTTTCACCCTATGAATTGAAATTCAGGGGAAAGAAGAAAGCCGAAGACGTACGTATCGAGGTCATCGATTTTGATCTGGAAGAAGTGCGTGAAACAGAAGTAAAATACACCGTGGAACTGAGGAAGTATTTGAATCCTGATTCCATCACATGGATAAACGTTGACGGATTGCACAACGAGCAAATAATCCGTGAATTGTCGGATATCTTTTCCATTCCCGGTGATATTCTATCGGATGTGATGGAGCCGTCGTCCCGTCCGCAGGCCGAGGAGTTTGATAACGGTTTCTTCGTCTCCATAAAGATGATGGAGTTTAATGAGAAAAAGAACAGGGTGTCGGTCGATAACCTGAGCCTTATCGTAATGGACAAGATTCTTATCACTTTTCAGGAAGAAAAAGGCGATCTGTTTGAACCCGTCCGGGAAAGAATCCGAAAACACAGAACCAAAATCCGTACATCCGGATCCGATTACCTGGCGTTCACCTTGCTGGATGTCGTGATCGATAACTATATCTATATTTTAGGTGTTTACGGCGAAAAAGTGGAAACGCTTGAAGAAAGGCTTATCCTGGACACCAATAAAGAAACACTTAAGATAATCAGCCTTTTTAAGCATGAGCTCAATAACTTGCGTGTGGATATAAAGCCGGCGAAGGAGATGATTGTGGGACTGACGAAACTGGATACGGATTTTATACAGGAAGAAAACGAAAAACATTATAAGGAGTTGCAGGACAATATCAATCAGGCGGTTGACCTGCTCGACTATTACCGGGAGGTCCTTTACGATGAATTGAACATGTATCACTCATCGATGAGTACAAAGCTCAACGACACCATGACCGTACTCACCGTTTTTTCGGTGATTTTTATCCCGTTGACTTTTATTGTGGGTGTTTACGGAATGAATTTTGATCATCTTCCCGAACTGCATTGGAGGTATGGATACTTTATCGTTTGGGGTATAATGTTGCTCATTGTTGTCGGGATGATCGGGTATTTTAAAAGGAGAAAGTGGTTTTAATCGCTTGCCTTTCCAACATCAGTTCCGGACTACACTGATAATATGTGGGTGTCACTTGATCTCTTGATGGTTTTGAAAATCATAAAAAGTTTTTCTCATCAAATCGGCCAGTGATAGTTGGTAGTTGATGTAAGCCCTGAGGTGGGATGTATAAGCGTTGTTCAGACGATTTCTCTCTAAAGCCAGGTCTTGACTATCGATGTCCCCATCAGAGTAACGCTTGCGCGTAATCTCAAAGCTTTTCTCGGCAACCAATACGTTTTTCTCCAAGACCTGGAGCCTCTTCAGGTTACTGTTTATGCTGGCGATAAGGTTTTTGACTTCTGTCTCAATTTCCCGTTCAACTTCTGCCTTGCGGTAATTGAATTGTTTTAACCTTGTTTCTGCTGCTCTCACCAACGCCTTGTTTTCACCCCAATCCAAAATAGGAATGGTAATAGTTAACCCGACACCGTAGCTTGAGTTTCGATCAATCAGGTTACCGTACGAGTTTTTAATTGACTGCATAAAACTGACGTTGGCCCGATGATCAATACCCGCTCTTTCGAAGTATGCATCAATGCTGCCCTTAATCAATCCGTTGGCCTTTTGTTGCATAATGCTCAATTTTTGCATCTCAATCTGAATTTCCTGTTCCCTGACTTCCAACCGGTTCTTCAAGGCCAATTCAACCGCTCTGACGGGGTCAATGATCACAATTTGATAATTCAGTTGATTATTCAAAGCTATGCTGTCATTCAAGTTCAATCCCAACAATTCCTTGAAAGAATTTTTTGCGGAAACTTCATTCAAATTGGCAATATCGTAGTTGTTTTGTGCTTCTGCCAGGTCCACTTCCATTTGAAGCGCATCTACCTCACGAATGAGTCCGGCGGCGTATTTGTTTTTTGATATTTCGTTGGCTTCCATCTGTCGTTCCAGGTCGAGAGATGCAATCTCCGTGCTCCTCTGAAGCGATAGCAAATTGTAATATGAACTGCTAACTTGATAAATGAGGTTTAATTCCTCTCGCTTGAACTGTTTGTTTGAACGCTCATAGTCCAACTCGGCTCTTTTCAATGATGATTTAATGCTGTTATAGGCGTAAAAAGCATTAAGAGGTTGATTGAACCCAATCCGGGAACGCAGACGTGATGACCGGAAATTGTTTTTCAAGTCTTCACTGCTCGATAGCGTATTATTAATAAAAATTCTACCGTCTGTGGGTAACGGTTGATTGATAGTCAATGACCCTGAATAGCCCAATTCTTTTATTGGATAGTAATAAGTAATTCCTGTTGTGTCTTTCCAACTTTCTATGGTCTCGTTGTATTGCGGTGCGCCAATGGTCATGTCAATATGAGTTCTCAACCGGCTAGTTGCAGATTTCAAGTTGTATTCGGCAATTCTAAGGTCCTCGCTCAATCTCAACATACTATAGCTTTTCTCTTTGGCAATTTTAATGCTTTCTTCCAAAGTGAGCGTATAAACGTTTTGTGACATCGGTGTCATAAGAAACGTGGACAGGAGCGTGAAAGTAAAATATAGCTTCTTCATGTAGGTTTCGTGCAAATTTAATTTATGGTTACCTTTAAAGGATTTGGTCGGTCGGAATGTATTTTTCCATCCTTAAGAAAGATGTTTCGAAGAGCGTAGTTTGCGATTTCCTGCTCATGAGTGATAAGAATAATCGTATTTCCTTCTGCGTGCAATTCCTCAAATAATCGCATAATTTCAACACCTGTTTTAGAATCGAGTGCCCCCGTGGGTTCATCGGCCAGCAATATTCCCGGATTTGTTATTAAAGCTCGGGCGACGGCAATTCGCTGCCTTTGCCCTCCGCTTAGTTCAGAGGGTTTATGATTAATACGATCCGATAAGCCGACTCTGTCTAGCGCCTGCAATGCTCTTTCCCTTCGCTCCGCTCCCGGTGTTCCGGTATAAATGAGAGGAAGCTCCACATTTTGAATGGCGTTTAATCTAGGTAAAAGATTGAAATTCTGAAAGATAAATCCAATTTCCTTGTTCCTCATGATCGACAAGGCATCATCATCCAACGTACTCACATCCACATTGTTAAAATAATAATGTCCGCTGGAGGCGGTGTCCAGGCAGCCCAGGATATTCATAAGCGTTGACTTTCCCGAACCCGACGGTCCCATTATGGCAACGTATTCATTTTTTTCAATATTGAGGTTTATACCGTGGATAACGGGTATTTCGGCATCCCCCAGGGAGTAATTCTTCTTTAAGTCTTTTATTTCTATCAACATTTTTTGACTTTTTTATTCGTAACGAATGGAATCGACTGGTTTCAAGTTTGCCGCATTCTTTGCCGGTAAATATCCGAAACTAACACCCACGATTACCGAAAATGAAAATGCAATGAAGACCGAGTAAGGCTGTATGAAAGTGGTAATGTCTGTAAATAGGGTAACCAGGAGCGACAAAACAATTCCGAACAATACACCGATTATGCCTCCCGTAATGCTTATTGCCACCGATTCAGTAACAAATTGGCTCATAATATCTACTTTCCGCGCTCCAACCGCCCGTCGGATTCCTATTTCGCGTGTTCGCTCCATCACCGTAGCGAGCATGATGTTCATAATGCCTATGCCTCCTACCAATAGCGATATTGCTGCAATGGCACCCAAGAGAAAATTGTAGATTTGCCGCTCTTTCTCTTCTTGTTTCAAAAGTTCAAAAGGAATGACTATGCTGTAATCGTCGTTATTAAAATGATGCCTGCGTAGAATTTCATTGATTATTTTAGATGCTTCTACCAACTTATCTGATTTATTAATTTGTACGGTAATTTGCTGTATTTCGCTGGTGAGAACATTTTCACGGGTGAAACGATTTAAAAACAAAGACAACGGCACGTAAACATCCGTATTTAAGTCTCTGGCTGCCAATTCACCCACAGTTTCGGTAAAAAGACTTTTCGATTCAAGTACACCGATGACTTCCAGCCACTGGTCGTCAATTTTCACCAACTGCCCGATGGGATCTTCATTTTTAAAAAAGGATGCAGCTACTCCTGCACCCAGCACACACACTTTTAATCGTTCACTGTAATGTTTGTCGTTGATGAAGTAGCCTTTTTGAACCTTGTAATTCATCATTGCGGAAAAATCAGGTGTAATGCCTATCACAGTTGATTTTACCGACTTATCGTTGTACCTTACCTCACTGTTTTTTTCGGCTTGCGAAGCAATTCTCTCAACCCCGGGTACGATTTCCTTGATGACTGTTGCATCCTGAATGGAAAGACCTGGCGAAAATTTTGCTCTAATTTCTTCCAATTCCTCATTGGAAAGCGATTTTTCTCGAATGATGATATTGTTTACACCCAGATCTTGATATTTTGCAATTGCTTCACGTTTAGCTCCTTCGCCAATCGATAGCATCGTGATGACAGATGCTACTCCGAAAATAATCCCCAACATCGTAAGAAAAGAACGAAATTTGTGATCGACTAATCCTTGAAGTGCTAAACGTATATTTTCACCGTACTGCATAGTTCATTTTATCATAAAAATTCACAACTAACCGTCATCCCCGGCCTTAATCTCTCATCAGGTTTCGTAATCCTCACTTCCACATCGAATATTTTTTGTCGGGAGTTACGCTCTTTTGGTCTGCAAAGTTTTCCAACATAATAAACTTTACCGTTAAAAACAACATCAGGCAGGGCGTCTAAACGGACCGCCACTTTTTGGTCAACATTTATCTTCAGAAAATCTGTTTCGTTCACCTGTGTGATAACTTTCATGTGTTCCAACTCGGGTACTACTGCCAAGCTGTTCCCGGCATATATGTTGTCACCGATTTTATAGATGCTTCTGTTCGGATCCTGCCGGTTCAGCTCAATCTGAAAGACGCCCGACACAGGAGTTCTCAACGTGAGTTGAGGGAGAAGTTTCTTTGAATCTTCAATGTCATCTTTAATCTGTTGTACTCTAATTTCCTGAATTTTCAGGTTGCTTTCATTTATAATTTTACTTAATTCATAAATTCTTTTTTCTTTTTCCAAGTTGATTGTAGCTTGTTCAAACTCCAGCTTTTTTATCTGCTGGACGCGATCGGATTCAAAACGGGAAGCCTCCAGTTCGATTTTTTTCAAGTCGTACGATGCCAGTTCATTTTTAATTCTCGATTCACTTTCCTGTTTCCGGTTCTCCTGTTCTACATACATTTTCTCCAGTGATGCCAATTGAGTTTCCAAGTTCGTCTCCCTCTCGATAATATATTTATTTATGTCACTCGGGTCGAATAGCGCTACGGAATCTCCTTTTTTTACAATTTCTCCGTGATTAAGTAACCCGATGATTTTCATTTCAGACCAAAAACGGCCATATCTTGGTACGACAAAAGAAACGGTGTTGACCGCAGCAAGTTCTCCGGTTTCTACGATGATGTTTCCATCATAAGATTTTTTTTTCTCTGTTATCGAATCGAGTACGTCCTTACAAGAAACCACAAGGAGCAGACAGGACAAAAGGCCTAACCAACGATACGTAATTATTTTCACCATTTCATTTTTTTTCAATGTTTTCGGGGGTTCCCTTTTTTTCCTCAACGGTAAAAGGATCGATGAGTGCAATTGCATCACCCGCCTTAAGTCCATCCAAAACCACTACATAGTCGGTATTACTAATACCGGTTTCGATTTCAATTTTCTCAAATCCGTTGCCACTTCTCCTGTATACAAAGTATCTTTCGCCTTCCATTCTTAATGCATCCAACGGGATGTAAAGCACATCTTCCAGCTTATCCATTATTATCCTACAACTGACCGTAAGACCAGGAAGAAGATTTTTATCCGCTTCATTCACCAATATCTCAACAGGGAACACTTTAATTTTCGTTGATCTTTCCTTGTTAATAGCCAAGTTGGCGACACTGTTCACTTTACCGGTAAAGGTGCTATCGGAAAAGGCATCGGGTTTGATTTGAACTTCCAATCCTTTGCTTATCTTGGAGATGTCGACTTCATTAATCTGAACCGTTGCCTTTAATGAAGAGAGGTCTGGCAACTGGATAATGGGTAAACCTGCCCAACATTGATCTCCAATCTGAAATTTATTGTTGGTGCTTCTGTTTCGTGAGATAATCGCAACACCAGAGGTAGGAGATACTACGGATAACTGGCGAAGTGTTTCGTGTGCTTCATCTAACCTTAATACAAATCGCTGGATTGAAAGCTCTTTCTGCTTAATTTCTTCCTTTTGAATTTTTATCCGATTTTCGATTTGTTCCTTGGCTCTCTGTAAGGCGATATCTGCTTTATCCAGGTTTAATTGGATCTGTTTTTTATTGATCTCCGATTCATACTCTGATGATTCAAATCGTATCCGGGATATTTCATGCGAGATGCGTGCCACTTCGTAGCCTGCCCTAAGATCTTCCAAGTCCGATTGTTGCTGTGCAATCATCCGATCGTACTCCGCTCGTTCAATCTCCAACGTCGATTCAGCATCAACGATGCTTTTAAGGACTTCTGACGGATCAAAAACGATCAGCGTATCGCCGGCCTTTACTTCTTGTCCGTCTTTAACCATCTCTGTAATCTTCAGGTTCCCATACCTCCATGAAATACGTGGAGCTACAATGTTGGTAGATTGAATTGCCTCGATCTCCCCCTCTTCATACAGATCAAGAAAGAATGTTCCTTTCATGACCCTGCTCTCTGGAATTTGCTGAGTTTCTTTTTTTCCGCAGGCAGATAAGAACAACAGACACAAGAGAAGAAAAGAAACTTTTAACTTAATTTTCATAAAGCAAAATATGTTGCAGAGTTATAGTGGTGTACATGTGCTAAAATTTAATTATGCTGGGAGGCAGAAAGTAATTTTTTCCCTTTAATGAGTGTTGCTGGTGGCTTAACAAGCGATATATGTTCTCCTCTTCTTAAACCTTCTACGACAACCGATTCTTTTTGAGAAGAAAGGCCCGTGGAAATTTGACGCATTTCGAACTTCTTATTCTTCTGCACATAAACTACTTTCATTGAATCTTCATCAAATATTGCAATCTGAGGTACGACAATTGTGTCATTGACAAAATTGACAAACACCCGGCAGTTTGTTGTAAATCCTGGCTCAGGATCTGAATGCAAGATGCTGTCCATAGATGCTTCAACCTCAAAAAACTTCACCCTTGAATCGTCTGAGAGGGATTGGCCCACTGGCAGCTTCTTCGTGATTTTACCTTGAGCCCAATTACCGGGCATAGCATCAAAAGAATAGGTTACCGAGTCATTTTCATTTATCTGTTTGAAATCGGTTTCGTTTACCATCATTCTGACCCTCATCTCCGATATTTCAGGAATGATTACTAACGGTGTGTTGCCCCACACATTATCTCCCTCCTTAAGCTTGGTACGGGTTCTGCGTGCTCTTGACACAATTGCCAACCCGCTTTTGGGAGCCCTGACAGTTAAGCTTGCAAGTAGTTGTTTTACTGTTGTAAGACGATTTTTCAAGCGTTGAATATTGATTTCCAGTGTTTTTATTTCCGACTGATTGATGTATTTTACGGTGTGGATTTTTCGGGCCACTCTTTCCCTTTCAATCGAGGCTCTTTCAAGTTCCAGTTCACTGATTTTGCGTTGAGTAGGAGAAGCAAACTGGAGTTGTAACGAATCTAAACTGGCTATTTCTTCATTTGCATCGTTGTCCCTGGCCTGAGCTTCCAACAAGGCAAATTCCAACGCTAAGTCCACTCTTTTTTTGCTTAATTCGGCGTTAACGGTTTCCAACAGAAGCAGAAGATTATCGTAATCATTTTCCTGTTCCGTGTCTTCAATGGTGCATATGATATCTCCTTCTTTCACATAGGTCCCGTCTTCAACCAAATAAGTTATTGTGCCATTAACATTCATGGGGCACAACACAGTCGTATAGCTGATGGGTTCAACTATGCCATCAATAACGATTGAATTTTCAAAATCTTTATTTATAACGGAAAATGTGGAAATTTTCTCTGAATTCTTTAGATTACATGAAGAGATACTGAAAATCAAAACAGCAATAAGAATTATATTCTTTCTTTTCAAGGATTTTACAATTTTTAGAAAAAACACAAATATAACAATTTTTGTATTTTCCGAACAGGAATGAGTTGATGATATTCATGTGTAACGATGTTAATGTTTTCAAGTGAATGTTAATATGTATCTTTTTCTCCACTGTTTTAGGAGTTATGTCCCGTATGTCAGGTCCCTATTTTTCCGTTACGAAGTGAGATAGAACATAGTGAAGAAAAAGTTGGTGGAAATAAAAATGAATTTCTTTTAAAACCAGTCTATAAATTTTGAATGGAATCCATAAACGCTTTTCGGTATGTTTCGCCGATAGGAACTTCGTGTTTTCCGATGATGATGCGGTTTTTTTCTATGCGATCAATCTTTTCACGATGCACGATAAACGATCGATGCACGCGAATAAACCGCACAGCCGGCAATTCATCTTCCATCGATTTCATACTCATGAGCGTAAGGATGGGTTTGGGGCCTTTATCGGTAAAAATCTTGATGTAATCTTTCAATCCTTCAACCAGGAGAATATCGTCAAAAAGGACATGCACCAGCTTGTAGTCAGAGCGGATAAAAATTCCCGAAACTTCGGATTCTCCTTTCTCTTCCGAAGCGATTTTCATCTCAAACCATTCCTGGGCTTTTTTCGAAGCGCTTAAAAATTCGGAGTAGGAGAAAGGTTTCAGCAGATAATCAAGAGCATTAACCTTGTAGCCATCCAGAGCATATTCGCTGAAAGCGGTGGTGAAAATAATCCGTGTATTTTTATCCAGAAACCGGGCAAACTCCATACCGTTCACTTCAGGCATTTGAATATCGAGGAAGACCACATCTATGTGTTCGTTGGGCATATTGTTCATCGCCTGAATAGCGCTGGAGTATTTGCCGGTCAAGTTAAAAAAAGGTGTTTTCTGCACATAAGAATCAAGCAATTCCAATGCCAGTGGCTCATCGTCAATTATCCAGCATTTCAGTTTCATCTCGTTTGTGTTTGAAGTTTAACGTTTAATGTTAAGGGTTCAACTGTTGTTTTACTATTTACTCTTCATAGCTGTAATCTTCTTTTGTGTCAATGATCAAGGTGGTGGAGTAGGTGTCATCAGCTATTTCGGAATTCCATTGATATCTTCCGGGATATGCCATTTCCAACCGCTTTTTAACCAGCTCCAACCCGATCCCGCTACCGCTTTTGTCCGCTTCCGACTTGGGATAGTGACTGTTTCGGGAAACAAATTCGATTTTCCTGTCGGGTGTTTCCGACAAGGAAATATCGATAAACGACGGTTTGTCGCCGCTGATCCCATGCTTGAAAGCATTTTCAATCAAAGATATAAAAATTAACGGCGCTATGGGGGTATCACTGTCTGTTTTAACAGACAGTCGGGTGTTTAGCTTTACATTATCCGCCAATCTGATCCGCATCAGGTCCACGTAGTTTTTGATAAAATCTACTTCCTGACGTAACGGAACAAGCGGCTTGTCGTTATCGTAGAGTATGTGACGCAACAGTTTACTCAAATCGAGTACCGCCTGTTGCGCCCTGGAAGGATTAAACTCCACCAACGCATAGATGTTGTTGAGGGTATTGAGCAAAAAATGAGGACTGATCTGATTTTTCATGTTTTGCAATTCGGCTTCCGATTTTGCTTTTTCCAGCTCTTTCCGCTCGCTCTCCACTTCAAACCAACGGAAAGTCATTTTCAGGGCAACGCTTAATCCCACCATGGTTACCAAAGTAGTTAAGTTCCGGATGACAAAAAGCCAGGGCGAAGGCCTGAACCGGCGTCCCCCCCGACGCGTTGCCTGTTCCGGATTTATTAACCGCAACAGATCATTTCCAAAATGCATAAGTACGGCAGCAGCAACAATCAACAGTAAGTTATAAAGAATAAATTCTCTTGTTTTTCCCTTGAATAAAAATTGTTTTATCAGCAGAAAATAATTGACATAGAAAACCAGCAACAAACCCAATGTATCGGGTGTGGAACGGATGAACAGATCCCAACGAAAAAGTCTTTCGCGGTCAATGAAGAAATAGGGAGCAACCACGATCATGCTCCACAACAAAACGTGCACAAGAATGACTGCGTATGTACTGGCCGTGTTGTTCCTGATGCGATTTTTCATTGTAAATCCAGTTTAAAATTTGAGTAATTAAAGGTGTATCCGTGGCATTAGCCACCGTGACCACGTCCAAAACCTCTTCCGGGGCCACCACGCTGAGGCATCATGTCTTCTTGTGTTGCACCGTTCTTGAAAATGTTGAAACGATAAACAAAATGCACCATAAAATAGGTGGTGAGCGTGTTGGTGGTAGTGTCACGAATGTAGTTGGACGTCACCGATCTGCTGATGTTGCTGCGTTGTTGCAGAATATCGTATATCTTTAAACGGATGGTGCCGTTCTTTTGTTTAAACAGTTGTTTCTGAATGGAAGCATTCCATAGCCACTCGTCTTGCGTAAAGCCATCTGAATAGCCGGAGTTGGTGCTGTAGTTGATGTCGCTCTCGATAGAAACATCCCAGGGAAGGTAAAGGGTGGTATTGGCATTTCCCCCGTAATTCAGGAACTCCTGGTCACGTTGTCCTTCCAGGCTGTTTTTCACCTTGTTATAGCTAATGTTGCCGCGGACTCCAAAGTCTAACACATCCGACCGGTAGTTTAACCCGAGCGTTTCACCCAGATTGAGTCTGCGGCTCAGGTTTTTCTCCAGGTTTGAAAATCCGTTTGCATGATTATAGCTGGCAAATGACATGGAGAATACAGAAAATTTGATGTTCTTCAGCGGAATGTTCATCATCATTCGACCATTGGCATTCCAGTTACCCGCAATATTTTCGAATGTGGTCTCCCTGCGTCCCGTTTCCCTATCGGTCAGCGTGGATGAAACGATGTCGTTAGTCAAGTAACGGATGTCACCAAAGAAACCCATGGAACGGTTCTTTTCGGGATTGAAATTCTGATAACGAAGGTTCAGCCTGTGTTCAAAAGAAGGTTTCAAGTCAGGATTTCCGTAAGTAATGTTTAACGGATTCGAAACATCCACTACCGGAGACAACTGCGTAACCGAGGGCTGTTCGGTATTGCCAAAATAACGGAGCCTCAGGTTATGTTGACGGGTCCATCTGTAATTAAACTGTGCCATGGGTGCGTAATTAACCACGTTGCGGGTGAAATCGCTGATTTTATTCTCTCCGACGAACGTTTTACTTTGTGAACTTGAGGGTTGTACGGAGAAGCCTATCGTATAATCGTATTGTTGACGGACTGACTGAAAGTTAAGTTCAATTTCCTGATTGGTAAAGTTGTTTTCCAAACGCTTGCTGTACTGTTCGTCTAGAACCGTGTAATTACCCGATTCATCCTTAATGCGGGTATCTTTATCAGACTCGGATATGTTTTGCCGGTACTGGTAAGCAACCTGTATAGCGTTGTTATCGCCCAACGGTTCGACATAGGACAGGTAGCCGCGCCAGTTTTTCGAATCGTTGGAATTGATAAATCGTTGATCGATCAGGTCATCGGGTTTGGTTCCGTTATAAAAAGTATTGGATAAATTTGTCCCGGCATTTTCAGAATCGGATATCCCTCCGCGCACCTGAACGCTCAGTATACGGCCTTTTTTGCCGAGTGTCCGACTCACATCCAATCGTGCAGAAAGGTTCTTGCCATCCCCTTCGGAATTATATTTCGAATCTCCGTAATTGATGGAATCTTCCCGGGTTTCGGTGGTAGTTAAGAAGTCGCTAAGCTCTGTCCTGCGATTGTTGTAAACTGATCCTTCGGGATTAAAAATAATCCTTGTCAACGTGTCGGGGGTCCATTCCAGACGCAGGTCCATATTGAAATTCTGACTTACATTACTACTTGAGTTATTTTCCTCCTCAATTGTGTTGCCACTGCTGAGAATATTCTGTGTATGTGTTTTGGAAAGTGTGTTGTTATTGGTATCCCCGTACCGGAGGTTTCCACCAAGTTTCAGCTTTTCGGTAAATTGCCGACTGAAATTAAAACCTGCATTTCCAGATGTGGTGATACCGCTTTGTCCACCAGAGAACATCCTCCTGCCGCCACCACCGCCGCTTCCAAACATCGAGGATGCTAAATCGGAAAAACCGGCGTTGTTGGTATTATTAAAGCCACCCAGGGCGGTATATTGGTTTTTGTCTTTCATGTAGTTGACCATTGCATTCCCCTCGTACCGATCTTTTGTACCATACCCCACAAAGGCGTTCCCAAACAAACCTTCTTTCATCCCGGGCCTCACCATCAGGTTGATGATGGTTTCCTCCTCGCCGTCATCAAAGCCGGTCATTTGTGCTAAATCGGTCCTCCGATCAAGTACCTGCAGCTTTTCAACCATTTTGGCGGGTAAATTCTTTGAAGCCACTTTTGGATCGGTGCTGAAGAATTCCTCACCGTCTACCATGATTTTCTTTATTTCACGACCGTTCACGGTAATCTTTCCTTCCGAATCCACTTCAATGCCCGGCATCTTTTTCAACAGGTCTTCCAGAATGGCACTTTCGGTCACCTTGTATGAGTCGGCGTTATACTCTACCGTATCCCCTTTCACAACAATTTCTGCAGCTTTGGCGGTTACGACTGCTGCATCAAGCAGGATGTTGTCCGTCCCGAGTTCAACAGTGCCTAAATTAGCCGTTCTATTTGTATTGCTGATGATTACGTTGCGAAAATAATCATGGTGCCCCACATAGGTGATATGAATGATGTAGTTTCCAAAAGGAAGTGAAATGGCAAAATCCCCTTCCTGATCACTGGCTACTCCGTTGATATACAAACTGTCTTGCTGCTGTAAAATACGAACATTGGCTTGAGGAACAGGATCTTTTGTCTCCTGATCGACAATTTTCCCTGTAATTCTTCCGCTGTTTTGAGCAGAAATTGACGCTCCGATGTACAGTAATCCGATAAATAAAACAAATCTTTTCATATAATTTCTCTATTTAGACTGATTGGATTAGCCACCGATTGTGATTGCGGTTCCGCTACTCAAACCGCAACAAAATTAACCCGATGTAGCTTGGATAACAAATGAAATAGACAAACGTTCGGATTGTATCGACGAAATGACGTAAATAACGGATAAGAAAGGCTTGGCAAAGAATATTTATTTATACCTTTGGCAAAGAAAATCAAAAACCTCATTCAAAATGTTAAAATCCTTAAAGAACGAAGACTGGACGGCTACGCTCATTGGTGGAGTCATTTTGTTGTTTGTCGTATTGATGCCGGGTTATATGAAGAATCCGGCAGTATTGTTCGCATTAATCGCGGTATTATCCTACTTGGGGTATCTTTTTTTAGGAAACAGAGACAAGGGTCAATTTATCCTATCCTTTGTCATCATCTATGCACTTGCCCTGTTGGCCGATGCGATAACCGACGTGGCATTTGTGAAAAAGATGGGGCTGGAATCGGTTTTTTTCTCCGTGTTGATCGGATTGATTATCCGAAATACTGCAGGACTACCCCGATGGATGGAAACTGCCGTTCGCAGTGAGTATTACATAAAAGCGGGCTTGGTCATACTTGGCAGCAGCATCCTTTTTGGGGAAATTATGAAAGCAGGTAGCGTGGGTATGATCCAGGCTGTAATTGTGGTACTCAGCGTGTGGTATTTCAGTTTTTGGATTTCCCGGAAAATGGGTGTAGATTCCGAAATGTCCATGATGTTGTCGAGTTCGGTTTCCATCTGCGGCGTTTCTGCCGCTATTGCTACTTGTGGAGCGATCAAGGGCGATCCGAAAAAACTCTCATTTATCGTTTCTCTTGTTCTGATTGTGGCTATTCCAATGATGTATATCCTGCCTTTCTTTGCCAAGTGGATGGGGTTGAGCGAGCAGGTTGCCGGTGCCTGGCTGGGAGGAACCATCGATACAACTGCTGCCGTGGTAGCTTCAGGAAAGTTTATCGGAGAAACAGCGGAACAATACAGCGTTATCATTAAGTCGGCACAGAATGTGTTGCTGGGTGTTGCCGCTTTTGCCATATCCATTTACTGGTCTTACAAAGGTACCAATTCCGATATTCGTCCTTCGGGAAGTGTTTTGTGGGAACGCTTTCCGAAATTTGTTCTCGGATTTCTTGTGGCTTCGCTGATCTTCAGTTTTGCTTTTGAACCGGCTACCGGGAAAAGCCTCTCAAAGGTTGCCCAGGAATCACGCGGATTACTCTTCTCGCTGGCTTTTGTTTGCATTGGCCTCGAAACCAGCTTCAGGGATATCTTCAAGAAAGAGAACTCAACATATATCTGGTCTTTTCTCATTGCGCAAGGGTTTAACATCGTACTGACGCTTATCGTTGCGTGGTTTCTGTTCAGGAGTTTCTGATTCTTAATAAGCTGTCTTCTACCTACCTGGCCTGAACTTAAGTTCCAGTTTTGGCTGCGGGCGCATTTTGCCTGAAAACATATCTCGTATCCAGATCAATCCCGCTTCCGCACCCACAGTGGGTTGGAACCAGTACTCAACAGTGCCGCCGTAATACGTGTTGTTCATCATCGGCATCATGGGTGCAGCGGGACGGTTGGTCTTTTGCGTCACCGGAAATCCGCCGTACGCGTTCAGGAACCAGTCGTCAGACATGCGGTACCGGGCGTGCAGGTCAATCAGCACTGACGATTGGCTCAGGTTAAACATGTTTGCACCGGTCTTCATGAAACCAACGCTGCCTTCAAGCATCAGGTTTCTGCCTGCCAGGTACTGTAAATCGGCAGCGACGCTCCAGAAAGGAATAACGTTAAAATTTGAATTATACATCCCGGATAACCCCGCGTTGAGGTTCGGTGCTAGTAGATAGTTAACCCCGGCATTCAGTATGTAATAGTTCCCTTTTCCGAAAAAAGGCGTTTCCACCAATCCCAGGGTAGCAGCGGAGTACAGGCTCATTCGGGGAACCGGCAAATAGGTTGCCGCGACTGTTCGTGATTTGGAATTAATATTATCCGATCCGGTACCGTAAAACCGAACGCCCGACGGTTGTGTGCGAGGCATAAGGTAGGGATTTACCGTAAAGTCGTTGAACCGGTTGTATTGAAGCCCACCTTTTCCTATAACCGGATGTATGGTGGGCATAGTGACGGAAACACCGTCCGGCGCAACAGAATCGGAGGTTAGGGACAACGGATTACCCGGGATTATTCTTAAACTGTCTTTTCTGGTGGGGTTCTCTTGCGCATATACCGAATAAATCACCCGAAACACCAGAAAAAGCAGGAAAAAAAGTCGTTGCGGAATCTTCATTTTGTATTGTATGTTTTCAGATCGTTTCACCGACAGTCTATCAGTCTGATATCTATCGTCTGTTGTCTATAACAAAATTAACCATTTGTTTCTTAACAGATGCCTGATTTTTCAAAATCACTGCATAAGAAAAGTTAAAAGTATCTGCAAGGTTTCTTTTGTGGAATGGGGCTTGTTGGCAGATTTTACGTAAATATCAATATCTTTGTAAATTATTTTTTTAAAACGCTTCGTATGTATACTATTAAAAGAATTTGTTTTCTCGTTCTGTTCGCAGTAAGTCTACCTGTTGGATCGCAGAACAAAGTGAGCAAAAGAATTATGGAGATAGGAAGAACGGATAACCGCACCATGCAGCATTTGGATGTACTTGTCAACCGGATCGGCGGGAGACCGATAGGTTCCGACGCTTACGAGAATGCCACATACTGGGTGGCCAATAAGTTGAAAGAGTGGGGGTTGGAAGTGGAAATTCAGGAAGTGGGAGAGATGCCCGTGGGCTTTAATCGGGGTCCCTGGTTTGGAAAGATGTATGGCGATGCCTCCATGTCGCTTGATTTTGTGACGCCTAGCTATACGTCCGGAACAAAAGGAGTGCAGCGCGGACATGTGCTTATTGAACCCAAGACCCGACAGGAGTTTGAACGGATGAAAGGAAAATTGAAAGGAGCCTGGGTGTTGATCGAAGGGCAGAGCACCGGTTTTCCTATCGATCACTCAGCAAGTGGAGATTCCCTACGAAGCGCTATCATTGCCAAAAATGAAGCGACACAAAACGACCCGGGCAATACCCTGGAACCGGCTTTGTTCCTTAAGGAAATGAGAGAAGCTGGAATTTTAGGAACGGTCCAGTCCGCCCCGATTCCGTTGGTGGCATTGTACGACAGAAAAAATGTTTACGACCTGTCGTTCGACAACTTGCCCACTATTCCCGATATAAAACTGAACGAGGATCAGTATAATATCATTCGTAAAAAGGTGGAAAGAAGGGAGTTTGTATTGTTGGAATTTGACATACGCAACCATTTTAAACCCGGACCGGTGAAGTACCACAACGTGATAGGAACGATTCGGGGAGTAAAATATCCGGACGAATATGTGATGAGCGGCTGTCATTTGGACTCTTACGATTCCGCTACCGGAGCGGTTGATTGCGGGACAGGAGTTGCTCCCAATCTGGAGATGGCGCGGATGATTATGGCTGCAGGAGGAGATCGTCCCGACAGAACGATTTTGTTTTGTTTTTGGGCAGGAGAGGAGTTTGGGTTGTTGGGTTCGAAGTTTTGGGTGGAAAACAACCCGGATAAACTGGAGAGGATATCCAATTATTTTAATCGCGATGGCGGTCCGACTGCCGCTTCGGGGTTAACTGTCCCCGAAAATATGTACGACGATGTTGTGAAATGCACCGAAGAGTTGCAGGACTACTGCCCGCAGATTCCTTTCACGGTCGAAAAAAGCACACAAACCCCTCGGGTTGTGCCCATTACTGCCGGAGGCAGCGATCACGCCTATTTCGCCATGAACGGTGTCCCGACCCTCGCATTCAACAATACGGATCCGTTGGGTTACAATTTCAGTTACCGTGAAATCTGGCACACTACCCGCGACCTGTATAACTTAAGTATTCCGGAATACATGGAATATACATCCGTAACACAGGCAGTTACGGTTTATAACATAGCTAATTTAAAAAGTTTGTTGCCGCGGGACGGGATTTATATTTCAACACCCATGCATCCCGGTGATTGGGAAAATCCTTTTTGAGCTGTTTCAGGTTTTGTTCAGCTTCTTCGCGTGAGGAGAAAGAGAAAGCATAAACGTCAATACGGTCGGGGCGATCGATAACGGAAGCGGTTGAAAACCCTTCGGAATGCAATAGGGCAATCATGTCATCGGCTACTTTACGGACCTGATAGACACCGGTAACAATGTAAAACCTGGGACTTTCCGATGATAGTGTAGCTTCTTCTTCGGGTCGGGTAATGGTAACGTTTTCACTAAGATCGGGTGTTTCCCGGGAAGCGGTGACGGCCGTTACGGATGGAGCTGAACTGAGGGAAAAAAGTTGAGCCGTTTGATGGCGAAGAGTACTGTCCTGAATAGGGAAGAGAAGCATTACGGCTGCAATAACCGCTGCTGCAGCTGCAACAATGCCCGCTTTCCTCACGATGGATTTCCTGCTGCTTTCCGGTATTTCAATTAACTGCGCAGCTGGCTGCAGTTGGATTATGGGTTTCAAGGATGCAGGAGAAAGCCCAAAGTGCCCGGGCCGCACAAAAGGTTTCGACTGATAAACAAACCGTTGATCGTCAACCATCCTGAAACTTCCCAGTTCGCCCAGATCAACAGACTTCTCGGATCGTAACAGGGTTTTAATCTGTCGGACGGAGTCGTTAATCTTTTGTGTAGCATTTTCAAAAGAAATGCCGTCGGTACGCATGTACGACTCCACCAATAATCCGTCGTTGTAGGAGAGCTCCCGATTAAATACCAGTTCGCACTCCGGCGGGAAGAAGACCGAGAGCCCGTTTCTGTGAGCAGGCGCCGTGTTCACAACAAATCCTCCCAGAGAAGGAACAATTACACAATTGTGGGTATGTAAAAGATATTCTATGTGGGAAATCAACTGGTTCATAACGCAAAGATAAAAAAATGATTATGGATTTGAAAATTTATTTTCTTATTTTTGTCTGATTACGTTCTGCAAAATCTTTCCAACTCTTGTATCTAGGCCCATCGGATTGAACACCCAAAGACTGGTAATAGTGGCACATGGCTGCCGCCAGACCGTCGGTAGCATCCAGTTGAGGCAGCATGTTTTCGTCAGGGATATGCAGAATCTTTTGTAACATGTAAGCCACCTGTTCTTTCGCTGCACGGCCATTTCCGGTAATGGACATTTTTATTTTCAACGGAGCATACTCGAAAATGGGGACATCACGCGCAATGGCCGCAGCCATGGCAACACCCTGCGCACGACCTAGCTTGAGCATGCTCTGCACGTTTTTACCGTAAAAAGGTGCTTCGATCGCCATCTCATCGGGCAAAAATTCTTCAAGGAGGCCGGTAACACGTGAATAAATTTTTGCCAGACGAAGGTAGTGGTTCTCATATTTATCAAGCTTGATGATACCCATAGCCTCTAGTGAGGGCTTATTTTCGAGCACCTTGAGAACACCATATCCCATGACTTGTGTTCCCGGGTCAATGCCCAGGATAATTCTTTCTTTTATCGGTAACGGTTGTGTCATAAATCAACAGGCTGCAAAAGTGTTGCGAATCCCTGAATATTTTGTCCGAATGTTGTAACTATTAAGAAATTGAGCTCCTTTCCAACAGTGCTGTTCCACTTCTCCAGCGCTTCAATTGTATGGGTTTTAAACTCCAGCGCATAGGAGAGATCATCGTTATCCTCCTTAGAAAAAATGCGCGCGAGTCTTGGTTCTATTAAGATATTGTTTTTAATGGATAAGGGGATGAATTTGTCGCGTATAAAATCAAGAAACTCGTTTTCTAATTCTTTAGGTACGCCAAAAGTGGTGTTATAGATGATCATTTTGTTTTTTTCAGCTAATTTACTTTTCAAATATTGTTGCAAATTTAAATAAAAACTCTATCTTTGCAATCCGAAACAAAAAAATGGGGGATTAGCTCAGCTGGCTAGAGCGTTTGACTGGCAGTCAAAAGGTCATCGGTTCGACTCCGATATTCTCCACTTACCTCAGTTTGAATATTTATTTATGTGAGCAATGGCCAGCAAATGCCCGTTTCCAAGTGTTTAAATAAAAGATTTCACTTCAACTCGATCCAAGAAACGTTTGCTTTCACCCAATTCGAAATTGCCAAAGGAACATCTGTACACAAATGGTCACCACCCAAGGCAACTCCTAACAAAAAATCCTCTGCTTTAATAAATATGTCAGCTAATCTTCTGTTTGAATCGGATGGAGAAGTCCGTTTCCCCAGACTCTTCTCCTTGAAAGGTGATTGAAAGCACATCCTTATTTTGGATAACACTGCATTTCGCTTTTTCACATGTTATGCTCCCGAACGTATATTGTAGAGGAACCCTGATATGCATGGATAAAGGAAACGACCCGACAAGTCGAACCGTTCCGTTCAGTAGCATTCGTTTGCTTTCCCACCCAATGGCCGAAACCTCCATGCCATTTTGGGTAATGTGACGATCACTGCTGATCCATTGAGGAACATCTTTAATCGGATGGATGGCAACCAATCTTACGGCATGAGGGGGAACTTCCACGGAAAACTGTTTCTCGGTCGATTCATAACTAAAAGGTTGTTTTTCCCAGAATTCAAATCCGGTGTAATCCTGGTTCTCGATACCCAATTCCTCCGGCGTTACCGATATGGTATTGTTCTGATCCTCCCAATTAAAAAAAGCAATCACATTATACCTGCCAATGGATTCGTGCCGTATCCGCAAGTTCCATACAGGCATTGTCCCAAAATAGGGATAGAGGTTCCCGGGACGAACATCCGCTGCGGGTAATGTCTGCTGCAGAATTTTCATTTTTCTTCCCTCCAGGCCGGCTAGTTTATCACCAAAAAATGTCAGTTGTCCGGGCAAGGCGACAATCGTGGCAGAGGTACGTGCTTCCTCCAAAGGAAGATCACCCACAAGCAAGGTATCGGGATCT
>ENA-UOOR01001125-UOOR01001125.1-fermentation-metagenome-genome-assembly--contig:-NODE-1125-length-33298-cov-27.288031_pt1 | contig 33298 bp, 30 predicted proteins | sample MGYA00245780_ERZ724029 | MGnify/ENA primary metagenome ERZ724029 (study PRJEB28704, sample SAMN03018315) | fermentation metagenome | biome: anthropogenic terrestrial biome; feature: soil... | reverse complement strand
GTAATGAAGCTTAAGCGAAAGCGTCTCCGATTCGGATACATTTGACGAAATCATATCATGAACAAAAAACATGTTCATGATCTTGTCACTCCACTAGTCCGCTTTTTATTATATCATGGTATACATGGTGGGTGTGAACTTATCTGCCTTCCAGGATTTCCCGAATAAGATCACGCTCATCCATATGATGCTTTACCCCTTTTATCTCCTGGTAATCCTCATGTCCTTTTCCTGCCAGCACAATAACATCGCCTTCTTCGGCATGCTCAATACAGTATTTGATTGCCTGCTTCCGGTCAATAATTTCAACATATTTTCCGGGTCCTCTCTTAACACCGACCAAGATATCATTGATAATATCCTGTGGCTCCTCAAATCTTGGATTATCGGAAGTTACCACCGTCAGATCGGCAAGATTCGAGGATACCTCTCCCATCTCAAACCGTCTGCTCTTTGCCCGATTGCCTCCGCATCCAAACATGCATACCAATCGTTTCGGATGATATTCCCGCAATGTTGTCAGCAGACTCTTTAAGCTCATCGCATTATGCGCATAATCGATCATTAATGTGAATTTATCGGAAATGGGTACCAGCTCTACACGGCCGCGTACCTTTACCTGATCTAAGGAATTCTGGATTTCCTTCACTCCCACACCGAAATGCCTGCAAAGGCCGATCGCGCAAAGGGAATTATACACGCTGAATTTCCCTGGAATATCGATCTCCACATCAAAATTCATAAGACCTTCCACCCGGTAAGCAATTCCAAGAAAGCCCGGCCTTTTCTCTAACCTAACATTCGATGCACGAAGATCCGCTTTCTCTGAGAAGCCAAATGTCTCCACCTCACAGGTGTGTCCCTTTAGGATCTCCTCTGCATGGGGATCATCGATATTAATGATTCCAACCTTACATTGCTGAAACAACTTGCTTTTACAGGATAAATAATCCGCAAAATCCTTATGCTCATTTTCCCCGATATGATCCGGTTCAATATTGGTAAAGATCCCATAGTCAAAGGTAAAGCCGTCGACACGATTAAGCATTAGGCCTTGCGAAGAAACCTCCATTACAACACATTGGCAGCCTGCTTCCACCATTTCGGCAAAAGCTTTCTGAATCGTAAAGGATTCCGGCGTTGTATTGTTTGCAGGAGTCGTTTTTTCTCCGATAATCGTCTCAATCGTACCGATCAAGCCGGTCTTTTTGCCGTTCTGCTCCAGAATTGATCGGATCATATAGGTCGCCGTTGTTTTCCCTTTGGTACCAGTAATGCCGATCGTCTTTAATTTTTCTGCCGGATTGTCAAAATAAGCCGCTGCCATATAGGCCAAAGCCTGTCTTGTGTTCTCAACTTTAATTACGGTAACATTGGGCGGCAAGGAAATATCTTTTTCTACAATGATAGCAGCTGCACCCTTCGAAACGACCTCCGGTATGTAGCTGTGTCCATCCGATACCGCACCGGGGATGCAGACAAAAACGCAGTCTTTCACAACTTTTCTTGAATCGTATACCAGTTCTGTAATCCGCGTATGTGCCTTTCCCTGCAGACAAGTATACTCTAATTTCTCTAACAATTGATCAAGGTACATATAAAGTCCTCCCATTTATTTATATTCTGAAACTTAATAATAAAATCTTAATCTCAAAAAACAGTTTCCCGAAATACGGACTGCTTTACTTAATTTAGAAAAAAGCAAAGATATCCATATATAATTATAGGCTAAATATCGTTTTTGTAAAGAAAAAGATCGGCCAAATGACTAATAGAGAAATATTGTTCATTATTTAAAACTGTTTTCGTATATATCAAAAAAACTTGTTATTTCTTTTCCTTGATTTCGGATATCCTCATTATTATCAGCAGATAATTGCCATCCATAACTTTCATATACTTCCCAGTTTTTCTTGCTAATTCGCTTTAAATCAAATTCCTTTTGAATGGCTGTGAATCCATCTGCATAATCAATAAGGGCTTGATTGAAAGCTTTATCAGTATCTTTGAAGATTGGCATTCCATTCCTATTAGCACCTATGTCGTAGGCCTCATTACCACTTTTAACAAAATCACCTCCAAGTTTACTTGTATCATATTCGTCTACTACTTTACTATTAGAATTTCCACAGGCAGTTAATATAAGCATAATACATACAATCAGTATTACAATATAATATTTTTTCATTTTTTCCCTCCATAAAATTAAATATTGTTGTTACCATGACTATCACTAAGCAATTCGCACTAACTCCTCCTTACACTCTAGTAACAAATATGACATTCTTCCCATCACATTATTGATAGTATTGTGCCTGGGCATTCCATAACTCATAATACTTTCCATTGCTATCTTTCAGAAGATCATCATGTGTTCCACGCTGAACAATCTCCCCTTGATCAAACACGAATATTCTTTCACAGAATCTACAGGATGAGAGTCTATGTGAAATAAATACAGCCGCTTTTTCACCAACAATCTGATTGAATTTTGTATAAATTTCTGATTCAGCAATTGGATCAAGTGCTGCAGTTGGCTCATCAAAAATAATGAATGGAGCATCCTTATAGAAAGCTCTTGCAATTGCAAGTTTTTGTTCTTCTCCGCCTGATATATCCATACCTTCAACATCTACATTCTTATATAGATACTGTTCAAGCTTATTCGGTAAACTTTCAGCTTTCTCATTAAGACCTGCCGTCTTTAATGCATCCCATACCCGCTTTTCATCATAATGAACAGATGCTGCAACATTTTCGCCCATTGGGAATGCAAAGATCTTAAAATCCTGAAATACGACAGAAAATAACTCAAGATATGCATCACGGTTATAATCTTCGATCTTAATTCCATTCAAAGTGATATACCCTCCCTGAGGCTGGTAAAATCCACATAACAATTTAATCATTGTAGTCTTTCCAGAACCATTTACTCCAACGATGGCAGTCTGGCTGTTCGATGTTATTTGAAAAGATACATTTTTCAATGCATATTCATCCATAGAGGGATACTTAAAACTTACATTATGAAATTCGATTGTCCAGCCGCTTTGTTCTTTTGGAATCATGTCGCCTTTTGAAGATGCACTCGATAAATCGATATATTCATACAAAACTTTCAGATAATCGTTGTTGCTGGTGATCTGTGACATAGAGACAAAGAGATTCTGAATAGAAGAAATTAGTATCACGGTGGACGCGTAACTTTGTGATACGTTACCTAAACTGATATATCCCTTTAGTGCTCTTAAACCAATAACAACATAGGTAAGTCCTCCGATAAATGCCCCGATGATTATATTGGAACCGAAATACCTTTGTATCAGTCTGGATCTTTTGATTAAAATATTCATCCAGGGTTTACGCGCTTTATCTCTGATCTCTCCGATAATTAAATCTCTTTGGTTAAAAATACGTATGTCTTTCGCTGCTTTATCATCTTCCATATAGTTAAAATGATAATAATCAATATAACGGTTTGTAGCACAGTTTTTGTAAAGGCCAAATTCCTCTTTGCTTTCTTTTTTGGAATTCCTTACTGTTATTGTAATGCACCCGATAATAATTAAGGTATATAATAAGCCAACTCCCAGTGAAGCAAAACTATTGGTTTCTCCAGATGTTTTCATAAACACTCTTGCAATGATAATAACTGCAGTTATAAATGAGATACTATTTGTTACCAGACTTGTAATCAAGCCGACAACACTTGTAATACCTCCATTTATCATAAACATGGAGCCCACAATTTTGGAATGAAGCTCATTGTATTTGGGATCTTCCATCTTAGCGTAATCTAAATTCAGCTTAATGTTATTTAGATATTTTTTAAATTCATGATGAAATAACGCATTCATGATATTTATCTTTTCTTGTAAAAAGGCAGATAATATATTAAAAATTAATGTGCCTGCCGTTGTAATAAGAACGTAGCGGAATAATACCGCAGGATTTCTCTCTCCGATTAATTCATCAATAATCAAAGCGGACATACAGATTGCGATATAGGGAGTTAATGCATCAATGAATGCTTTAATCACATTGATTTTTAAAATATTAGGCGATAGTTCTGAAATTATGGACAGTGCTCGCTTTATCAAACCTATGTTCTCTGAAAAACTACCGTTTTCCCCTTCCTTTCTTTTCATTCTTCTACCCCCTCAGCATCGCTCTTATAGTATTGACTTTGTATTTCAAATAGTTCTTTATATTTACCGGATAATTTCATTAATTCATCGTGGGTTCCGGTCTCTGCAATTGTTCCCTGATCTAACAGTATGATGCGGTCACAGAATCTTGTAGACGAAAGTCGATGTGAAATATAGATTGCAGTACGATTTTTAGTTAAATCATTATATTTCAAATACATCTCCTGTTCTGCAATTGGATCTAGTGCAGCCGTTGGTTCATCCAGAATAATCAATGGAGCTTCTTTATATATGGCACGTGCCAGCATTAACTTCTGTGTTTCTCCGCCAGATAAGTTAATTCCACCTTCAACCACAGAAGGCACCAATTCTGTGACCAGACCATTTGCCAGCAATGTAATCTTTTCATTTAATCCAGACAGTTTTACAGCCTCGTTCAATTTTTCCTTGTCTATGCTGCTATCTTTGTTATATCCAATGTTCATTGCTATACTCATTGGAAGAAGACACACATTCTGAAAGGATGCACTAATCAACTTGTAATATTCATCTCGATTATACTCACGTATATCAATTCCATTGAACAGAATTCTACCTGATATCGGTTCTAATAATCCGCAAACCAGCTTAATAAGTGTAGTCTTTCCAGCACCGTTATTCCCCACAACTGCAAGTTTCTCACCTTTATGTATCGTTAAATTGATGTGATTGAGGATGGTATGATCACTGCCCTCATATTGAAAACTGACGTCTTCCAATCTTATTTCACATGGGGCCTTCACATCTGGGATCTCAGCTCCCTTTTCTCTCTTCATATGGTCCTTCGTCTCAATCAGATAGCGATAATCATCCACACGATAATTAGCATTGGATAACCCACTGATTCTTGATATGATTTGACTTAACCATTGCCCAAATCCAGTGATTGCACCAAAATAAAGCGTAAAATCACCAATTGTCATATCGGAATGGAACATTCTCCATAACAAATAAAGATACGCCCCTCCATTACGAACAAATACCAATAAAACTTCGATCAGCTGCTGATTTGTATACTTTCTCTGTACTTTTCTTTCTAATTCTTTAGATTCATTGATATATTTACTGGTGTTTTCATTAATCCAATTTATCATTTTATATATTTTTATATCTTTTGCCATAAGTGAATTGCTGATATCGTCTAATACATAACCAAGACGTCGATTCACAACTGCTCTCTCTTCTTTAACACTAATCTCCCATTGCTGTATTTTGATTGAAACAATTCCATCAATCAGATATGTAACAAGTAATATTAATATAACAATTGGGTTTAACAATAAAATAACTGTACTAAATGAAATTAGTCCCAGCATGCTCTTCAAGAACTCTACAAGATTGATATAGTAGGATGCCATGTTAACGTACACGTTTCTGTTTATGGCACTATGCCCCTTTTCAATCTTCATTTTTCCCTCTTTTGACATTGCTATGCTATAATCCATGTCCAGGGATTTCCGGTCTTTTCCTATATAAAACCGCATATTTAAGATTCGAATTGCTCCAATAATCACGCTTTGTTCCGAGAAAAAACTTGCATATTGGAAAATAATTAATACTACGGTTAAGATACCGATACGAAATAAAAATTCACTGCTGGAAATAGACTGACCAATGGAATCTAATACTACTTTAGGAAAATAGATGCCTAATAATGAAACGACTAATCCCGATAAAATACGTAAGATCCATATAAACACCGGCTTTTTCTCAAATATCCATTGCTCCTTGACCATAAACCGAAAATTACTTAATACACCGTGTGTTGCATGTTCCTTATCTTGTTGTTTGACATTCATGAATATTCTCCTTATATACACCTTATAGATCGTTATAATACTCATTTACAATTTTATTAATTGTAACATCAAAAACATCTAAATATCCTATTTCAAGATTGCTTCTTTGAATCATTTGCAACAGTTTCGGTTTATTTTCTGCAAAGATTCCAGATTTCACACCTCTTTCATCATAGATAATATCTTAAAATATCATTTCTTGATTTATATCCGATAAATAAATTAGTGTAATATTCTTCTCCGATAGATACTTGTCCCATATTCCAACCTTCTGGGCCCCTCTGCTACAGATGATTCTTATTTTTTACACCGCCATAGTTTTTTCGATATAAGATTCCGTCTCCTCTACGACATTAATAATTTGGAAGTTTACACAATATTTCTTAATTTTATCAATTTCTCTTTTCTAATTTTTCTATGCGCTTTTCCAATTTTTTGATTCTATATTCAAAAAGGACGGACCATTCGTATATTAACCAAATAACGAATCCAATTACAAAGGTGACCGCTATTTCCAATAAAATAGGATCTACTTCGCATTCGTGAAAGAAAGCAAATCAAATCATTGTTTTATAGATTTTGCACCAATACTTAATCGATTTAATGCTTGTAAAGGAAATTCATGTCCCCATAAACATTGATAACCATCAGTGGAGTATTCAGTTTTAAGCATACTAAATTCACGTAACACTCTATGAACAAATCTGCCCAAATTCTCATGACCTGAAAATGCGATATGAGATTTATCGATACTTGGGTTTTTGAAGGTCTGTTCTGATTGGATTATTTCAAGTTCAAGAATATTATTTAGTTTTTTAAAAACCCATTGATATGCTCCAGGCTCATCGTTCCATAAACACATAGTTTCATTCGCCCCCTCACATATCAAAGCTAATATAAGTTTTCCACTTCATCAATATCGTTTAATGACGCTTTAATAAATTCTATATCCATTATTTTCACCTTCATATTATAATCAGCAGTTAAAAACTAACCGTCAATTTCCTATTTATCTGTTTGACCGAATAAACCTTGAATCTATGATACCATACTTTATCACATACAAAAGACATAACTTCTCCCTTGGCGGAAAGTTATGTCTTTTTGTGATAATGGTGGAAAAAAGATTTTTGAATCCGAACGGTATTGGAATTGAACAAAATAATTCTGCCATCCGATTCTTTTATCGCAACGTCTTACATATTCTTTGGGATGATATCATGGTTTCTCGGATGATTCTGGATTATCAACTCCCAAAGATTCTTACCCTTGGTGGCGGTTTAGATTCAAAAAATGGCTGGAGGGGCAATGGCTCTAAATTCTTCCTTCCGATTCGTGTTCTCTCCAAAAAGTTCTGTGGAAAATATATGGAAGAACTAAAGGCTCTATGGGAAAATAACAAGCTGGAATTCCATGGTTCAGCATCCATGTACAAAAATCACTATGCATTCAAGGAACTCATTCATTCCTGCTATGACAGGGAATGGATTTCTTACAGCAAAGGAACATTTAATGGTGCTGGGTCCGTTATACGATATCTTGAAAATATACTCACCGAATTGCAATCAGTAATTATAGGCTTATCCGAATGACAGATACTACAGCCACCTTTTCTGTAAAGGATTATAAGAATCAAGGACAATGGAAGGAATTTACGCTGACTGGAATAGAGTTCATTCGTCGCTTCTTGATGCATGTGCCACCAAAGCGCTTTGTTAGAATGCGCCACTATGAGATTTTATCTTCACGTACAAAACAAAAGAAACTGACATTGTGCAGAAATCTTCTCGGGTACAAAAAATATATTTCCGAAATAAAAGATATGTCTGTACCAGAAATGCTGAAGCATCTTTGGAAGATAGATATCTGCGTTTGCAAAATATGTGGCGGACATATGGGTGCCAATAAGCAGCATACATTTGTACGAGATTAATCCATATATTTTCATACATTTTTTAACCTCAGTTACTGATGTCTGTTTGTCGTACAAAGACATATAAAACAGTACTGATTTATCTAGACTCTACACAGTAAAAGTGTTATTCTTTAGGAAAGGGACAAAGATTGAATCCCCATAGTAAACTGGCTATCCGGACGCTTACTTTGTTCAATTAGGACAAATTGAAAATGATGTAAACGAAAGGGCAGTTACTGGTAAGTCAAAGCTGCTTTTTCGTTTACACCATCATCGATTCTATCCTAAAGAATTTGTAGGGGTAAGGTATTGAAATTTATAATATATGACGTGGTAAAACGATTGCAATGCAAAAAGGATGTTAAAAAATATGAAAAATATAAAAAAAAGACCATTTATGATTCTTTCTGATTTTATGGCAGTATATCAATTCATGAATGATATATATGAAAAAGACTGGAGAAATGGAGTTCCAGCACCATTTTTTGAATATGCACTTTCTTCCGATTGGTCAGATAAAACAATGAGTCACAGAAATATGATTTGGGAGGATGACAGTAGAATCGTAGGATTCTGCTTCTACGAAAGTCAGCTTGGCAAAGCTTTTTTTAGCTTAAGACCTGGGTATGAAGAGATTACATCTGAAATGATTGAACATGCAATTAAGTTTTTGATTGATAAGGATGGCAATCTGAAACTTAATATTTTTAAAGGTCAGAATGCTGTAACTGAGGCCGCTATAAATGCAGGCTTTAAACAAGATGGTGAATATGTTGATATGATTTATGACTTTAGTAAACCTCTGGCTTATGAACTGCCAGAAGGTTTCAGCTTTGTGGAACCTGAAAAAATTGATATGGCAAAAGCGTTAATATGTTGCTGGAAAGGTTTTGACCATGAACAAGAAGGAGCATGGGATGGGGATCTTGATGTTGGATATCATTTGGAGGCTTCTCCTCATGCAACGCCACAGTATGATGTTGCAATCCAGAATGAAGAAGGTAATTATGTATGCTGGGCAGGCATGTGGTGGGCACCTGAGAATCACCTTGCATATATGGAACCGCTCTGTACAGTGCCTGAGTATCGGCATAAAGGTCTTGCAGCTGCAGCATTATCTGAAATGTACAGAAGAATGAAGCCTCTTGGCGCAACACATATGACTGGCGGTGGGAATTCATTCTACAGCTCAATTGGATATGAACCAATGATCACATGGACACATTGGAAAAAACAATAGTTTTTTTAGATGATTTTATATCTTACACTCCTACTTTTGCTCGATTTATCTATACATAATATTTTGCTTGTGAATAGAATAATTTGTGATATAATTTTTCCTCTTCGCGATACAATTGTTGATGATTTCCGTCTTGAACTATTTTTCCTTGATCAAACACGAGAATACGATCGCAAAAAGTACAGCTTGATAATCGGTGCGATATAAATATTACTGCACCTCTTGTTTTACATTCACTTACTAATTGATAGATCTCATATTCCATTTTTACATCTAGAGCTGCAGTTGGTTCATCCAAAATAAGAAAAGGACTATCTTTATACATTGCCTTGGCAATTGCGATTCGTTGTTTCTGTCCTCCAGATAACTCCTGGCCTTTGGTTGAAAATTGTTTTCCAAGTATTGTTTCATCCTTGTCAGGAAGATGATCGATCACATCTTTTAAACGAACTTTATCGATTACTTCCTCATAATCTTCTTTTCTCATTGGGGAATCCATACATATGTTATCTTTGATACTTGCTGTATATGTCTTGAAATCCTGAAAGACGGTTGCCATTATTTTCTGATATTTCTTAAACGGGATCTCCTTAATATCCTTACCATTCAATAATATTTGTCCTTCGACCGGCTGATATAATCCTACTAACAATTTGATAAATGTTGTCTTTCCAGCTCCATTCTTTCCGACGATGGACACTTTCTGGTTTGAAAGAATCTTTGTATTGATATCCTTTAATACATAGACATCCGAATTCGGATAACAAAATGATACGTGCCTAAATTCAATCGTATAGTTCTCGTCAGCATGAATCTCTTCACTTAACAGCTCTTTCTTTTCACTGTTACCATATGTATCAATAAAAGAATAGAAATCTGAAATCAAAGAAATGCTCTTTTTGATATTAAAGACATTATAGAAAATAGCGCTGGATTTTGAGACAATACTTACATAAGCATTACTTAATAAACTAAAGCTGCCGATGGTAATAGCACCATCTATTATTTGGCGGCAAATATTTGCATACGCACTAACCTGCAAGATCATGTTGACAACAGCGGTTGCTAAACCAGTGATTGATTTTTGCTTTGTTTTTCTACGAAATACCAGATCAGAATATACTTCATAGTCTCTTACATGGGAGAGAATAAGTGGTTGTGCACCATAGAGCCTGATTTCCTTCCCAAAATCATAGTTTTGTAAGATATTTGTGTAATATCGAAATTCTCGATTATACTTATTCATTTCCTTAAAAAAACCTAAATCATAGCCACTATTCTTATATTCAATGAATATCTGAGCCAACACGATGATGCAGATAACGATTACATATAACTGTCTCATGGTAATGACCATAATTAAGATTCCTATTAAGGTAATCACATTGGATATAATTTCAACCATGGAGTTGGTAACTCGCTTGAGCCCTCCAGAATACCAAAACATTCCTCTTGTTGCCTTTTCTAACTCATCCAGCACCTTGCTATTTTCAACATGCCTATATTCCATATCCATTGAGGTTCTGCCTAACTTTGTCCTACAAATATCCGCAAAATTATCTTCAATACAGCTCATCATATATGATAGTAACTGCTTTATCATAAATCCCAAGTAGTTTGCAGCAGTCATAATGAATACCCACAATAAAATGGCTGTCAGTTGCTCTTTATTGACAATAGCATCAATAATGATTTTAGGAATATAGATACTTGCAAATGGTAAAACTGCGTTGACTATAATAAGCAGAATCGTACAAAGGAAATAGGATTTTGAATGAATCCATGCTTCAAAATACAGCTTCTTCATAATTTTGATTTGATTATGATTTTTTCCCATAGAGACCTCCCTTAGCACTTAACGCTATAATGCTTTGATTGTAATTCATATAAAGAACAGTATTCTCCTTTAAGTGCCATCAGCTCATCATGTGTGCCTTCTTCCAAAAGTCTTCCATGAGAAAAAACAAATATCCGATCACAAAATCTTGTACTTGCCAATCGATGAGTGATATAAAATGTTGTCTTTCCATAAGTAAATCGATTAAACTCTTGATAGATTTGATCTTCAATGATTGGATCTAGTGCTGCCGTTGGTTCATCAAAAATAAAGATATCAGAATCCTTATATAGAGTCCTTGCCAGTAGAAATCTCTGTTCTTCACCCCCGGAGAACTGACACCCTTCATTATCTAGTATTTTTAGGCAGCTCGTGTCTAACCCATTCTTTAAAGCCTTCACTTGATCCACCATTTTTACATCAGATAAATAGGGCATTACTTTTTCTCGATCTACCAAGTCCTTATAGTTCATTGCAATATTCTCACTTACTGAAAATGCAAACAAAAAAACTTCCTGAAACATTGGTGCAAATAGACGATAATATTGTTCCCGGTCAATATTGCGAATATCTACATGATTAAAAAGTATTCGTCCCTCATCAACATCATACAGCCGGGTCATCAACTTAATGATTGTTGTCTTACCCGCGCCATTCAGTCCAATTAACGCTATCTTTTGACCTTTTTCCACTGTAAAAGATACATTTTTAAGAGCACATTCCTTCCTATTTGGATAGCGAAATGATACATTCTCGAATTCGATCTTCCAATCACTTTTATCCAACTGGCATTCGATCTTCTTATTTTCTTGTATCAAAGTTTCCAATACTTTCCGATATTCAATCAAGTCCTGTACAAACATGCTATGATATCTTATCTGTACACTATCCTCGAGCAGCGAGTTAAATGCTACTGAAAATGAAGTAATTAAACCAATATACGACAAGAAGCTTCCTATATCTATCTTTCCTGCAAGGGTAGCGATAATAAAAACCAGATAAACGATATTCTCCTGTATAAATACCAATCCCTTTAATATAAAACCAGAGATTAAATCATTACGATAAATAATTCTTTTTTTACTTCTGATTCCAGACAATGCAGTATTTAATTTTCTTTCTACCCAATCTGCGAATGAGTACATTCGAATTTCTTTACCATAGCTAAAATCGCTCATAACCTCATAATAATAATCTGCCTGACGATTCTCAGAAACCATTTCGTCACGAATTGCTTTCTCTCTCTCTTTCTGCTTATATTGAATAAAACGATTTATCAACACGATGATTACAATTAAACCAAGCAAATACGATGCATAACTGCTAACATACAAAAAGCTAATGATACAAGTTAATACATGTCCGCAAAATAATGAGATATTGGTGAGCACAGCATGAAATCCTTGCTCGCTTCCTCGAAGTGCAGCATGCCCCTTTTGGCATAGATCCATAAAATCAGAAGATTCAATGGTACTATATGGAAGCTTCATAAACATTTCGCCATTCTCTTCTATGATGCTAAGACGAATTTTCATATATTTTGCTTCACTGTATTCTCTCGTATAATTATTCAAAAAACCGTTAACCAACAATATTACACCATAAACGGATAATGTTATCATGATGGATGTAAATTTTTGTTCCTGTTGAATTATCGACAAAAGGAACTTAGGAATTAATGCAACCGCGATAATCGAAATGCAGTTGCTTATTGCAGATAAAAGAATAAATAGATATAAATGTTTATCATATTTACATATCACATGATGTAGCCAAATAAATATATTATGCAGGTTCCTATTTGTTTTCATCTATATATTCTCCCATCTTTTTGCCAACTCCATCAGACCGGTGGAAATCGGTTTCAAATCAACGCTGTTTTCAGATTGTATCAAATGATCGATCAACATCGAGGGAAATGCGAATCGGATATTTTCCTTCTGCTTAGAATAAAAAAATATTTTCAACGGTTTATACATAATCAAGCTAAAATGCTTAAATCGTATTATTAATACCCAATTTCATGCGGAGTTCTACTTAGTTTTTCTTGGCTAAAACCTTGTAGCACAATTTTGCCACCTTTCTGCAAATTACTATTTTACTATCCAACTTGAAATTGGAAGTTGCCGGTCCGGCTTTGTGATTTAAATGTTAATTTTTCTCCCGCTCCCGCAAAGTTATGTGGACCATATCGCCAGGCTGTTTCAAGATCTTTGAACGAATATCTTTGCGCAAACCGATGATATGGCATGGTGTCCCCATTCTCACAACCTGCCCGTCATATGGCTCGCCGTCAAACGTAGCATGAACAAGTACGCGTCCCTTACCGAACTCCTCCCTTACATCAAATGGGATTTCTACATATGCTCCGTCTATGTCAGGAACCTTTTGAATAATTGCATCAAATTCATATATTTTAGGATTCATATAAAACCTCCATCATCAGCAAATCTAAATTTAATTCACTCTTTTAAACATTGGATGATTTTCATTGAACTCAACTAAATCCCATAGGTTACCGTATAAATCTTTAAATACTGCTACCGTTCCATAATCCTGTTCTTTAGGCTCCCTAACAAATTCTATTCCACCCATTATCATTTCATTGTAATCACGCCAAAAATCATCAGTTCCTAAAAAAAGAAAAACTCTTCCTCCTGCCTGATTCCCTATAAAAGGCTCTTGTTCTTGCTTAGATGCCCTTGCAAGTAATATTGTTGTTCCATTTGAACCTGGTGGAGATACTACTACCCATCTCTTATCCTGATCTGGTTGATATGTATCTTCTACTAATTTAAAATGAAGTTTTTTTGTATAAAATTCGATTGCTTCATCATAATCTTTTACTACTAAAGCAATATGCACAATAGATTGAATCATTGCTCCATCTCCTCATTATATTAAAAATAACCAACAAACAAATTGGAGTTTGTCAGCTTCGTGTTATCCTCATACTGTGTACTCAGACTTTAACATTGAAAACAGCACCAGGTCTACAACACCTTTACCCTTCCAAATATGTCCTTGCCTAATTACGCCTTCTTCAACAAATTTAGCTCTTCTTAGAACATTTAATGACTTGATATTTTGAGGCATAACAAACGCTTGGATGCGGTTTATTCCAATATCGTTAAAAAGGTAATCTGTCATTGCTCTCACTGTTTTCGTAGCAATTCCGTTACCCCAAAAGCGATCGTTCAGTCTATAGCCTATAGTTATCATATTCACATCACTAACATAGTCAAATATTTCTGCTACACCGACAATATAGTCTGGATTTTCATTTAATGTAATTCCTAGGAAAATCTCTTTTCTCTTGTTAAAATCCCTTTCAAAGTGCCTAATCATATTGGCAACTGTATCTTTATTCTTTTTGAGCATGAAAGGGGATTGTTCAAAAAGTTTTTCGTTACTGTATATTTCAAAAAGGCTGTCAATGTCTGAAGGGATAATTTTTCTTAATGTAATCTCATCTGTAATAATATGCGGAAAATTATCATATGGATTTTTACTCATTTTGTTGTCCTCCTACCGTTATATAAGTAATCTTTGCTCAAAGACTGCTTGGCAAATTCCTATTTGTCGCTGTGTAATAAATCTCGTATGTAGATTCATATTTATAATAAAGAGCTGCTTCAACAAGCTTTAATGCAAATGTACCTAAGCTTGCCACAGCTACCTTGATGCACGAAAGCTGAGAAAGGGGCACCAAACGCAGCACAGCGTTCTTCTAATCGATGCTCGTGTATCAAATCCACAACGGCTTGCAGGTCGTCTACATTATCTTTATTTACGAACACCTGAAGGCGTGGGGCAATTTCTGCATTCATTAGGAGTTCAATAGACCGAACAATCTCATCATAAGCTCCCTTGCGTCCTGTGTAGTAATCAGTTTTTTCCTCGCCGCCGAACAATGTAAGCTGACATTTTTTAAGCCCTAACAACTTCAGCCACGGGATATAGCTATCATCTCGCACCGCCCGCCAAACACTCATCAACTCCCAATGCGGGACTTGTTGCTTTGTCGATAACTCATTTTCCAACGCCCACAGTTCTTTGTATTCAGGGAGATAGTCAGGCTCACGATACCAGCTTGTAACCTCAATATCGGCGGAAAACGGACGGAATGCTTCTGCAACAAAGCGCAGGTCATCACCTGTCAAATGACCGTTTGGTGTACAGCCAAGCCAGCAGTGGCGGCATCTATTTGGGCAGCCCGCCATATCAAGGCAAGCTGTGGTGTGTAATCCCGACCAAATCCGAACGCTCGCAGATGGAGAAATGGTAACTCAAGTACAATGCAAAAGTCTTATCGTCCATTGCGTCAACCGTATCACGCATATAATTTGTATATAGGTCAGTAGCGGCATAGTGCAATCGCTCTACCGAGAAACTGTCCATCAGCTTATCTAATAAAATCAAGTTCTTTTTCAGCCTCTGATTTGGAGCCATAAAAAATAATATCGCTATATGGTTCAAGGTGGTGCTTCCATGACTCTGCTATTTTTATAAATTCTTTTCCTGTTTTAGCAATCAAAAAGCACTCCTGTTGGTTATTGATATAACATATAGGTGCGTCACTTTCCAAATCAGATTGCTGTCCAACTGTTCCAATAAAGCCTCCTTTACTATCCTTCGCCATAATGTCCACTTGAGGAACTGTGTAAAACGCCGGAGCAGGAATATCATCATCAAAAATAAAATGGATATCGTAATCATCTGCGTATCTTTGATATTCTTCGTTTTTATCTCTCAGACTCATGGAGTGAATTGTAGTGCCTGCCGAGAGGACCTCGGCATCTTGAACAAAGACACTAATACAATCATTTGTTCCTGTTTTATTTAGGTAGACTTTTCGCATCTATAACCTCCGTCAAATTCTTATTGGCTTTTCATTATTATAACACAATAAGATAGCCTTCCCACCACCCTTTTGCAAGGATACTCTGAAGTTACAGTTGATTATGCTTATTTACTGAAATTTTCGCTAAGATACTTTACTGCGCTTCCAATATCGGCAACCCGTTCTACATGAATATTTTGTCCTTATAGATAACAAAAAATTGCTTTGCAACAGTCTTGGCAAACCATCGCGCAGCGATTTTGTTCAATTAGAATTTGTTTGGTTAAGTTATCGCTTTATCCAGCCATTATCAATATAATGCTGATTATCAAGGCTGGGCTGTGCCTCTGATTTTAGTACCATTTTATGTTGAAGCTTGCACATAGAAAAAAGTAGATTTACTTTTAAGCTTTTTCGTCTACGCGGTTTTATATCGGACACTTTGTCAGCAAGCTTACTCATCTTCCTTAAAAGCATTTCTTTATGTTTTTCGGTCATTTTATCTATAAAAACATCGCCCATCATGCCAGCACCGCAGGTATATATTTTTGAAACACCCATCCAAGAAAGGCTTGTTCTAACATCCTTTTGTGCAGATCCATTCGGTGCGCCAATGCTGTTCGTAATGATAACTGCTGTCTTTTCAAAGATTTTGGGTTCGGGGCGGTGTACCATCCAATGTACGCAAAGGTGGTCAAGCAATGATTTGATAGAGGCCGGGGCACGAATCGCATAGACAGGATAAGCGAAAACCAACAAATCTGCTTCAAGCATCGCAATCCAAATAGCATTTACACTTACGTAATGTGGACATTTTTCTTCGCCATTTATAAAGCAGTTTTTACAGCCTACGCAAAACGCTGGAATATCCTTTGGATAAAACTCTATAACCTGGTTATCACCTTTTAACTGATCTAAAAATAACGTTTTCATGTGATATGTAACACCGTGAATCGGCGTCCCATTTATCATTACAATTTTCATTGTTATCCCTCACATATTATATAAATAATGTTAATGACAAATTCTTTAGGATAGAATCGATGATGGTGTAAACGAAAAAGCAGCTTTGGCTTACCAGTAACGGCCCTTTCGTTTACATCATTTTCGATTTGTCCTAATTGAACAAAGCAAGCGCCCGGATGGCCAGTTTACTATGGAAATTCAATCTTTGTTCTTTTCATAAAGAATAACACTCGTTGCTCCCAACCGGCGAGTGCGGCATAGAAATCACGCAGCTTTTCCACCAGTTCTTGCTGATTGCTCATTCCTCCGGGTAATCCGACCAACCCCATGGAATTCTTTTGCCAATGTAGAAGCGAATATTGTACCAATTTCTGTGGGGTTTTTCCCAAATCATCCGGGGTTACGCGAATATCGTATAGCTTGGCGTTTTCGCCATCACAGCTACCTTGATGCACGAAAGCTGAGAGAGGGACACCGAACAGTGTAAGCTGACATTTTTAAGCCTTAACAATTTCAGTTGCCGCTGAACACAGCTTCATAAAATGCCCGCAGCCGCAGGACATCCTCAGTAATAAAATAAACGTCCATCATTATTCTCCCTTCTTATGGAATATGTCCAAGCTGTGGTGTGTAATCCCGACCATATCCGAACGCTCGCAGATGGAGAAATGGTAACTCAAGTACAATGCAAAAGTCTTATCGTCCATTGCGTCAACCGTATCACGCATATAATTTGTATATAGGTCAGTAGCGACATAGTGCAATCGCTCTACCGGGAAACCGTCCATCAGCTTATCTACATCTTCCTTACGAACAAGTTCGAACACATCTTCCGGCAAGGAAACGGTGGTGAAAGTTACCGGGTCTATTTTCCCGCGCTTGATGTAATCCATAATGTCAAACACTTTTCTCTGAAAGCCGCTCAAGATGAGGCTTCCGTCGCTAATACAATAGGAGACAAATATCACACCTCCGGGCTTCGTCACCCGTAATGCTTCTGAAATCGCCTGACGCTTATCATCCTCGTTATACAGATGATAGAGCGGACCTAACACCAGCGTGATATCGAATGAGTTGCCCTCAAACATCGACAAGTCCAGAGCATTTCCTTGTATGATATTGATTTTTTGCTTTGGCTTCAGGTTTTCCCTGAAAATCTCAATGTTATGGGCGTTTAATTCTACTGCTTCAACGGAATATCCCATGTCCGCAATGGCGCGACTGTAACGTCCTGTTCCCGCCCCGATTTCGGCGACTTTCATACCAGGTTTAAGATATTGGCTTATGTAGCGCATTGTTGTCAAGAACTCAACTTGACCGTGGTTAAGCGCAAGCCGCCCGTTTTCATCATATCTGTTGTAATAAGCGGCTATAGGGTCGAGGGTTATCCAATATCGATCCAACGTCTTGTTGTCATCAACGGTGGTGCGGTCAAACACGCCGCCACAGGCAATAATTGTGCGCCGACTGGCTTCATTGTCGTCATCACAGGTTATCAGCACTCGGTCAAGGCTCCGTTCCCGACATTTTTCAAGACAAAGGGCAAGCATAGCTTTGGCGTAACCTTTATGCCGCTCAGATGGACGGACACCGTAGCCGATATGCCCGGCGTATTCGGCGAGATAGTCATTTCGATATTATACTCATCTTCAAGCTCTGTAACTACTTTTAGTATGGAAATCGAATCCATACCAAGAATTAATATATTCTCATTATCATCTATTTCGTTTGTAAGCGTCAAACTATAAGCGTCTTGGAATGCTTACCCACAAGTGTTATCCTTCTTATATCGATTGGAGTTAGTACAGTTGAAAAACTTGCACGAGTTTTACAAGTTTTTCAACTCATACACATCCATCAGGATTCTTTTTTTAGGAGGATTTCATATTTGACCGAAAAACATAAATATCAACTGCAACACTGGGAATCCCTCATCCAAGAGCGGATTAGTAGCGGCATGACGGTTACTGCCTGGTGCAGATCCAATGACCTTTCAAAGGACACCTACTACTACTGGCTTTCCAGAATACGAAAAGAGCATTATGAGGAAGCTGTTAAAACACTTTCATCCCCTGTTCAACAACAAACAGCCTTTGTAGAACTTCAGAGACCGAATCCAGTGTTAACCGAACCACAGAATCAAGTATCAAACGGAACAGCAGCGATCATCCGAAAAGGAGGGCTTCAAGTAGAAATACTGTCAAACGCATCTGCACCGCTTCTGAGACAACTGCTTGAGGCTATGCGCTATGTTTAGGCGTGATGTTCAGATTAACAAGGTAATCGTAGTGACAGGCTTATTCTCAGGATATTTTTATCCTCATCTTTTTGCAAAAATCTTTAATTATAAGGTGTCTCATTCTTAAGTATGAGGATAACAAGTTTTGTGCAATAATGAAATCACTATAAACTCCGAAGGGATGGTGATTTCATGGATTACAATGCAACTGTTGACATGGTAATGAATCTGCTGAAAGAAAAGGGGGTATGTTCCAGCAGTCAGAAATCTCATAAGGACTGCTACTTCTCTTTCGCACAGTTTCTGGAGCAAACGAAACAGGAGTACTCAGGCAAAGCAAGGGATAGCTGGCTGACATGGATGAAAGACAAATTTCCCAGACAAAGATGTATGGTATGGAACCCATATATTTATCAGCTTGAAGAAATGGATGCAATCGGGACAGTTTCGGACCGGCGCTTATACCTTAACCGGTCGAATTACGATAAGCTTCCATTTACATGGAAAAAAGATCTGGATAGTTATCTTGATGACTGCAGAAGCAGATATACAGCTCGTACATGGGAACTAACCCGCATTTATTGCTCTGAAGCACTACTGTTTCTCTTTGACATTGGAGTCATTGAGGCCAGAAAGATAACTTATAAGGTGATTACCGAATTCTTAGAAATGGACATGTATTGTTCTTCCGAGAATAAAACGGTCATTCTTAGTTATACTGCAAGGATGCTACGTTTCTTTAGCAAGAAACGGTTGTGCCCGGATGGCTTCGCATTGCTGCTTGACAGTCAGATTTATCCCCATGTCGGGAGACTGGAAGATTTTTCTACATCTAATATAAACAAGGTTTTGCAGACGCAGGAGAAAAGCAGTGAGTTCCCAGCTGATGAATTCCGGGAAACGATAGAGCCTTTCATAGAAACATTAACAAAGCATGGATATGTAGGGACAACACTGTATCTTGCCAGACATTCTCTGATGGCACTCTATCTGTTTTTGGACATCTATGCACTTGGTTATCATCCAGACATCATGTGGTCATGGTTTTTTGAAATCAGTAAAGACATGGGGCATTCACGATTTCACTGGCGCAGGATACTGAAATGTTATGAGGAGTACGCTTCTTTGGGCGATATCCTGCCGGATGGGAAATACAGTTATGCTCCAAGTTCGTTAGAATCACTGCCATCATGGTGCAGACAGGCAATAGAAGTATTTCTCGCACAGAAGAAACGGGAGTTCAGGGAAAATGTCAGCAAGTATCAGTATCCCTGCATCCGGTTCTGCCGTTTTCTGATCAGCTGTGGCTATGAAAGCTTTGAACAGCTTTCTCCCACCATCGTGAAGGAATTCTCTCGCCAGGATAAGCATGATACATTCCGGGGCAAATCCAGTTACTACACTATTGTAAGAGGGCTGCTCCGGTTTCTTGGAGAGAAGGGATACACGGCATATGAAACATTGCACAACTGTCTGTTTGCCGGAACAGCTCCTCAGGAACGGATCGTAGATATACTGACAGAGGGGCAACTTAGAAGGATATCTGAGTTCCGGCTGTCGCACCATGGACCGATTGAGCTACGGGATACTGCGATCGTCATGCTGGGAATAAAAATGGGGTTTAGGGCTTCTGATGTCCTCAATCTCCGCTTCAGAGACATCGACTGGAAAAAGCGTGAAGTTACTATTGTTATGAAGAAGACCAGAACGCAGATCACCCTGCCAATGCCTGTTGATGTTGGAAATGCGATCTTTTCTTATATCAGGACCGGCAGGCCGTCTTCAGATGACACACATATCTTTATCCGTTCAAAGGCTCCGTTCGGAAAACTGACTGGCAAAGTATGTACCAAGGCACTCTACCGGATCCTTCCTGAGCGGTGCGATATGAAAGGCGGTGGATTCCATGTGACACGCAGGACATTCGCTACAAATCTGTTGAGAAACCGGGTTGGGATAGATGATGTAATGGATGCTCTGGGACACCGGGATCCGACGAGTGTTATGAAATACTTGTTCCTTGATGAAGAAAGAAGCCGCAGTTGTGCATTATCCCTGGCAGAAGCCGGGATCTCTGTAAAAGGAGGGCTGGCATGAAGATATCAGGATATCAATATCAGAGCTGTTTCAGCACTTTCATTGAAGAGTTTATTCAGGAGAAAAAAGATGCCGGATTTGTTTACGAGTCAGAAGAATGGAAGTTGAAACATTTCGATGCATTCTGTGTGGATGAGGGGATAACAGAGCCTTTCCTTAGCAAAAAGCTCGTGGAAAAATGGGGGTCCATGAGGGATGGAGAAGAAATGGTCACCTGTTCAAGCCGGCTGTCTGTCCTCCGTCAGCTGGGTCTATATATGACATCGCTGGGAATGGATGCCTATATTTCCCAGCGGTTCTACAAAAAAGCAAAAAAAGTCGTGCATATCCTGTCGGATGGCGAGATTGAAGCCTTTTTCAAGATAATTGATGAATACATTCCAGCAATACGTGTTCCGTTCTTTTACCGGCTGGCAATGGAATATAGGGTAATCTTCCGCCTGATCTACTGCTGCGGCCTACGCATATCGGAAGCACGGACGTTGAAGAATGAAGATGTCGATCTGGCGAATGGAAGGATCCGAATACTGGAAGCGAAGGGACACAAGGACCGGCTTGTCTATCTGGCGGAGGACCTTGCAGAACTGCTCGGTGAGTATGCAGCAACAATGAAAGCCGTATATGATTGCCAGTCAGACTGGTTCTTTCCATCAAGGGATCCTGGAAAATGTCTTACCAACGGGACGATTGATAAACGGTTCAGAGAGAGCTGGGTTCAGACACCATTTGCTGAAAACTGTGACCGGGATCCGACAGTCCACTGTCTCCGGCATAGCTTTGTTGTAAAAAGGATGAATTTATGGATGGAGGAAGGTGTTCCATTAAAAGAAATACTTCCATTCCTAAGCAAGTATCTGGGGCACAGGAGCACCAATGAAACTTTCTATTATTACCATCAGATGGATTCTGCGTTCCGCATTGTGAGGAAACAGGATAAAACTTCGGCAAAGGTGATCCCGGAGGTGGCAGCTGATGAGTAGAAATAAGACCGAAAAGAAACTGTTTTTTTCAAAAACGCTGGATTTTCTGGACCGATATCTTCCAGATCAGGCAATGAAAAGCACAAATACCATTGAGACATACCGGGACGCATTGACAGTATTCAGAAGATATGTCACGGATACACTCCATCTGTCCATCCGGTCATTCGGATTTGAAGCCTGTACGCACGATCTTCTGCTTGATTACCTTGGGTTCCTGAATAAAAATGGAAATGCTGCTACGACCTGCAATAATAGACTTGCAGCTGTCAGGGCATACCTCTGGTATGCTGCAGACGGAGATATTTCACTACAATCAGTAGCATTGGCGGCATCGCATGTTCCATTAAACTGACAAGGGAAATCATAGAGGAAGAAGATTTGTCCGCACTTTTATCTGCCCCTAAGAATACGAAGGCAGGAAAAAGAGATCAGATGCTTCTGATACTTTTGTATGATTCGGCTATTCGTGTATCAGAACTGTTGTCCCTTGATGCAAGATCTATAAATCTGAAAGCGGCAATCCCATATATACGAGTTTATGGCAAAGGTGATAAAGAGCGGATTGTTGCTATCACAGATATGACCGCAAGCCATCTGAAAGAATATATGAAGATTTACCATCCTTGTGATGAAGCAGATTGCCCATTGATTTACACTGTCATAAAAGGACATAAGGATCGGATGTCCGTGGGAAATGTTGAACGGATCATAAAGAAATATGCAGAGCAGATACGTCCTGACCATCCAAATCTACCGAAAAGCTGCTACCCACATATGGTACGCAGAACGCGGGCCACAAACTTGTATCAGGATGGAACGGAACTGGAGCTGATTTCCAGGATACTTGGTCACTCATCTACGGAAACGACACGAATCTATGCGACTCCGTCGGTCGAAATGATGCGGAAGGCGATGGAAACTGGCAGACTGGCTACAGATGAAAAACAGGAGTGGCTGGATGACGAAGCTGAAATGGCTCGCCTGTGTGGATTACGGTGAAAATGTTATCCTCATCTTTTGGAGATAAATAAAAGCAGAAGTAGCATTTCAAAAAAAGATGAGGATAAAAATATCCTTAGAATAAGCCTGTTTATTCTAAGCTTAGGATAAACAGGCCGAACCGACATGCGCAGGGGAATAGACAGTCTCGTTTCTACTGTACGCCTGAACTATAATCTTGATCCTATCGATAAGGGAACCCTTTTTCTGTTTTGTGGTCTTAGAAAGAATAAGATCAAAGGTCTTATTTATGAGGGGGATGGCTTCACCCTTGCTACCAAACGGTTATCCAATGGATTCTATTCTTGGCCCAATACAACAGCAGAAGCCAGACAGTTGTCCTGGGAGGAATACGACCGGTTAATCAGTGGCTTTACTATCGACAGTTCCATAAAAGAATTACTGTGACGTGATTTCCTTGTGTTGAATCATGTCCTTTTCTTTATTAAAATAGGTATGTAATCTACAAAAACATGCCTGTTTTTCTTGCTTTTATCATAGGCATGTGATATAATTAGAACTAGGAAGGAGGTGTACAAATGTCTCTTGTAAAGAGCAAAGACAAACGCACCGGTATCACATATGTATATGAATCGGAATCCTATTGGGACAAAGAAAAGCAACAGCCGCGCGCCAGAAGAAAGCTGATTGGTAAGCTGGATGAAGCAACCGGAGAAATCATTCCGACGGACGGCAGAGGCCGTAAACGTAAGGATCAGAACCAAAAGGATGGCACTGACACCACACTAGCTCAGGATGCCAGACTAAAGGAACAGGCACGCCTGATCGAACAACTTAAATCCGAAAACCATTCTTTAAAAAAAGAAAAGGAACAGCTCTTAATAGAGCTTCACAACATCATTAGTAAATATGATCAGTAAACACCAAAGAGAGGAAGACCTATGACTACCGAAGATATGCGATATATCCAAAATGATGAACTGAATAAATCCAATGCTGAACTCTTGGAGCTCGTCGCAGTTCTTCGGAGGCAACTTATGGAGGAGCTTGGCTACCGCACCGAAAACAGCAATGCTCTTACAGCTATGGCCTTCGAATTCCAGAAAAACAAGCAGGAACTCGAAGTTCTCCGCAAAGAGAATAAGGAACTCAAGGAAGCCCTCACTCACATGACTGAAAAGGAGCAGCTAAAAACTAAGGATATATTTGGTCGTGGTACAGAGAAACTCTCTGATATCTTTGATGCTTCTATGATCCGTGAAGAACAGGATGAAGCTGAATGTGAAGTCATTGAACTGCCTGACCTTTTCGAGCCGGAATCCTCCGTAAATCAGAGAGAACCTTTCCATGCAGCCAGACATAAAGGTAAAAAGCAACCCGGTAAACGTGACGATGATCTGTCCAAGCTTCCCAAAGAGCAGAAATTTCTGATTAACTTTGAAGAACTTAACAGGCTCCATGGTGAAGGGAACTGGCGAATCGCATTCTGGCATTGTCATAGGACTATGGAACACAATCCTGCTGTAGCTTATGCTCTGGAAACATATACGCCTGTCATTTCTGTCGGGCTGGAACACAGTCTGGTTTCTATGCCCTACGAAACGGCATTATTGCCGAGGAGTTTTGCATCAGCATCTCTTGTTGCAGAGATTCTCTTCCAGAAATATTTTCTTGCTGTTCCCCTGTATCGTCAGGAAGAAGCTTTCGAATGTATGGGGGTGAATCTCTCCAGACAGACCATGTGCAACTGGGTACTGCGGTTTTCCTTCGAATATTTCGGTTCAATCTTTGACTACATGTATAAACTGCTCATGATGGTTTCTTACCATCAGTGTGATGAAACGACCCTTCGCGTAAACAAGGATGGGAGAAAACCAGGGAGCAAGAGCTACATCTGGGTTCACATCACCAGCGAACTGCTGAATACCCATCCAATCATCCTGTTCTGTTATGAACTGACACGTGGAACGGATCACCTCAGAAAGTTCTATAAGGACTTTGAAGGTTTCATTTCCAGTGATGCTTACTGCTCATACCAGGTACTGGAAAAAGAGAAGAAGGATGTCATCATAGTCTGCGGATGTATGGCACATATGCGCCGCCGCTTTGTGCAGTCTTTTGATTTGATTAACAAGTCAAATATGTCAATAGAAGCTATTGATCAACTGCCCGAGACACGGGCATTGACGTTAATTGGAAAAATCTATAATGCTGACGAACAGTTAAAGAATCTCTCCGCTGATAAAAGGAAGCTTCAAAGGGACTTTGCCGTCAGACCTCTTGTCAAAGAATATTTCAATTACATAGAGTCATTGGATACAGCTGATCCAACCATGACCAACCGACTAAAAGATGCTATTAACTATTCCTTGAACCAGAAGGAGCATCTATGCCGATTCCTGGAGGATGGAAATATTCCCATAGATAACTCGGCATCGGAACGAATCATCAAACCGTTTGTGATAGGGAGAAAAAATTTTCTGTTTTGTGACTCCATTGATGGTGCTAAAGCTACCGCCATCATGTACACCATAGTGGAAACCGCTCGGGCAAATGGTGCAAATGTTTACTATTACCTAAGATATGTACTGGAGGAAATGCCCCGGCACATGGATGATACAGACAGAAGTTTCATGGATGCCATGCTACCCTGGTCTGCAGAGTATCGAGAGTATGAAAGGATTCATACTTCATCACTCGATACGATACGTCGGCAGGATGAGTATTCATCACCGCCCAAAACACCACGGAAGAAAGAACGTGGTTATATCAAGTAACGCTCTGATGTTGCTTGATCTATTATAATGGAGGTAAGATCCTGGAAAACCTGGTGTTTCCCAGGACACTTGTCGTCTCTATAATCTCTTCTATTATATCAAATATAATATCAGATGCTAGACACCGAATATTTGACGCTTACTTTCGTTTATCGGCTTTTTTAATTCAACCAAATTATAAATGATTTCTCTTATGGTTTCTCTCACATTATTACTCCCCACACACAGATCCCCCTTCCTAAAGAATTCATATAAGATAAACTAATAGGTTAAATTTACATGTATTAGGATATAATTTAATACATTCTTTCGTTTATAAAGGCAACTAATGCATTCCGACATATATTTAGTTAAACATTAATAATAGTATTAACATCAACTTACAAATCATGAGTTATTCAGCTGTGATCTATAACCTGTAGGGATAAATATCATTCGTCTGCATCCCCACAATTATATTAAACTAACTCAAACTTACTTAATGTAAATTAACATTGGTCACTACAATAAAAAAGCTAGAGAATGAGTTACTTAGTGGAAAGCATGATTCTGCACATGAAAATGCTTACAAAAAATATTTTACCGTCAAGAAGACACCGGTACGGGGGATTCAGATAGAATCGATTGACAAGGCTATGGCAGCAGCTATTCTCTGGGTGGTCAGGCGGTAACTGTAAAGGGGAATAAAGCGACCCTGGCGGACGGTACCATCGGGGCTCTGCCACCAACTTGATGAAATGCATGCAAACGGCTGCCAGCTTCGGCATTCCCCTTGAGACAGCCGTCCGATGCGCGACCGTCAATCCCGCCAGGGAGATTGGAATCTACGGGGATGAATGAAACTATTGTGGCACAACGGATTGGAAACAGGGTGGATGAACTACCCCTCGTCTTAGCACACTAGCCTTCAATTTCTTTAATAAAGATTTGTAATAATATTCCTACTTGTTCTGGGGCTACTACAACCATAACCCCCTCTACTTGAGTGTTATAGAACTTATACCCATTTACTTCCCCTACTTCTTGATTTGAGTCCGGTGGACTAATCCCTTCCGACTCTTCAAAAATTTGTGCATTATTGACAAGATATATTTTCCCATCAAATTCAAGCTGTTCGGGGAAAATGTAATCGTATCTATTATAGCTTTGTGCACCTTTCAATACAATACTTTGATTAGTGTCAGTGTTTGCTAATGAGTATATTGCTCCAACAAGTTTGCTTGCTACATCCTCTTTCTGCACAGTACCAACATTAAGATATACTGCGCCACCCCAAATCCAACATATAGGAATAAAAATTTCACTGCCTACATTTTCATATGGCAGGGCATCACTTCCAACTGTTACAGGTATTTTGCCGGACTGATATTTATTGATATCAGCTTGTGGTAGTAATTGATCATTGATATTTGGTGGTACATCCTGATCGGGTAGCGGAATCGGCTGTTTTGAATGGGAATCGAATGGTATCAGTGGTTGACTTCCAGATAAATGGGCTATAGCTAACGCTACCAGTAAAAATACAATTACATTAAATACGATATAAACAATTTTGAATTTCTTTTGCTTAGCAAACATTTTTATCACCTCTACATATTAGACGTTAAGAATGAGAATTTTGTTTCACTCATATCTCCAATATTTATAAAAAGCAGAACGCCCTATATTAAATAAGGCGTTCTGCTTTGTGTTCTTGCCTATCGAGCTGCTTTCCATGTGCATTTAAAAGAATCAGAGTTCGTAATTGAACCAGGCTGACTCAGAATTGTTGTCCCTGAATCGTTATACATGGTGATTTTATCGTTGTTATAATCTCCGACTTTGCGCCAAGTGTTATTAGCATTTGTAGTGAACTGGCAGGTTTTCAATGTAATTGTCCCATAATTGCAGAGAGGCATATATGCGCCATTATATGGTCGTTCAACAATCCACTCTGCGGTAGTCCCATCATAGAAAATATCGGAAGGGACATTGTCAATGTACATCGCTTGGCTCTTTCCCGTCGAGTTATTAGCAATGTAATATTCAAAGCGGTTATTGGCCCTCTGGAAAGAGATATATACGTGAATACTGTTACCCGCGTTAATGGATAAACTGTCGATATACGTCATGGGATAATTAGTCTCCTCAGATGAGTTATTTAGGTATTCATACCAAGCTTTATGGCTGCTTGTCCCAAACTGCACGGTGCCAGCTTGCACCAATTTGGCAACACCAAATGCATCTGGATAGCCACCTATGCCAACCCACTCACATGATGCAGCGCCAGAGACTGCAGATGTAATTGTGGGTTCAGTATAGTCCATTTGCACCTGTGTGTAAATAGAATCCGACACAGAGTAACCAGACCAATTTCTCGAAATCGAAGAAGATATTGATCTAGTTTCCGGGGTCTGCTGAGTTTCCTGTGTCTGTTTTTTCCCAATTGAAATAACCGGTATGGGTGTCTCTGTATAGTTCTCGATGAGAGCCAGCCATGTGTTCATAGCTTCTGCTTCCCTAGTTACCGGCCGCCGTGGGAAACAATAGGTCTCCAGTTGTTCGTCCGTCGCAGTTATTGGGTTAAACCCAGCAGGTGGAACGGGGTAGTGATGCTCAATTCCTCTAACGAGGTATGTATATATGTGCCCGCCATCAGGGAGTTCCTCGACCCGTTCGCAGGTCAACCTCTCGGCATCAACTCCGTCTCTCTGGGCCGCTGATGCATTGACAATGGTAGCCGATGTCAGCATTAACAGCGCCATCGCCATCGCTATAAGTTTTTTCACGACTTATCCCTCCTTGTATGATTAATAATGGTGTAGTCGATAAGGACTACGAGTTAATAGTTACCAAAGCTAATCTAAATGGATAACCGAAGGAGAGGCTTCCCTCCCCATCAGAGGTTACAATAAATAAATTATATCCACTATGTTGGAGGCTTCCTAATGCACCAGCCCTAACATTGATGCATAATCACCAAGGCAGGATTATCGATGTACCTTCCTTGGAAACCAACTACCGCTGGCAAAACCTCAAAAATAGTCTGTTAATCATCAGGCTTTACATTGATACCTACCAGGCATACCAAGGGCATCTGGATACGATCCTGTCAGCACTCCACAAGTCCGTGGACAAACCGGACAACCTGAAGGGGGAAACCGGTCTATGACCAGATCCGCCTCCTTCAGTCACTGCGGTGCATTGGTTTCCTCAGAGCTGTTGGGTCGTTACCATATTGTGGAATTAACCCAATTATAACCATTTTATTTAATAAATTCAAGTGATTTTTGTCAATTGCCACGTTCATTTCATCAAATGTGAATCAAATATGAATCAGAAAATTAGTGCCTGCTGATTAAACCGCTTCCAGTTCTAAATCAGCAGATTTTAATCTTAAAACTCGTATCAGCAAAGTAAGTGCAGAAAGTATTCGCGCTTGAATCTTGAAAAGATTCGTCACGAATACAGATAATGCGATAGAAGTAAGTGTGGTCTCTTCCAGTTTTGTTCGGATAAGCCCCATTCCATAGCAACGTTTGCTTAAGCTAAACGTTCTTTCAATTTCTATTCTATCTGTATTATCCTGATATTCTACCTTTTTATCTGCCTTTGCTGTTTCGCTTGGCCTTCCAAGCTTTGGACCTGATAGTCTGATTCCATGCAGCTTACAGAAGCTACGGTTATCTCTGGTCCGATATATTTGATCTGCAAGCACTCGTTCCGGATAGTAACCAGTTCGTTCCCTGAAACGGTTGATGGCATCTGTCAACACTGTGCTTTCATTATAAGCATCATAGGATATTTTCTCTATCCGGCCATAGCCGTTTTCATCCAGGCTTAGATCAAACTTGGCACCAAATTCAACAGGTGTTTTGGTTTTACCCCTTACAATTGGTCGTAACCATGGCTGGCTGATGCTTACAATACGGTCAGTGACACTATGCACTTTGTTTTGATACATATAATTCTGTTGCTCATACAGCTTATAAATGGTCAACAGTAGAGAAATTTCTTTCATACTGGGAGCATAACCCCCAGACATGAAACCTTCCAGGTATTTGATGTCACGCCTAATATAAGCAAGCTGTTTGCAGATAGTAGCACGGATTTTCTTTGTGCTGCGTTTCTTGGTTTTTGCAAGTGCAAGGTAATTCTTTCTTGCCTGCCGACGGTACATAATTGGTCTTATAAGGCCGTAGGTTTTACAAAAACGAATGATGGTTGTTTCGAGTATTTCCCTTGCTTCATTCAGCAGGGAGAAATCCTGCGGGTAGCGGATATTTGATGGAGCGCAGGTGGCGTCCAGCATAAGAGTTCCCCTATTCTCGGAGGCTTTGGAGTTATCTGGTTCAGCAGTTCCATCACCGGATGCCAGTGGCGTATTGTTATCATCTTTGCCATCTGATTTGGCTTCCTTTTCTTTCGTGGTTGCCAATATATATTCATTTGCTTCCATGATGACGTCCGGCTTCAGCCGTTTACGAAACAGCACCAATGTACTTGCATCAATCGGTGGGTTTTCCTGATATCCAGGAAGACCGACAAAATACTGATAATATGGGTTTTCTGTCAATTGCTCTACTAGTTCTCTGTCAGAATACTGATACTTTGTCTGTATGATCAGTGAACCAAGAGCCAGACGGAGTGGCTTAGCAACATTTCCGTTTTTACTTTTAAACAGTCTTGCATATTTACGCTCGAACTGCTCCCACGGAATAGATGCTGCCGATCCATCTATTATTAGGATTCATATGAAGTCCTAACGGTTGGTTGAAGCTCAGAAAATCACTTTGAGAATTATCAGTAGTTTTATACACGACTTTTGCTCCTTTTCATGGTGAAATATTTGTTATAACTGCAAGAAAAAGATGTTGGATTCCCTAAATACCTTGCATATATTTTACCACAAAACGCCGTAAAAGTCAGTAAAATCAATAGCTTTAGGTCTGCCCAGCAGACACTAATTAAAAAAGAGTGATTTCGGATTAAAGTAAAAAATTTGGAGGAGTCTTATGATTATCGGAAGTGCTAAATTTATTCCTTAAAAGAAAAAAGAACGATTGTAAAAAGTCTTCTGTTATTATTTATAAATATTTCCGGCAGTTCATAATTAGTGTCTGCTGATTAAGCCTCTTTCGGGCTTAATTCAGCAGTATTGAACTTTAAAATTACTAAAAGCAAAAATAGTGCAAAAAGTATTCGTGACTGAATCTTAAAAAGATTCGTCACAAATACAGATAATGCGATAGAAGTTAAAGTAGTTTCTTCAAGTTTGGTCTTGATTAACCCAAGACCATAACAACGCTTACTCAAACTGAATGCTCTTTCGACTTCAATCCTATCGGTATTATCCTGATATTCTTGTTTCTTATCTGATTTTGATGTTACTGTTGGCCTGCCTAATTTCGGTCCAGATAACCGGATTCCATGAAGTTTGCAGTATGCCCGGTTACCCCGGGTTCGATATATTTGATCCGCTAGAACTCTTTCTGGATAATAACCTGTTCGTTCTTTAAAACGTTCTACCGCATTCACCAAGCAGGTACTTTCATTATAGGCATCAAAAGATATTTTCTCGATTCTTCCATAGCCTGATGAATCGATGCTCAAATCGAACTTGGCCCCAAATTCAACAGGTGCCTTAACCTTACCCCGAATAATCGGTCGCAGATATGGCCGTTCGATACTGACAATCCGATTTTCAACCGAATGAGTCTTGTTTTTATACATGTACTCCTGTTGCTCATATAACTTTTGAATTGTCAGAAACAACTTTATTTCTTTCGACATGAGGGCATATCCCTCAGACATGTATTGTTCCAAATAGCCAAGGTCTCTGCGAACATAACCTAATTGCTTGCGTATGGTTTTACGGATCTTTTTGGTACTACGTTTTTTACTCTTTGCTAGTGCCAGATAGTTTTTTCTAGCTTCGCGACGATATGTTCTTGGTTTCGTGAAACCATAGCTTTTACAAAATCGATCTATGATGTGTTCCAGCTTTTCTCTCACTTCATTCAGAAGAGAATAGTCCTGTGGGTATCGTATATTTGACGGAGCACAGGTTGCATCAAGCATCATAGTTCCTTTATTTTCAGGTTCCTTTCCTTCTTTCTTATCAGAAGATTCAGAAGAATCAGAAGGTTGATGATTGTTACCATTATCATTACCATTATTGTTATTGTTTGAAAGCATATATTCATTGGCTTCCATGATCATATCCATGTTGATGCGCTTACGAAAAAGAACCAGAACACTAGCCTCAATGGGAGGTTCCTGCTGATAACCAGGTAAGCCGATGAAATACTGATAATACGGATTCTCTGTGAGCTGATCTACCAATTCGCGGTCAGAAAACTGATACTTTGTCTGGATAATAAGAGAACCAAGTGCAAGTCGAAGCGGTTTTGCTACGTTTCCAGTGTTGCTTGGAAACAACTTTGCATATTTTTCTTCAAACATGTCCCAGGGAATGTTATCTGCCATTTTGATCCAACGATTATTCGGATTCATCTGAAGACCTATTGGTTGATTAAAATCGAAAAAGGTATGTTGTAATTTATCAATCGGCTTGTACATGATTTTTTTGACTCCAATCTATAGTAAATTATATAAAAGTGCAAGGAAAATGATTTCAAGTTAACGAAACACTTGCATTTATTATATTATAAAACAGTCTTAATGTCAGTAAAATCAACGCATTTTAATTAATCAGCAGACACTAATTAAGCTGCCAATTTTAAAGGCTGTGGGACAGTGATCAATCGCAATACCCCCGCAGCTTCATCTGATTCCCGTCCGTCGTAATCGTAATTGCCCCTGACTCATAAGTGATTTTTATCTTACATTCTGCCTTCTCCAGCCGCTCCAGCAGTTCTTTATGGGGATGTCCGTAGCGATTGTCTTTTCCGCAGGAGATCAGTGCAATCTCCGGTTGAATGATCTTTAAAAACGTATCCTGCGTAGCATTTTTGGATCCGTGATGTGCTACCTTTAATATATCATAATCCATGGCAGCCGGTGGCAATGGCGCGCTCGAAGTGTCCTGTTTCTGCAGATAGGTAAGAACACGGTCCTCCCCGTCCTTTTCCAGATCGCCGGTCAGAAGAAGGTCAAATTCGCCGTATGTGATGCCTAATACCATAGAAGTCGAATTGCTTGACCGCGGCTGGTAATCGGCGGATGGATGCAGGCAGGTGATCTGCAGTTTTCCATCCTGCATCTGGTCTCCCGCCTTGATGTACTGTATCAGCGTTCCCTTTTCCGCGGCAAGCGCTTCCAACTCTTCATAGGCGTCTTCATCCTCCTGCACCTGCGTCAGGATAAGATGGTCTATCTTGATTTTATCCTCCGTCATTAATTCCATCAGTCCGTTCTTATGATCACTGTCCATATGAGAAAGGAAGGCATACGCTATATGATCGACTCCCTGATAGAGCAGATAGGGTTCCATCCGGTACTTTCCCACCTTCT
>ENA-UOOR01001120-UOOR01001120.1-fermentation-metagenome-genome-assembly--contig:-NODE-1120-length-33419-cov-6.630110_pt1 | contig 33419 bp, 23 predicted proteins | sample MGYA00245780_ERZ724029 | MGnify/ENA primary metagenome ERZ724029 (study PRJEB28704, sample SAMN03018315) | fermentation metagenome | biome: anthropogenic terrestrial biome; feature: soil; material... | reverse complement strand
GGCGGGCCCCGCTCGCCTGGGCGACATCGGCAGGCGCCCTCGCGACTGTCGCCATCGGGACGGGCTTCGGCCTTTCGTCCCGATCGATTGCCGGCGACATCGAGCGCGCCGAGACCGGCTGCGCGGGGACGGGCGGCGACTACGCGAGCTGCGTCGCTGCGCGCTTCGAGACCGGCCGCTCGCGCGCCCGGATGGCCAATGTCTTCCTCGGAATCGGGGCCGCGCTCGCCGTCGGCAGCGCGGGCCTCTGGCTCTGGCCGGACGACGAGCCCGTGACGATCGGCGTCGGCCCCGGGCCGGCCGCACTGGGATTGAGCGCACATGGACGCTTCTAGGTTGGAGCCGGTCACCGGCGCCCACGAGCGGGTCGCGGGGCTTTCGATTCCGCCAACCGTCTCGACGATTAAGAGCCGCATCCCCGGTCACCCCGAGCGTAGGTCGCCCCGAAGTCGAGGCGCCCTTCGACTCCGCTCCCGCCGCTTGCGCGTCGGGAGCGACGCCCAGGGTGAACGGGGGGTGGTCCCGCTCCTCATCGCACTCGCCATCGCGCTGCTCGCCTCGGGCTGCCGCTTCGCGCCGGAGCTCGGCTCCTATCCCTCCTGCCGCGAAGGCGCCTCCTGCCCGATCGGTTACCGCTGCGTCGTCGAGGAGGGCGTCTGCGTGCGCGAGTGCGGTGAAACGGGCCTCGATTGCGAGGGGCCCGCGACCGACGCCGGGCTCGACGCCGGGCTCGACGCCGGCACCGCCGACGCGGGAGCCCTCGATGCCGGCCTCGACGCCGGTTCCGAAGATGCCGGACTCGACACCGAGCCGCTGCGCTTCATCACCGAGGCTCTCGAAGCCGCCCAGGTCGACTCGACCTATGTCCAGGTCCTGTGCGCCGAGGGCGGGACGGGCCGCATGCGCTTCTCCATCGTCGGAGGCGGAATGCCCGCGGGCCTCAGCTTGATGCAGGAGGGCACGCTCGGCGGCACGCCGACCGTCGCGGGCTCCTCGTCCTTCGTCGTCCAGGTGAGCGACGAGGGCGTCCCACAGCAGGTCGCGGCCCGCAGCTTCTCGCTCACGGTCAATCCGGCCAGCGGCACGCCCTTGACCATCACCACGACGAGCCTGCCCGCCGGCGACGAAGCGACCGCCTACGCGGCCCAGCTCGCGGCCACCGGTGGAACCGAGCCCTACACGTGGAGCATGACCGGCGCGCTTCCGGCCGGGCTGGTCTTCTTCAACGACGGGCGCATCGAGGGCACGCCCGCGAGCGCCGGTGAGTCGACCCTCGACATCACCGTCCGCGACTCCGATCCCGTCGCGGCGCAGTCGTCGCTGCGCACCTTCGTGCTGCACGTGCAGCCGGCCTCCGGCGAGGCGCTGGCGATGGTGACCGACGCGCTGCCCGGCGGCGAGGTCGGCACCTACTACCTCGCGGAGCTGACCGCGAGCGGCGGGGAAGCGCCCTACACCTGGAGCCTCACCTCCGGCAGCAGCCTCCCCGCGGGGCTGACGCTCTCGGGCAACATCATCTCCGGCTCTCCGGCCACCGCGGGCGCCACCTCCTTCGGTCTGCAGGTCGCCGACAGCGCTGAGCCGCGACAGCTCGCGACGCGCTCGTTTTCGCTCTCCGTCGTCAGCGGCTCGACCGAGCCGCTCTCCATCACCACCTCGTCGCTCGCCGACGGCCGGCTCAACTCCGCCTACAGCCAGACGCTGGCGACCTCCGGCGGCACGCCGCCGGTCAGCTTTGCCCTCGCCGGCGCGAGCGAGCTGCCTCCGGGGCTCTCCCTGGCGACAGGCGGGCTCGTCTCGGGGACCCCGGAATCGGCAGGCTCCTACAGTTTCGCGGTGGTGGCCACCGACGCGACCGAGCCGGCCGCCCAGAGCGCGACCCGCAGCTTCACGATGACCGTGACCGCCGGCGGCGGCACCAACGCGCTGTCGGTGGTGACCTCCGTCCTCCCCGACGGCAGCGCGGGCCAGGCCTATGCGGCGGGGCTCACTGCCTCCGGAGGCCAGCCCCCGTACTCCTGGTCGTATGCGGGAACGCTGCCCTCTGGAATCGAGCTGACGAGCGAAGGGGTTCTGCAGGGCACGCCGAGTGAGGCGAACGAATGGCGATTCAGCGCCAAGGTGACCGACTCGGCGCAACCGCCACAGTTCGCCTCGAAGGGCCTCGTGCTCATCGTGCAGCCCTCGAGCCTGCGCATCGATACGAGCACGCTGCCGCGCGCGACGCTGGGCGTGGCCTACCGGGTCCAGATCAACGCGAGCGGCGGAGTCCCGCCCTACGCGTTCCGCGTCTCCTCGGGGACGCTGCCGCAGGGTTTGAGCCTGTGCGGATCGAATCCGCCGTGTGCGAACCCGGGCGAGATCGCGGGCACGCCGGCGAGCCGGGCGCACAGTCCATTCGAGATCGAGGTGAGTGACTCGTCCGCCCCGCCGCAGGCGACGCGGCGCGAGTTTTCGATCGATATCGATTAGCAACAGGGGCGGACGTCGAGACGGCGACCTCCCACCCTGTTCCGAGGAGGCGGCAGTCCCGTCACGCGGCTGACGATCCAAAGGTGACGCCCGGGTGCAATGGTCCTTCGTCCTGATGCGTGTCGAGGCGCCGAGGGGCTGATTGAGGGCCGTTCAGCAAGGAGGATGGTGATGCGAATCCTGTCCATGCGGAGGGTTTTGACTGCAGCCGTCGTCTCGATTCCGGTTCTCTGGATCGGGTGCTCGAATTCGGAGGTGCCCGCCGTGGCCTCCTGCTCGAGCGACTCCGACTGCCCTGGCGGCCGCTGCGAGGGAGGCCGCTGCGCGCCCGTTCCCGATGCCTCGACCGAAAATCCGGACGGCTCGGTCGACGTTCCCGACGGCTCGACGGATCCTGCCGACGCATCGGTCGATGCGCCGGATGCCGCCGCCGACAAGCCCGACGGATCCGTCGAGGAGCCGGACGGCTCGGTCGTCTGCACCCCCAGCGCGCGCGTCGAGTCGACCTGCGACGACGGGCTCGATCAGGACTGCGACGGTCTTGTCGACTGCGCAGACTTCGACTGCGTCGACCGCGCCTGCGACGCCAGCGGGGGCGTCTGTTCGGGAGGCGCGTGCGTCTGCGCGGGCGGCGCCACCGAGGCGCTCTGTGCCGACGGCGAGGACAATGACTGCGACGGCAAGGCCGACTGCGAAGACGCGGACTGCGACGCGAAGGCATGCGGGCCGCAGCTCGTCTGTGCGGGCTCGGCGTGCACGGCCCCTTGCGTCCCGAGCGGCAACGTCGAGGCGAATTGCGGCGATGGGATCGACGGGGACTGCGACGGCCGCATCGACTGCGGCGATGGCGACTGCAGCGGCGAGGCCTGCGGCCCGGCCGGCATGGTCTGTCTCCACGGCGGCTGCGCCTGTCCCGGCGGTGAGCTGAGCGAGACGAGCTGCGACGACGGGCACGACAACGACTGCGACGGCCGCGCGGACTGCCTCGACGACGACTGCCAGGGACGCGCCTGCGGCCCGGAGATGACCTGCCTCGACTCGGTCTGCGAGATCGGTTGCAGCTCCAGCGAGCCGGCTGAGCAGACCTGCGGCGACGGGGTCGACAGCGACTGCGATGGGGCGCTCGACTGCGACGACCCGGACTGCGAGGGGCTCTCCTGCGGGCTCGGCCAGCTCTGCCTTTCGGGAAGCTGCCAACAGGTGTGCGTCGTGGACGAAAACGAAGAGGCGAGCTGCGCGGACCGGCGCGACAACGACTGCGACGGCACGGTCGACTGCGCCGACTCGGCTTGTGGCGGGGTGGTTTGCGGCCAGCAGCTCTCGAGCGACCCGCTCTACTGCTGCGAGGGAGCCTGCACCCGCGAGACGGCCTGCGACGACGGCCGCGACAACGACTGTGACGGCGCGGCCGACTGCGAAGACCCCGGCTGCCTCGGCAAGACCTGCGCCGAGGGCAAGCTCTGCGATCTGACCGGCTGCAACGGCACCTGCGTCGCGCTCCTGCCGACCGAGCTGCGCTGCGGCGACGGCGTCGACGACGACTGCGACGGCGACGTCGACTGCGAGGACGCCGACTGTGACGAGGAGCCGTGCGGAACCCTCAAGAGCTGCATCGGCGGGATCTGCGCCTGCGCAGGCGGGGAGAGCGCCGAGGTGAGCTGCGCCGACCACCTCGACAACGACTGCGACGGACAGGCCGACTGCGCCGACTCGGACTGCACGGGTCTCGAGTGCGCGCTGGGCGGCTTTGGCGCCGGGACCTGCTGCCTCGGCCAATGCAAGAACGAGCTGGCCTGCGACGACGGGGCCGACAACGACTGCGACGGCAAGGTCGACTGCGCCGACGAGACGTGCGAGGCGCGCGCGTGCGGCGCCGACAAGATCTGCGAGCGGGGAAGCTGCGTGAGCGCCTCGGCGTGCACGCCGACCGAGAACAACGAGTCGAGCTGCGACGACGGCGCCGACAACGACTGCGACGGCAGCCTCGACTGCCTCGATCGCGACTGCCTCGGAGAGGCGTGCGGCCCCAACGGCCAGGTCTGCACCTCGGCCAGCGGCGGGGTCGCGGGCTGCGTCTGTCCGGGCGGCCAGGCAGCGGAGGTCACCTGCGGCGACGGCGGCGACAACGACTGCGACGGCGCGGTCGACTGCGCGGACACCGACTGCGACGGCATCACCTGCGCGCAGGGAATGGTCTGCGCCGAGGGCGTCTGCGAAGGCGCCTGCACGCCGACCGAGCCGGCGGAGCAGAGCTGCGGCGACAACATCGACAACGACTGTGACGGCGAGCTCGACTGCGCCGACAGCGACTGCAACGCGCTCGACTGCGGCAATAGCTGTTGCCAGAACGGCGCTCCGGTCCCGTGTGCCTGCAGGGGCGAAGCGTGCCGGCCGGCGGCCCCGTGCAACGGTGGGGGTTGAGGCTCCTGACTCCGGCGCGCCCGCGGGCGCGTCCAGGCAGTGAAGGGAGTCGAGACTCGGCCCGCGGTCGGTGAGGCGGGTGCGGCTTGGTTTGCGATGGGCCGCGCCCGCCGCGCGGGAACACGCCCGGGGATACGCCGCTTTGCGCCTACGCTGCGGAAGCCTGCACGCCTCCCCCGCGGACCTGCGTTCCGGGGATGCATCGCCTCACGCCTACCCTGCAGACCTCCGCCACCTAGCCTGCAGTCCTCCGTGCCTACCCCGCGGACACACGAGCCGGGGACGCATCGCCTCGCGCCTGCGTTGCTGGCTGCTACGCCTCCCCCGCACCATTCCTTGCAGCGGAGCTTCGGCCTGGGGCGACCCCGCGCTTGCGACCGCCCGAGTGCCGGCATCGCCCATCGCCGCCTACTGCCTCCGTTTCCCCAGGAGCATGCCCACGCCAAGGCCCAACCCGAGCGACACGGCGACAGCGCCGACCGCGTACCAGAGGCCGCGCAACCCGGTCGCCCGATGAATCCCGTCGGTCAGCAAGGGAGCCACCACGCGCGGCGCCTGATGCGGCGGGATCTCGCCCTCCTGTAGCAGTGGCCGGAAGCGGGCGACCGATTGCACGTCGAGGGTCGCGGCGCCCTCGACGCCATAGGTCTGGTGGCTGTTGTAGCCCCAGTCGAGCAGCTCGCTCTCGCCACCGGCCACCGTGGTGATCACGTGGCGGTTGCTGCGTCCGCCGAAGTAGTGGCCTCGCTCGCCCGGCGAGGTGCCGTACCCGGCGTTGGCGTCGATGGGAACCCAGCCGAAGCCGGGGAAGAAGGCCTCGGCCCAGCGATGGAAGACGTGGTCGTAGCTCGCCTCGTCGCCGCGCTCGGACAGCGCGCCGACGTAGCGGGCGGGGATGCCCGCCTTTCGCAGCATGGCGACGAGCGCGAAGGTGTACTCGCTGCAGCTCCCGGTGCCGCGCTCGAGCACGGCCGCCGCGTTGTTCCAGCCGCCCGAGCGGTCGTAGACGATGCTCCGCGTCAGGTGCTCATAGATCGCTCGCGCCCGGTCGTAGGGCGCCAGCTTGCCGGCGGTCAGCCGGGCGACAAGCTCGCCGAGCGCCGGGTCCTCGAGGTCGTACTTGCGGTCGTCGGCGAGGTAGGGCGCGAGCGAGGGGTCGAGCGGAAGCGGCTCGCCGACCATCTCCGGCACGAGCTGGAAGCGGGTGCGGTAGACCGCGAAGTCGCCGCTCCAGGTGACCCGGCGCACCTCGCCGGCCGCCAGCGGCCCGAGCTCGAAGACCGCGACCCGCTGGCCCCAGCGATCGGCCACGACGCGCTGCGGCTGCGGCTCGAACTGCAGCGGGCTCAGGATGTGCTGGCCGGGCAGCTCGCGCGGCAGCGCCACGTGGGAGACCAGATCGACGATGCGCCCCGCGCCCTCGGCCCGATAGGTCACCTCGTAGGAGACGCGCACCCGGCGCTCCTGGTCCTCGACGTACGGAGTCCCGTCGGGCAGGGAGAGCTGGTAGAGCCGCTCGGTCTGGTAGTCGGCGACCCAGAGCGCGCCCTCGAGCACGGCGAGGCCGCTCGGGTACGGCCCGGGCGCGCGGACCGGCAGGAGGACCTTCCCGTCGCGGCGATCGACCATGTACAGCTCGTCGGTCCCGTGGTCGGCAATCCAGAGATAGCGCCCGTCGAAGGCGAGGTCGGTGGGCGCCTTGCCCGGCGCATCGAACGACTGGATGGTCGTGCCGTCGACCGGATCGAGCCGGTGGATCTTCGCCGCGCGCTGATCGACAACCCAGAGGTGGGCGCCGTCGTGGACAAGCCCTCCGGCCCACCGCTCGTAGTACGGCAGGTGCGAGAGGTCGGGGCCACCGCTCAGCTTGCGCCGGGCGATCCAGCCCTTGGAGCGATCCGCGGTGAAGAGCAGGCCCTCGTGGAAGGCGACGCCGGTGGGCAGGTCTCCCGGCGACTCGAGCTTGTCGGCAACGGTTCCATCGGCAGGCCGCACCTTGACCACGGTGCGCGTCGCCATGTCGGTCACCCAGAGGAACTGGCCGTCGGAGGCCATGCCGGTCGGCTCGCGGACCGGACAGGGCAGCTCCTTGAGGATCTGGCCGGCGTAGCCGAGCGCGGAGAGCGGCAGCGCGAGCGCGAGGGCGCAGGCCACGGCCGACATCGACCCGAGGGTCACCTTCTGGACGGTGGACTTCATAGGCGGCGGACTCTAGTCCGAAAAGAGGTTGCAGACGTAGCCCCGCCAGGCTCCCGGGCCGGCATGCCGCAGGCGGCGCGCCACCCGAGCGCGGTCAGGCGCGCTCGACCGTTGGGCCGGGTGGCGAGACGGCATCGGAAAGCCAAGCATGGCCGACGAGCCGCCCGTCGGCGCTCGAGGCCACTCGGCGCAAGCGGCAGAGCAGAGATGGGGAGGCACGAGGCCGCCCGCCCTCGTCCCGGGGGGGCCAATCGGGCGGCTTCCTGGAATTGCCCGATGTCCAGAAGGCCACTACTCTTGCCAGACCACCGTCCCAGGGAAGGCTCGAAGGCTCATGGAAGGCGCCTATCCGATTCACTACCTGTTCCGCATGAGCGAGGGGACCGAGGTCGAGTTCACCGTACGGCTCGACCCCGAGACGTTGCTCAACGTCGCCCCGCTGCCGGAAGCAGCGCCTGAGTGGACGCGGCTCGAGTTCCAGAAGTGTCCGAACTGCTCGCTCGCCCCTCAGCAGATGCCCCTGTGCCCCACCGCGGCGCAGCTCGTCGAGGCGGCCGCGGGCTTCTCGCAGACCCTATCGTTCGAGGAGGCCGAGGTCCGAGTCGACGTGCCGGAGCGCTCGATGTCGGCCCGCACGACGGTGCAGGCGGGCCTCAGCTCGCTGCTGGGCATCTACATGTCGACCAGCGGCTGCCCCATCTTGGCGAAGCTGCGCCCGATGGTGCGCTTCCACCTGCCTTTCGCCACTCCGCTCGAGACGATGTTCCGCTCGACCTCGATGTACCTGGTGGGCCAGTTCCTGCGCATGCAGGAGGGCCACGCGCCCGACTGGACCTTGGCCGGGCTCGCCGACACCTACCGGGAGACCGCCGAGGTCAACCGCGCCTTCGCACGGCGGCTGTGGGCCGCGAGCGAGAAGGACGCGAACATCAACGCGCTCATCCTCCTCGACGTCTTCACCAAGGCGGTCTCCGACTCGATAGAAGACCGGCTCGTCGAATTGAAGAGCATCTTCTCGGCGTGGGACGGACCGGCCGGATAGGCTCGCCGCGGGATCGCCGGCGTGTTCGCCGACCAGTCGCGGAGCGCCGGCGTTGAGCCCATCCGTCTCGGGTGACAGTGGCGATCCCACTCTCTTGCCGGCGAGGACGCCGGCACGAAGGCGCTCCGGACCTCGCGCTGCCGCGGCGGGCCGGCACGAAGGCTCACGAAGGCCGGCGCTCCCGGTTCCCTTCGGCCGCCTCCTACCCTTCCCCCGCATCGGGGCCGAGGCTGCGCACGCTGATCGCGCCTTCGGTCCCGATGGTGTGGACCTCCACCGTCAGCTCGGGCGCCGCGACATCGCGGGCCTCGATGACCGCCTGCGAGATGCCTCCGCAGCACGGCACCTCCATCCGCAGCACGGTGAGGCTCTTCGGATGCGCGTGGAAGACGATCGCCGCGAGCTTCTCCCGGTAGTGGTCCAGGCTGTCGAGCTTGGGGCAGCCCACGACGACCGCGCGTCCGGCCAGATAGCGCTGATGGAAGTCGGGCACCGCGAACGGCACGCAGTCGGCGCAGACCAGCAGGTCGGCGCCCTGCAGGAAGGGCGCGCGCGGGGAGACGAGGTGGAGTTGGACGGGCCAGTGCCCGAGCTGCGACGGGCCGCTCGCCGCGCCGGGCTCGGACCGCGGGGGCTGCTCCGCGGTGTTGAGCATCCGCTGCGCCGAGCCCGGGCAGCCGCCCCCCGCGTGATGGGCGTGGGAACCAGCGGCGAGCGTACGGTGCGCCGAGCCGGGGCAGCCATGGGCAGCCGGGGCCTGCTTGCTCGCCTCGAGCGCGGCGACGTGCCGCTCTGCGGCCTCCATGTCGAACTCGGGGGCCTCGCGCTCGACGATCTCGATGGCGCCGCGCGGACAGTCGCCGAGGCAGGCTCCGAGCCCGTCGCAATAGACCTCGCTCACCAGCCGGGCCTTGCCGTCGATGACCTGCAGCGCTCCCTCCTTGCAGGCGGGCACGCACGCGCCACAGCCGTCACACTTCGACTCGTCGATGGTGATGATTTTGCGAAGCATCCGTCTCCTCCAGCGCCGGGCGTTCGTGCCGCCGCTTTCGCGCGAGTGGCATCTGTCCCGAGCCTGTGATTAACAGCCTCGCGCAACGCGCACTTGCAGTCCTTGACCTGGATCAAGAGGAGGAGGGTTTGGTGACATCGCGCTCGGTGCGGATGGCGGAGATCGTCAACGCGTGCGGCTTCCTCTCGCAGGTCGACCCCCAGGGCCGCGCCCGCCTGCTCGCGATGGCGAGCTACCACCAATTCCCCAAGGGCAAGCTCATCTTCCGCCAAGACGAGCCGTGTCCGGGCGTCTACATCGTGGGCGACGGGCGGGTGCGCATCTACAAGGTGGGCCCCTCGGGCAAGGAGCACGTGCTGCACCTCGCCGGCCCGGGCCAGACCTTCGCCGAGGTGGCGGCCATCGGCGGCTTTGCCTGCCCTGCCTTCGCCGAGGCCATCGAGCCAACCGACTGCGTGCTGCTGCCTTCGGCGCCGTTCAAGCGCGAGCTCGACGAGCGCCACCAGCTCTGCCTGCAAATCATCGGCGGGCTCACCTCCTGGGTGCGCCAGCTCGTCGGACTGATGGAGGACCTCGTCCTGCGCGACGCGACCAGCCGGGTCGCCCGATACCTGCTCAACACCCTCGGGAGCCGCGAGGCCTCGGTGAAGCTGCCGAGTCTCAAGAAGCACCTCGCGAGCCACCTGAACCTGACGAGCGAGACGCTCTCCCGCTCGCTGCGCCGGCTTGAGGAGGCCGAGCTCATTGAGCGCACCAGCGACGGGCGGCTGCGCATCGCCGACCCTGACGGGCTCGAGGACGTGAGCGTCGGCAAAGCGCCTCGCTTCTGAGGCGCCGGACGACCGGGCGCCGCGCCGCGCGCCCGCTCGTCTTCGGTTGCCGCCCCCGCGCGTTCGCGCCGGGCCCGTCGCGCCGCCCCCGCGCGCGAAAAGGCTGGCGGAGCTTCCCCGCCGCGGGCCGGAGGCGCAGCGCGCGCCCTGTCCCGACAGGTGCCCCTTCGGCTCAGCCTTCCGAGACGAAAATCGCCGAGAGATCCTTCTCGGTCTCGCTTCAGCACCTCTTCTTCATGCGCGCACGCAGGCCGCCGAGACGGCGGCGCTCCTCGCCTCGCGCGGACAGGCCGCAGAAGGTTTTCCGACACCTCTTGAGTCCGGGCGCCCGCCCCGCCGGCTGCTCCTTCCTTTGACGGTCCTCGGCTTCGCCATTACGCTTTTCCCTTCCCAACGAGTCGGCCGCCCATCCTCCGCCCCACGGAGACGAGGTTCGCTCTTGCGCCTCCACCCCGCTCTGCTCGCAGCAGCCGCTGCCTTGGCGCTCGCCATCCCGGCGCACGCCGCCGACGATCCGCTCGCCCGCGGAATCGACCCACTCGGCACCAAACCTGCCGTCGGCCACGACGCCCTCTTCAGCACCGAGGGCGCCCGGTTCGCTCCGGCCCGCTCCTATCACCTCGACCTCGCCCTCGACTTCGCTTCGGGCCTGATGGCCTTCCAGCTCGGAGACGAGAAGGTCGGCGACCTTATCCGCTCGAGGCTCGACCTCCACCTCCTCGGCTCGTACGCGGTGACCGACTGGGCGGAGATCGGCCTGGACCTACCCTTCAGTGCCTGGCAGGCCGACGGCTTCGAGGACCTCGAGCGAGCGACCGGCTTCGCCCCTGCCCGGCCAGCCGCCTACGGGTTGGGCGACGTGCGCGCGCTCGGCAAGGTGCGCTTGCTCTCGCAGGCGAGTGCGCCGTTGGCGCTCGCGCTCCTCGCCGAGCTGCGCTTGCCGACCGGGGCCGACCAGGACTTCCTCGGGGAGCGCGGCCTGGTGCTCGCTCCGCGCGCGGTTGTTGAGCGCACTTTCTTCGACAAGCTGCGGCTCGGGCTCGAGGCGGGCTATCGCTACCGGCAAAAGCCCGGGCGCTACGTCAACCTCTACGTCGGCGACGAGCTGACCCTCGCGGTGGCCGGCTCCTATGAGCTGCCCAAGCTGTTGTTCGAGCGCTGGTTCGCCTTCGGCGAGCTGCTCGCGGCGACCCCGGCACGCGCGCCGTTCAACGGACCGGCCTCCGACGCGCTCAAGACACCGCTCGGGCTGATGCTCGGCCTGCGCGCGCAGGTCTGGGGCAACCTTCACGCGCTCGTCGGCGGCGGCACCGGGCTCGCGACGCAGTCGGGGTTCGGCCGCGAGTCGTTTCGGCTCTTCGCCGCGTTGCGCTACCAGCGCATCTTCCTCGACCGCGACGGCGACGGCATTCCCGATGAGAAGGACCGCTGCCCGGACCAGCCCGAGGACCACGACGGCTTCGAGGACTCGGACGGCTGCCCGGATCCGGACAACGACGGCGACGGCATCCCCGATGAGAAGGACCGCTGTCCGGACCACGCCGGCCCAAAGAGGTTTGAGGGCTGCCCGGACCGCGACAGCGACGGCACGCCCGACGACAGGGATCGCTGTGTCGACCAGGCCGGCCCCCCCGATCTCGAAGGCTGTCCCGACAGCGACGGCGACGAGGTGCCCGACCTCGACGACGACTGCCCGACCCTCCCCGGCCCGGCGGACGAAGAGGGCTGCCCGGGCAAGCCGCTGGCCACGCTCGACAAGAACAAGCTCGTCATCAAGGGCGCCATCACCTTCGACACCGGCAAGGCGACGATCAAGAAGGAGTCGTTCATCGTCCTCGACGCCATCGCCGAGCTTCTCGGCGCGCACCCCGAAATCAAGCGCCTGCTCGTCGTCGGGCACACCGACGACGTTGGCAGCGCGGCGCTCAACCTCGACCTGAGCAGGCGCAGGGCACGGTCGGTGGTCCAGTATCTCGTCGGCAAGGCCATCGAGCCCGGGCGGCTGCGGTCCGAGGGGTTTGGCGAGTCGCGCCCGGTGGCGCCGAACACCACACCGCTTGGCCGCGCGAGAAACCGGCGCGTGGAGTTCACCGTGGTCGAGTAGGGCGTAGACTGCTCGCCCATGGCGCCCAGACCCGAGATCTGCATCATCGGCCGCGGCCGCCTCGGCGGAGCGCTCGCGCTCGCGCTGCGGCGCGCCGGTTTTCAAACCCGTGCCTTCGGTCGACCGAAGAACGACCGCGAGGCCGCACGGGCCGCGGCCGCGCTCGCCCAAGCCGGGGTCGTGCTCTTGTGCGTTCCCGACGGCGCGATCGCCGAGACCGCACGCTCGCACGCCGAGCGCTTCCATGCTGGCCAGGTCGTCGCGCACTGTTCGGGCGCGCTCGATCTGTCGCCGCTCGCGCCCGCGCGCGCCGCACACCTGGGCTCGCTGCACCCGCTGTGCGCCGTCCCCTCGCCACGAGCCTCGCTCACCGGTGCGTCGGCCGCCGTCTGCGGCGACACGAAGGCCTCGCGCGCGCTCCGGCGGCTGGCTCGCGCGGCAGGGATGAAGCCCTTCGACTTGCCCGTCGAGGACCGCGCGCTCTACCACGCCGCCGCAGTCCTCGCGTCGAACGGCCTCGTCGGGCTCGCCGCGCAAGCCGCAGACCTTCTATGCCGCTGCGGGCTCGAAGAACATTCGGCGCTCGAGGCGCTCTTGCCGTTGATGCGCTCGGCGCTTTGCGGGCTGGAAGCCAATCGGCTGCCCGGCGCGCTCACCGGCCCCATCGCTCGCGGCGACAGCGAGGTCGTGCGGGCTCACCTGGACGCTCTTTCGTCGCCCGCCGATGCGCGCACGCTCGTGCTCTACCGCGCGCTCGGCGCGCCGCTGCTCGCCCTCTCACAAAGGCTCGGCCGCGCTTCGCCGGACCAGGTGCGAGACATCGCCGCGGCGCTCGCCAGGGCGCGCAGCCGGGGAGGTCGCGGTCGCTAACCGAGTCGGGGTCCCGCGGGCTTGGGGGGGCGGTCGCGCCCCCGGGCCGCACCCGCTCGCGCTCTCGGAACCTCTGCTCCCCGTGGCGTTTTTCGTCCGGCTCGAGGCGAATGCTCCAAGAGCCGCGCCTCCTCACCGTTCTCCTCGTTCGCTCGAAGGCCCCACAAGGCATACCTCTCGGCAAAGCTCGATTTTCGCTGCCCGTACGGAGGCGCCGACGGCGCCGGCGCCCATTTCAATGACCCTGTATTCTTCCGCGCCCATTGAAAAAGCACAGTGACTCTCGGGACTTAGCAGGCAAATCGTTCAAAATCGGCTAGAATGCGCCTGTCGCAGTTCAGGGGATCGGGCGCCCAATGGATTCAAACCATGAAGTCCTGCTGCGCTTCTTCTATTTGACGAGCGTCGCGGTAGTCACCCTCGTCTCGTTCTGGCTCCGCGGCAGCTACCGACACCACTTCTTCGCCAACTGGTCCTGGGCCTATCTGTGCTTCTCGACGACGGCCGTACTGGACACCGCGACCACGGTCGTGCCGGGGTATCCGCCCATGTTCCTGGTGGCAGTCTCTGCCGCGGCCCTCATCCCCTATTTCCTCATTCGCACTGGGCTCGAGATGGGCGAGCGCAGGGCGAGCAGATGGCTGCTGGCGTGCCCCCTCCTGCTCTTCGCCCTCGCGCTTGGTCTGCGATTCAACTCTTCCAACGAGGCTGCGTTCGTGCCGCCAGCGCTCGCCGTCGCCCTCGCCTTCGTCTGGCTCGGCTGGGTCTTCTTCCGCGAGCCGCTTTCGCGACACTGGTCGCTGACCTACGTCCTCGGGCTGCTGATGGTGCTCAAGGGGCTGTGGGCCATCGCCTACCCCATCCTCGCTCCGCAGGGCAGCGGCTGGTTGGGCTACTGGGTCGATGCGGTGCTCCACTTGCTCATCGGGATGGCGATGCTCGTCTTCGTGCTTGAGCGCAAAGCCGAGGAGCTGCAGCTACTCGTCGAAAGCAACGTCAACCATTCCTTCTTCCTCGCCAATCCCCGGGGCGAGATCATCAGTTGGAACAGCGGCGCGCGGCGGCTGCACCGGTTCGCCGAGAAGGACGTGCTCGGCAAGCACTTCTCCGACCTGGAATGCGCCCAGCATCCGTCTCGCCAGCTCCTCGAATCGGCGACGGGCAATCCGTCCGGCTGTGTTGAGCAGGAGGGCTGGTTTCGCCGCAAGGACGGCACCCGGTTTTGGGCGCGGGTGGCTGTGTCAGCAGTTCGCGACCACAAGCAAGACCTCAGAGGATTCGCCTTCCTCGTCAATGACTTGAGCGATCGCCGGCTCCTCGAGGAGGAGCGCACGCGCTTGAGCGTTGCAGTCAGGCAGTCGGTCGAAGGCGTGGTCATCGCCAACGGAGAAGGCCGCATCGAATACGTCAACCCGGCCTTCGAGCGCAGCCGGGGAATGACGACGGCCATGCTCCTCGGTCGTCCTCTGCATCAGGTCGACCTCGGCGGAGCGACCGACGGCCTTGCCGAAGCCATCGCGCGCAAGGACGGCTGGTACGGGCGCCTCGCCCACCACGAGGACGGGCAGCATGAGGTCGTCGAAGACCTCGTCCTGTCACCAACGCACGACGCCACTGGCGGGGTCGAGCTTTTTGTGCTTCGCATCCACGACGTCAGCCGCGAGATCGCCCTTCAGAAGCAGGTCCACGAGACCCGCAAGATGGAGGAGATAGGCCGTCTCTCCGGAGGGATCGCCCACGAGTTCGGCAACCTGCTGGCGATCATCGTCTCCTACAACCACCTGCTGAAGAAGCGGGCAGACGACCCGCTCGTCGCCAAGAGCGTCGAGGCCATCGGACGCGCAACCAGCCGGGCAGATCGCCTCATCCGGCAGCTCCTCGCGTTCTGCCGGCAGGACGTGAAGGTGCCGCAGACGGTCGAGCTGAACGGGTTCGTCTCCCAACTCGTCAGCGTCGTGCGCCGGGTGGTCCCCGAGACCATCGCCCTCCGCGCGCTTCTCGATCCCGCGGTCGACAAGATTCGGGTCGATCCCGAGCAGCTCGAGCAGGCGCTGATGAACCTGGTGCTCAACGCCCGCGACGCGCTGCCCGACGGAGGGACGATCTCGCTGCAGACTCGGGTCGTGACCCTCAGCGGCGATGAGCAGGGCTGGAGCCAGTCGCCCGCAGCCGGCGAATACTTCGAGCTTGTCGTCTCCGACGACGGGTGCGGCATGAGCCCCGAGACCCGGGCAAGAGTCTTCGAGCCGTTCTTCACGACCAAACCTATCGGCAAAGGCACGGGGATAGGCCTCTCGGTCGTCGACACCTTCGTGCGCGAAGCGGGCGGAGCGCTGCAGCTCGAGAGCGAGCCGGGGCGCGGCACGACCTTCCGCCTCCTGTTCCCGGCCTCGCCGTTCGAGGCCACTCCGAAGCCCACCGAGCTCTCTCGGCTGTCTCAAGACCCTCCGGTCACGGTGCTGGTGGTCGATGACGAGCCGCTGCTCGGTCAGGCCGTGCGCCGAATTCTCGAGGGGCAAGACTTCCGCACGTTGGGGGTGACGACCGCGGCCGAAGCGCTCGAGCTGAGCCAGCGCCATTCGGGCCCTGTCGATCTGCTGCTGACCGACGTGTCGATGCCCGGCATGAGCGGGCCCACGCTCGCAGAGCTGCTTCGAGGGGTCTATCCGGGAATGAAGACCCTCTTCATGTCCGGACACACCGAGGATCCCGTCGCACGGCACGCCCGCAAGAAGGGCGGCAACTTCATCACCAAGCCGTTCGAGCCGGAGGAGCTCCTCCGCATGGTTTCCGAACTGGTTGGAGGGGACAGACAAAGGAGAGGCCATGAGGAGGACATCGGACTATCTTGACGTCGTCGACGCGATGGTCAGCGACGGGTGTAGACGAGGGGTGGGCTTTCGCACCATCGACGACGGACCGGTCGACGGGCGGACCATCGGGCTCGACGGCCGCAGGCTGCTGCACTTCGGCTCCTGCAGCTACGTCGGACTGGAGCTCGATCCGCGGCTGCGCGAGGCGATGGCGCAGGCCGCGGCACGCTACGGCACTCAGTTCGCCTCCTCTCGCCCGTATCTCTCCATCCCGCTCTACAGGGAGTTCGAGGATCTACTCGAGCAGCTCTTCGGGCTCCCGGTCCTGACCACGCAGACGATGACGCTCGCCCACGCGGCCTCGCTGCCGGTCCTGATCGACGAGAAGGACGCGGTCCTCCTCGATCAGCACGTCCACAACAGCGTCCAAATGGCCGTCAACCACGTACGGGTCGCGGGCACCGCGGTAGAGGTGGTGCGCCACAACCGCATGGATCTTCTGGCCGAGCGAATCGAAGACCTGCGGACCAAGCATCGGAAGATCTGGTACCTGGCCGACGGGGTCTACAGCATGGCTGGCGACCTCGCGCCCATCGACCGGCTTGTCGGCCTGCTCGACCAGTACGAGCAGTTCCAGGCCTACGTCGACGACGCCCATGGCACGAGCTGGGTCGGCGAGCACGGACGGGGCTGGCCGTTGAGCCGCGGCCCACTGCATCCGCGCATGGTGGTGACCGCCTCGCTGTGCAAGGCCTTCGCCGCTGCCGGGGCCGCCATTCTACTGGCCGATCCCGAGCTGCGCCGCCGCATGAGCCGGGTGGGCCCGACGCTGCTCTTCTCCGGGCCCATCTGGCCTCCGATGCTTGGCGCGGCCATCGCCTCGGCCCGGATCCACCTGACCGATGAGATCGAGGAGCGCGCCGCGGCGCTGCTCGAGCGCGTGCGCCTCTTCAACGAGCTGATCGGACAGACCGGTCTGCCGCTGATTTCCAGGGCAGAGACGCCCATCCGCTGCGTGGCCGTCGGCGTCCCGCGGGTCGCCTACAGCATGGTCGCGCGGCTACAGCAAGAGGGGTTCTACACCAACCCGGCCGTCTTCCCGGCCGTGCCCAAGGGCCGGGCTGGCATCCGGATGACCCTCACCCCGCATCAGACGCTCGACGACGTGCGTGCGCTCGTCTCGACCCTGCAGCGGGTCTTTCCGGAGGTCGTCGAGGCCGACGGCTACTCGCTGGAGCGGGCGCGCCGGGGCTTGAGGAGCGGCAACGTCTGGGCCGGCGCCTCGCGCGCGGCGCCGGGGCTGCGCCTGCAGCACGAGCAGTCGGTGACCCGGTTCGATCGCGAGGAATGGAACCGGCTGCTCGGGCACGAGGTCTCGTGCAGCTACGACGCGCTCTTGCCGTTCGAGGCCACCTTCCGGGGAAACCCCAAGGCGCACGACAATTGGCGCTTCCACTACTTCGTCGCGCGCGACCGCAGCGGCAAGCCGGTGCTCGCCACCTTCTTCACCGACGCCATCTGGAAGGACGACATGCTCTCGCCGACCGCGGTCTCGATTCGGGTCGAGGAGCGCCGGCGCGACAACCCGATGTACCTGACCTCCCGGACACTGGGCATGGGCACGCTCTTGACCGAGGGCAACCACCTGTACCTCGACCGCAGCGCCGATTGGCGCAAGGCGATGCTGCTGCTGCTCGAGGCGGTCGGAGCCGAGCAAATCCGTTGCTGCGCGACCAACCTGGTGCTGCGCGACTTCCCGTCCGAGGACGCCGAGATGGACCGTTTCCTTACCGAGCAGGGATTCCTTCGCTTTGCGCTGCCCGAGAACTACGTGCTCGACCTCGGCTGGCAAGACGAGGCCGAATGGCTCGCGGGCCTCTCGCGAAAGGCGCGCAGCCTCATGCACGAAGCGATCGAGCGGTCGGCAGACTACGAGGTGGAGATCCTTCGGCACAGCGGGAGAGAGCCGAGCAGTGCCGAGCTGGAGTACTTCTTCTCGCTCTACCGCAACGTCAAGGCGAAGGCCGTCGCCATCAATACCTTCGAGATGCCGAGCCAGTTCCTCCGGCACGTCCTGGCCGTCCCGGGCTGGGAGCTGATGGGGTTGCGACTCAAGCCCTCGAGCGGCGGAGACCCGGAAGGTCGCCCGGTCGCGATGGCAGTAAGCAACTCCAGCCGCGAGCAGTACGCCGGGCTGATGGTCGGGATCGACTACCGCTTCGTGCCCGAGCACGGTGCTTATCGGCAACTGCTCCTGCAGGTGGTGCGGCGAGCGCATGCGAGCGGCGCGAAGAAGCTCCACCTCGGCATCGGGGCAAAAGGAGAGAAGCGGCGCCTCGGCGCGCTGCCTCGCCTGGCGAACCTCTACGCGATGAGCGCCGACTCGTACCATTCCGACCTGCTCGCACAGCTCATGTCGGACAGGGCGGCGGCCTAGCAGAGGCATCTTCGTAGCCTCAACGAGCAGAGGGCCGGCAGCGGGAGCTAGACGCCCGCTTCTGCCGGCTTGCTCAGCGGTCGGCCCGCGGGCCCCGATAGAGGCCGTGGTCGTCGATATAGCTCAGCACCTCGCGAGGCACCTGCGCCGAGACGTCCTCGCCGCGGGCGAGCTTCTCGCGCACCTCGCTCGAGCTCACCTCGGGCAGCGCGGGCCCGCGGGCGAGCGGCGAGGGGTAGCCGGCGCGCGGGATGACGACGACCTCGGCCATCTGCTCGATGCGATCGAACTCCTTCCACTTCGAGCGCTCTGGGAGGATGTCGCTGCCGATGACCAGGCTGAAGCGGTGCTCGGGGTGACGCGTGAGCAGCAGCTCGAGGATGTCCACGGTCTTCGAGCCGGGCGGCGCGAGCTCCTCGATGCGCGTCACCTCTATCCCGCCCGCAAAGCGCGCCGCGGCCCGCTCGCACATGCGCACCCTGTCGTCGAAGGGCACCAGCACCTTGGCGAACGGGTGCTGGAAGACGGGCATCAACCAGACGCGATCGACCTCGCGGGTGGCGAGCACGTAGTAGGCGTTCATCAGGTGGCCGACGTGCGGCGGGTTGAAGGAGCCCCCTAGCAGCGCGATGCGCACCGGCAGACCTCACGAGCCCTCAGCCCAACACTGAGTTGAAAGCTCGAAGCTGGAAGTTGTCACACGATTCGTCCATCTCCGCCCTACCGCAGCGACATCTTTCGCCGGGTCGCGAGGCTCATCGGAAACCGCTTGAGCTCTCGCCCGTCGAGCCCGAGGGCGACGAGCTCCATCGAGGCCCCTTCGCCGGTGAGCAGCGCGAAGGACGGGCGCGGCACGTGCGCCAGACTGCCCGGAGTCACGAAGAAGCGCGGGCCTATCTGCACCACGTTCGGCTCGGCGCTGTTGCCGTGGAAGAAGAGGGCCGCGGTCTCGACGTTGTCGCGCTGCAGGTCGGCCTTGTCGTGGACAAGGCAGGCGATCTTGTCGCCGACCAGCTCGGGGAGAATGCGGGCGATCGCCGGGTCGCGGTACTGGAAGCTGGCGCGGTCGGGGACGCGCGCAAAGCGCGCGATGTAGGTCTCGATCTCGTCCTTCTGGAGCCTTTGCGCCACCCCGCCCTGCTCTGCGGCGGCGCTCTTGGCGATGAAGGAGGCGACGTCGGCGAGGAAGTCGACGTCGCTGTACTCGGCGCACCCGCGCCTCTCCTCGCGCTTGCGCTGGAAGAGCTCGTCGGCATCGGCCCAGCGGCCGCCGAGAAAGAAGATGCGCTCGGCGCCCCTCTCGTCGACGAGCAGATCGCACGCGTGCTCGAGCGCGTCCACATCGCCTTGGCTGTCGGCAACCAGTCCGATCTTCACCTTGCTCCTCTCCGAGCGTGCGCGGCCTTGGCCCTCTCTTCAGTAGAGCAAGTAACGGGCGCGCACTGGAAGGAAGCCCTTCAAGTCCTCCTCGAAGCCGGCCATGCAGCCGTCGAGATCACGCCCGGCGTCGATGCCCAGGCGCACCGAATCAGTACCGCAGAGCAGGTCGATCGCGGGTTTGTCGTCGATGAACTCGTAGCGCTCGGTACGCCAGCGAAAGGCTTCTTTGGCCACCTGCCTGGCCGCGCGCAGGACGGCTATCCCGGTGCGCACCGGCAAGAAGCTGTCGCGGTCGCGCACGTGGAGCATCGCGCCGCCGCAGCTCTTGCCCGCGTGCTTCTGGAACGTGGGCCTGAAGCTCAGCGGGCGAAAGGCGACCCCCGGCAGCCGCTCGGCGCGCAGCGCCTCGCAGAAGCGGTAGGGGTCGAGAAAGGGCGCACCGATCACTTCGAACGGACGGGTCGTGCCCCGGCCCTCGGAGAGGTTGGTGCCCTCGACCATGCACAGCCCGGGGTAGACGCACGCGGTGTCGACCGTGGGCATGTTCGGCGACGGGGGCACGAAATCGAGCCCGGTCTGCTCCCACCACCCCTCGCGGCTCCAGCCCTCGCAGGGCACGACCGTCAGCTCGCAGCCGATGCGCTGCTCCGCGTTGAAGTAGCGGGCGAGCTCGCCGGCGGTCATGCCGTGACGGTTGGGGATGGGGTACATCCCGACGAAGCTCTCGAAGCCCGGGTGGACGAGGTTGCCCTCGACCTGCGTGCCGCCGATGGGGTTGGGCCTGTCGAGCACGTAGAAGGCGAGCTTTTCGCGCGCCGCGGCCTTCATGCACAGGGCCATCGTGTAGACGAAGGTGTAGTAGCGGCTGCCCACGTCCTGGATGTCGAAGACCAGGGCGTCGAGCCCGCGCAGCGACTCCTCGGTCGGCGAGAGCGACTCGAAGCGCTCGCCATAGAGCGAATGGACCGGCACCCCGGTGCGCGGGTCGACCGCGTCGCCGACGCCGACCATGTCCTGCGCCTCCCCGCGAACCCCGTGTTCGGGCCCGAAGAGCGCCGCGAGCTCGACCTGAGGAGCGGCGCGCAGCAGGTCCGCGAGGTGCTCGAAGCGCTCGTCGACGCTGGTCGGGTTGCAGACCGCCCCGACCCGCTTGCCCGCGAGCGGCGTGAAGCGTTGTGCGGCCAGGACCTCGAGGCCGGTGCGCACCCGCGGCCCCGGCCGAGTTTGGGCTCTCATCGACTGCCTCCGTCCCTCAGCGGGCGCCGGCCAGCACGTACTCGAAGGTGACCGTGCGCGGCTTTTCCTTCGGATACGCGGCGTCCTTGAAGCTGAAGTAGACGAGCGCGGCGAGCACCGGCTCGTGCACCGTGTCCTCGATGAGCTCGACGCTGGCCGCCTTCTCGCCCTCGCCGATGGTCACCTTGACCCCGAACTTGCCGCCGAGGTTGCGGTTGGCCTCATGGCGTGCCTGGAACTCCTTGTTCAGGCGGCGGAAGACCTCGTTGTAGAGACGGTTGATGCCGCCGCTCAGGGGCTTGTCCGGCAGGCAGGCGGTCTTTTCGAGCGCGGCAAGCTCCTGGTCGACGCCCTCGGCGCCGCGCTGCCTGGCGGCGCGATAGGCCTCGATCGCGCCGACGAGGTCGTCGCGCTGGCGCAGCAGCCGCGCGAGCGTCAAGTGGATCGTCGCGTCGTCGGGCTTGCGCTCGGCGGCCTGGCGCAGCGCGGTCTCGGCGCCCTCGAGGTCTTTGTCCGCCTGGCGAAGCTCGGCGACCCGAAGCAGCGGCGCGGGATCGGCCTCGTCGTACCCCGCGAGCCGCTCGAGGACCCGGATCTCGTCGGGCGCCCGCGTCAGCTCCCGGTAGGCGCCGGCCAGTGCCTGCGCGGTCTCCTGGTTCGGCGAGGTCTCCATCGCCGCCTCGAAGTCGGCCGCGGCGCCCTCGATGTCGCCCTTCTGCAGCTTCATCCGGCCCACCGCGACCCGCGCCTCGGCGTTCTGCGGATCGAACTCGAGCAGCTTCGACTGCAGGGCGATGGCCAGGTCGGCGTCCTTGGCCTCGACCGCGATCTTGGCGAGCGCGCGGATGGCCCGCAGGTCATCGGGGTCGACCTTCAACGCCCGCTCGAAGAGCCCCTTCGCCGCCGGATCGCCCAGCTTGTCGAGGGTCAGGCCGAGGCCGACGAGCGCCTCCTGCCACTCTGGTGCCTTGGCGAGCACGGCCTCGTAGGCGAGCTTCGCCTCGGGCAGCCTCTCGCGCTTGCGCAGCAGGTCCGCCATCCCCACCTCGGCGGGGACGAACCCGGGCACGGCCTTCAAGGCCCGGTCGAACTCGCCCTGCGCCTGCTCGAGAAAGCCCTTCCACTCCAGGTAGATGAGGCCGAGCGCGGTCCACATCCAGGGGTCGTCGGGGTTGAGCTTGGCGAGCGCATTGATCTCCTGCCATGCCTCCTCGCTCGGCGCCCCTATCCAGGCGAGGTAGAGCTTGAGCTTCGGGTCGCCTTGTATCTGGGAGGCCTGCTCCTCGAGGCTCTTGCGGACCTTGGCGGCTTCGCCCTTGTGCACTCGGGCGGCAATCGCCCTCAGGGTCGTCGCCACGCTCCTGTCTGCCTCGAGCCGGCGACTGACAGGCGTCTCGGTGGGTACCACCTCGGGTCCCGAGGCACAGGCGACGGAGGTCGCGAGGAAGAAGAGAGCCGCTTTTCGCATGGAGTTCACCCCGTCTGTCGTCGCTCCGCCCGAGAGGTTCGGGCGCGGTGCTTGTTCGATCCTACTAGTCCCTGTGCCCCCGGTGATGCTCGCCTTTACACGCTCGCCGCCGAGGCGGCGCGCCCGTGGCCCCCTGGGCAGCCAAGGCCCGCTCGGCCGTGCGGGGTTATCCGGCCTGGGCGCGAGCGTCAATTTCCTTTCCTCTTCAGGTGCCCGAGAGCCTCGCGCGCAGCCCTGCGGCTGTCGCAGCCGAACAGCGCGTGCAGGACTCCATCGCCCGACTCGTCGGCAAAGCGCGCTTGCTCCAGGCTCTCGAGGGCCGGGAGCGCGCGGGGGTCGCCGAGCCGGGCCAGGCTTCGCGCGGCGTGGGCGCGTGCCTGGCACTTGGCGTTCTCGAGCGTGTCGACCAACCGCTCGAACGCGAGCTCTTCTCCGCCCTTCGCGGCCTTCTCGTAGCGCCTCAGCGCCCCGTCCCAGTCGCCGCGCTCCTCATGCAGCCGCCCCTCGAAGAAGAGCTTGTGCGCGCCGGGCTCGAGCTGTTCGATGCGCTGCCGGGCGAGCTCGAGGTCCCCCTGGCCGAGGGCGCGCTCGATCGGGTTCGACGCCACGGCGAAGAGCAGGCCAACCCCCAGCGCGCCGGTGGCGAGCGCCCCTGCGCCAAGGCGCACGGGCCGGGGAAGGGCGCGCAGGCGCCCTGCGAGCACACCGGTGCGCTGGCCCGCGCTCTTCAGGCCCCGTGCGGCGCCTTGCGCGAGCGCCCCGAGGTGGGCACGCAGCTCGTTCGAGCCCTCGAGGCTCTCCGGGTCGGGCGGCGGAAGATCGTGCAGGCGAGCGAGCGCGAGGCCGCCATACGGCGGCCCCTCGTGCGCCGGGCCTTCCGGCGGCGCGCCGCCCGCAGCGTCGCTCGGCGTCAAAGCCGCCGGAGAGGCCGCCGCGAGCCGGTAGTCGCCCTGCGGCACCCGGTAGACGCGCACCTTCTCCGGGATGCCCTTGAGCTGGTGGCAGCCGCGCTCCTCGGAGGGCACCTCGGCCTTGTTCATCGCCAAGTAGACCGCCTCGGTGAAGAGGACCTCCCCGGCCTCTGCGAGCCCCTCGACGCGGGCGGCGATGTTGACCGGCTCCCCGAACACATCGCCCTTCTCGACCCGGACCTCGCCCATGTTGACGGCGACCCGGACGTGGATGGCCTCGGCCGGGCCGACGCGCCGGTTGTAGTCCCAGAGCCGATCCTGGATGCCGACGCCGCACAGCACCGCCTGCGTCGGCGACTCGAAGACCACCAGGAAGGCGTCGCCGATGGTCTTGATCAATCTGCCGCCAAACGACTTGAAGACGGGCATCAGCAGGGCGTCGTGCACCCGGAGCATCCGCTGATTCTGCTCGTAGGTCTGCTGGCTGGTGCGCGCGGTAAAACCCTTGATGTCGGTAAAGACGATGGCGAGGTTCGCGGTTTTCATGGGCAATCGGGCAGCGGGCCGGTGGCGATGCTAACAGAAGCCGGCCCGGACGGCCCCCCGGGCGCGCCCGGACGGCGCGGCCGATTTGTGTAATCCACCAAGAGCTACTGATTTCCCGACGCTTGGTCGACCGGCTTTCTACTGGACCTTCCCTCGGGCTTTTGATAGCTAGCTGCTCTTCTTTTCCCGGGCACTTCCCGCCCAGCCCGGACCAGGAGCCTGGATGAACACCGAGACTTCATCAGGCGCGCCCAAGCAGAAGAGATTTCGCGGCGTGGTCGTCATCAATCGCGACAACTGCAAGGGTTGTGCGTTCTGCGTCGAGTTCTGCCCTACGCACGCGTTGGAGTTGGACAAGGCGTACAACGCGAAGGGCTATCACCCTCCCGTCTTCGCCAAGCCCGAGGCCTGCAACGGCTGCGACATGTGCGGCCTGTACTGCCCGGACTTCGCCATCTTCGGCTACCGCGAAAAGGCCGAGGAGACCGCCTAGGAGAGCGCCATGAAGGCCGATCCCAAGGGAGTTCTCACCGGAAGCCACTACCTCGACGGCGATCACGCGTGCAGCGAGGGCGCGCTCGCCGCCGGATGCCGCTTTGCCGCCGGCTACCCGATCACCCCGTCGACCGAGGTCGTCGAGCGCATCGCGGCCCGCTTCCCGCTCGTCGGCGGCACCTTCATCCAGCTCGAGGACGAGCTCGCCGCCTCCATCGCCGTGATCGGCGGGGTCTGGGGCGGAGCCAAGGCGCTCACCGTCACCTCCGGCCCGGGCTTCTCGCTGATGATGGAGCACATCGGCTTCGCGGCGATGACCGAGACACCGGTGGTCTACATCGACGTGCAGCGCGGTGGCCCTTCGACCGGCCTGCCGACGCTGGCCGCGCAAGCCGACATGATGCAGGCGCGCTGGGGCTCGCACGGCGACTACCGGCTCATCGCGCTCTGCCCGAACTCGCCGCAGGAGTGCTTCGACCTGACGCTCGAGGCCTTCAACCTCGCCGAGCAGTACCGCGTGCCGGTGGTGGTGATGCTCGACGAGGTGGTCGGCCACATGACCGAGAAGGTGGTCATCCCACCGGCCGAGCAGCTCGAGGTCACCCCGCGCCGCTGGACCGACAAGCCGCCGGGCGAGTTTCTGCCGTTCGCCCCGCGCGAGGACCTGGTCCCCGACCTGTGCATGTTCGGCGAAGGCTACCGCTTCCACGTCACCGGCCTGACGCACGACGAGCGCGGCTACCCGGCGATGAACGCGCCGACACAGGAGCGGCTGGTGCGGCGCCTGGTCGACAAGATCGAGAAGAACGCCGACAAGATCCTCCGCTGGGAGGAGAAGGACACCGAGGGTGCCGAGGTGGTCATCGTCTCGTACGGCATCACCTCGCGCGTCGCCCAGCGGGCCGTCGAGATGGCGCGCGAGAAGGGCGTCAAGGTCGGCAGCTTCCGGCTGATCACCGCCTGGCCCTTCCCCCACAAGCGCATCGCCGAGCTGTCGCGCTCGGTCAAGTCGCTCGTCGTCCCCGAGCTCAACCTCGGCCAGATGTCGCTCGAGGTCGAGCGCACCGTGGCCGGGCGCTGCCGGACCATCCCGGTGCTCCACGCCGGAGGGGCGGTCCACCGGCCGGAGGCCATCCTCGAAGCGATCATGGAGGTCGCCCGATGAGCGAGCAGCGCGAGCATCCCGTCAACAAGTTCTTGCGTATGGACCGCATGCCGAGCATCTGGTGCCCGGGCTGCGGCATCGGCACGACCGTCAACTGCTTTACCCGTGCGCTCACCGAGTGCGACAAGGACCTCGACAAGGTCGCCGTCGTCTCGGGCATCGGCTGCACCGGACGGGTCGCCGGCTACCTGAACCTCGACTCCTTCCACACCACGCACGGCCGGGCCCTGCCCTTCGCCACCGGGCTGAAGGTGGCCAACCCCGAGCTCGACGTCGTCGTCTACTCGGGCGACGGCGACCTGTCGGCCATCGGCGGCAACCACTTCATCCACGCCGCCCGCCGCAACAGCGACATCCTGTGCATCTGCGTCAACAACTTTACCTACGGCATGACCGGCGGCCAGGTGACGCCGACCACTCCCGAGCCGGCCATCGCCTCGACCACCCCCTACGGCGCCTTCGAGCCGACCTTCAACCTGCCGCACCTGGCCGCCTCGTCGGGGGCGACCTACGTCGCGCGCTGGACGACCTTCCACGTGCGCCAGCTCGCCAGGTCGATGCGCGATGCCCTCTCGAAGAAGGGCTTTCGCTTCATCGAGGTCATCGCCCCCTGCCCCACCCTCTACCTGCGCCGCAATCGGCTCGGCGAGGCGCTGCACGAGATGCGCTTCTATAAGGAGAAGAGCGTCATCAAGCACGGGGCCGACACCCGCGAGGCCGCTCTCGACTATCGCGGGCAAATCGTGGTGGGCACCTTCGTCGACACCCGGAGGCCTACCTGGCTCGAGGCGATGAACAAGCGGATGAGCACCGTGCTCGGCGAGAAGTTCGTCCCCTACGCTCTGCCCACCCGGGAGCCGAAGGTCTGAGGAGAGAAACGATGGCCCTCAACGAGATCAAGATCGGTGGTCTGGGCGGCCAGGGCGTCATCCTCGCCGGGATCATCATCGGCAAGGCGGCCGCGCTCTACGACGACAAGCACTCGACGCTCACCCAGGCGTTCGGCCCCGAGGCGCGCGGCTCGGCCTGCAGCGCTCAGGTGGTCATCGACGACCAAGCGATCGCCTATCCCTACGTCACCCGGCCCAGCTACATGGTGACGATGTCCCAGGACGCCTTCGCCAAGTTCAGCCCCGAGCTGCGCGAGGACGGCGTGCTGATCATCGACGAGGACCTGGTCAAGCCGACCGGCTTGCCGCCCGGCGTGAAGGTCTTCGGCATCCCGGCGACCCGCTATGCCGAGGAGATCGGGCGCAAGCAGGTGCTCAACATCATCATGGTCGGCTTCTTCACCGCCGTCACCGGGCTGGTCAGCGAACAGGGCACGCGCAAGGCGGTCGCCGAGTCGGTCCCCGGGAACACCGTCGAGCTGAACCTGCGCGCCTTCGAGCGAGGCTTCGCCTACGGCAAGGAGCTGCGCGCGCAGCGAAGCTGAAGGCGCGGCTCGGCCCGACCAACCAGGTTCCCATCGGCCCCCTCGCTCATCGCGAGGGGGCTTCGGCTTTTTGCGGGCGCAACCCGCGCACCCGAGTTCAGCGCCAGCCGCGGGTCGGGCCGAACCCTGACGCTCCCTCTATCCGAGGGGGCTTTGCTTTGGGGCGCCCGAGAAAAAGCTTCTCCCCCTGCCAGACCTCACCGACCAGAGGGAGCACGGCTCGCGGCCTTTGCGCGCCCAGGAACCGGTAGCTACCCTCTCGCGCACCCCTGCCTCTCCCACCCTCGGCCACCTTCGGGAGAAGGCGCAGCGAAGGAGGCCCCACGTGCCCAGGCCCTGGACCCGCTGCTACGAGCCGCACGTTCCCGCAGCCCTCGAGCTGCCGTCGACGCTGCTCTCCGACCGCCTCGTCGAGAACTCCCGGAGCTTTCCCAAGCGGGCAGCGACCATCTTCTTCGGCACTCGCCTCACCTATCGCGCGCTCAACGAGGCGGTCGACCGCTTCGCGGCAGGGCTGCAGCAGCTCGGCGTGGTCACGGGCGACCGGGTCGCGCTCCACATGCCCAACTGTCCCCAATACGCCATCGCCTACTACGGAGCGCTGCGCGCCGGGGCCATCGCGGTGCCCTGCAACCCGCTCTACGTCGCCCGAGAGCTGCAGCACCAGCTCATCGACTCGGGGGCGAAGGTGGCGGTGGTCCTGAGCTCCTTCTACAACACCCTGCAGAGCGTACGGGCCTCGACCCCGCTCGAGCACGTCATCGTCGCCAACATCAAGGACTACTTCCCCCTCCACCTGAAGGCGGCCTTCACGCTGCTCAGGGAGCGCAAAGAGGGCCACCAGGTCGACCTTCGCGGCGAGCCGCGCACCCTGCGCTTCCCCGAGCTCCTCGCGCGCGCCCCGCGGCGGCCTCAGCCGGTCCGCGTCGCTCCCGAGGACAGCGCCTGCCTGCTCTACACCGGCGGCACGACCGGCACGCCCAAGGGAGCCGAGCTGACGCATCGCAACCTGCTCGTCAACGCCCTGCAGTGCCACGTCTGGTTCAAGACCAACATTGGCAACGAGGTCATCACCTGCGCCCTGCCGTTTAGCCACGGCTACGGGATGACCACCTGCCTCAACTACGGCGTCTTCGCGGCCTCGACGCTGTTGCTCATCCCCAATCCGCGCGAGCTGAAGCAGGTGCTCGAGACGACGCACAAGTACCGGGCGACCTTCCTGCCCGGGGTCCCGACGCTGTTTCTCGCGCTGAGCAACTACGAGGACGTCGCCCGCTATGACCTGAGCAGCGTGCGCGCCTGCATCAGCGGCGGGGCGACCCTCAGCCGCCAAATCAAGGAGCGCTTCGAGGCGCTCACCGGCGGCAAGGTCGTCGAGGGCTACGGCCTGAGCGAGGCCTCACCGGTCACGCACGCCAACCCCGTCCACGGCGGCGGGGTCGTCGGCGCCATCGGGCTGCCGTGGCCCGAGGTCGACTGCAAGATCGTCAGCACCGAGGACGGGACGACCGAGCTTGGCCCGGGCGAAAGGGGCGAGCTGTGGATCCGCGGTCCGCAGGTGATGAAGGGCTACTGGAAGCAACCCGACGAGACCGACACCGTCCTCTGCGACGGGTGGCTGCGCACCGGCGACATCGCGAGCATGGACGAGCAGGGCTACTTCGTCCTGCACGCGCGCAAGAAGGACCTGATCATCGCCGGGGGCTACAAGATCTACCCGGGCGAGATCGAAGAGACCCTCTTCCAGCACCCGCACGTCTACGAAGCGGCCGCGGTCGGCGTGCCCCATCCCTACCGCGGCGAGACGGTGAAGGTCTTCATCGTCCCCAAGGAAGGCGCCGCGCTCAGCGAGCAGGAGATCATCGGCTGGTGCAAGGAGCGGCTGGCCAAGTACAAGGTGCCGACCGCGGTCGAGTTCCGCCCCGAGCTGCCCAAGTCGGCGGTCGGCAAGGTGCTGCGGCGCAAGCTGGTCGAGCCGGCCTCGGCCGCCCGCGCGCTCGGCGCGCCTCCCGCGTGCTGAGGGAGGCTCCGCTCCGAACGAACAGCCACCTCGCGCGATAGGCCGCGGAAGGTGTTCCGGCACCTCGTCAGGCCCTCGCTTTGACCGAGCTTCCCTCCCTAAGCCGGCCAAGCCCAAAAGAGTCCAGCGTCTGTGCAGGCCGGCTGGCTTCAGTCCTTAGACCACAGGCCCAGGGTGAGCGAGCCGACCGGTTTCTTGCCAGCCTGGTCAGACTCCCGCCGGCAAGTCCCAAAGCCCCCTCTTCCTGCGCAAGCGCGGGAGAGGGGACTGTCTCTTGCTCGCGCGCGGTGGCCGGTGGACGCCCGCCCGCGAACCGTCCGAACGACGGCCGGCGCGCCCGCAGGCCGCTAAATCAGTCATGAGCCGTGGAACATCCGACCTCGGAGCGGCTGTTTGCACCACGGACCCGGAGTCTCGCAGGGACGCGTGCGCGCACCCAACGCGACGGAAGAGGCCTAGGAATGCACCACGACCAGGAGCGAGCGGCACAGCAGCCCCCGGAGCACCTCGAGTCGGTGACTATCCGGTTTGCGGGCGATTCGGGCGACGGCATGCAGCTCGTCGGCATGGAGCTCGCAAAGGCGTCGGCCCGGCAAGGCAACGACCTTGCGACCCTGCCCAACTATCCGGCCGAGATCCGCGCCCCCGCCGGCTCGCTGTCGGGCGTCTCGGGCTTCCAGCTCCAGTTCGGCGCGCGGCGGGTCTACACCCCGGGCGACAAGCCCGAGGTGCTCGTCGTCATGAGCCCGGCCGCCTTGAAGGTGAACCTGGGCGAGCTGCGCCCGGCCGGCATGATCATCGCCAACCGCGACGGCTTCAGTGACCGGGCGCTCGGGCTGGCCGGCTATTCGAGCAACCCCCTCACCGACGGCAGCCTCGCGGGCTACGCGGTGCACGCCATCGACCTCGGCACGCTCGCCGAGACCGCGCTCGACGGGCTCGGCCTGGCGCACAAGGAGGTCGCGCGCTGCAAGAACTACGTCGCGCTCGGCCTGCTCTTTCGCATGTACGACCGCGCTCCGGAGCCCGAGCTGGCGAGCATCCGCGCCCGCTTCGCAAAGAAGAACCCGCTCTTCGGCGAGGCGAACGCCCGGGCCTTCCGCGCCGGCTTCGACTACGCCGAAAACACCGAGACCCTGCCGCGCTACCACGTCCCGCCGGCCTCCATCCGGCCGGGGCGCTACCGCCACGTCACCGGCAATCAGGCGACCGCGCTCGGCCTGACCGCCGCCGCCCACTTGGCGGGGCTGCGCCTCTACCTCGGCAGCTACCCCATCTCGCCGGCCACCGAGATCCTCCACGAGCTCGCGCTGCTGCGGCAGCACCGGGTCATCGCCTTCCAGACCGAGGACGAGATCGCCGCGGTCACCTCGTGCATCGGCGCCTCCTTCGGCGGCGCGCTGGCCGCCACCAACACCTCCGGGCCCGGCCTCGCCCTGATGAGCGAAGGGCTCTCGCTCGCCGTGATGCTCGAGCTGCCGCTGGTGGTCGTCGACGTGCAGCGCGGCGGCCCCTCGACCGGCCTGCCGACCAAGACCGAGCAGGCGGACCTGCTCTTCGCGGTCCACGGCCGCCACGCCGAGAGCCCGCTGCCGGTGCTCGCCGCGGCCACCCCCGCCGACTGCTTCGAGATGACCATCGAGGCCTCGCGCATCGCGCTCAAGTACATGACCCCGGTGCTGCTGCTGACCGATGGTTTCCTCGCCCTGAGCGCCGAGCCCTGGCGGATCCCCGAGCCCGCGGAGCTGCCGCGCTTGAAGGTGAGCTTGCGCACCGATCCCAAGGGCTTCGCGCCCTACCTGCGCGACCCCAAGACCCTCGCCCGGCCCTGGGCCGTGCCGGGCACGCCCGGCCTCGAGCACCGCATCGGAGGCCTGGAGAAGGACTTCGTCACCGGCGCCATCTCCTACGACCCGGTCAACCACGAGCGGATGGTCGAGGTGCGCGCCCGCAAGATTGCGGGCATCGCCGACGACATCGCGCCGCTCGAGGTCCAGGGCAAGCCCGAGGGCGAGCTACTCGTCCTCGGCTGGGGCTCGACCTACGGCGCCATCTGCGCGGCCGTCGGGGCCGCGCGCGCCGCGGGCAAGCGCGTGAGCCAGGCCCACCTGCGCCACCTCAACCCCCTGCCCCGCAACACCGGCGAGGTGCTGCGCCGCTTTCGCCGGGTGCTCGTCCCGGAGAACAACGCCGGTCAGCTTGGCCGCTTGCTGCGCGAGGAGCTGCTGGTCGACACGGTCGGCCTCGACGTCGTCCAGGCCCGGCCGCTGAAGGTCGGCGAGATCGCCGAAAAGATCGAGGAGCTGCTGCAGCCATGAGCGACACCAACCCCACCCCGAACCTTCCCCCGCTGACGCGCAAGGAGTTCGAGAGCGGCCAGTCGGTCCGCTGGTGCCCGGGATGCGGCAGCTTCTCGGTGCTCGCCCAGGTCCAGAAGACGCTGCCGACGCTCGGGGTGCCGCGCGAAAAGTTCGTCTTCGTCAGCGGCATCGGCTGCAGCTCGCGCTTCCCGTACTACCTGAACACCTACGGGCTGCACACCATCCACGGCCGCGCTCCGGCCATCGCCACCGGCCTGAAGCTGACGCGCCCGGAGCTCGAGGTCTGGGTCGCCACCGGCGACGGCGACGCGCTGTCGATAGGCGGCAACCACCTCATCCACGCCCTGCGCCGCAACGTGGGGTTGAAGATCATCCTCTTCAACAACCGCATCTACGGCATGACCAAGGGCCAGTCCTCGCCGACCTCGGTGCTTGGACAGAAGACCAAGTCGGCGCCCTTCGGCAACATCGACCTGCCGCTCAGCCCGCTGTCGCTGGCGCTGGGGGCCGAGGCCACGTTCGTCGCACGCAGCATCGACGCCGAGCCCAAGCATTTGGGCGAGATGCTCGAGCGGGTGGCGCGCCACCGCGGCACCGCCCTGCTCGAGGTCTTCCAGAACTGCGTCGTCTTCAACGACAAGGCCTTCGGCGGGCTGCTCGACAAGGACACCAAGGCCGACCGCCAGCTCGTCCTCGAGCACGGCAAGCCGATGCTCTTCGGCAAGGAGCGCTCCAAGGGCCTGCGCTTCAGCCCGCGCACCTTCACCCCAGAGGTCGTCGAGCTTGGCCGCGACGGCATCACCGAGGCTGCCCTCCTCGTCCACGACGAGAGGGCGACAAGCCCGGGGCTCGCCTTCATGCTGGCGGGCCTGACGCCGCCCGACTTCCCGACGCCCCTCGGCGTGCTGCGCGCGGTGGAGCGACCCGTCTACGAGCAGGTGGTCCACGAGAACGAGCGGATCGCCGTCGAGACCCAGGGGCTCGGGAGCCTCGAGAGCCTGCTCGGCGCAGGCGAGAGCTGGGAGGTTCGGTAGAGGCGGCGACAGTCGCGAGTCGGCAAAGGCGCACAGCAGTGCGCCCGGCCGGAAATCGAGCACGGTCGACCGAACGCGCGCCCGCGACGTCGCTCGGGACCCATCGCCGCGCTGCCGCCCGGTCACCCGGAAGCTTGTTTGCCTCTCGGGCGTTCTTACGGTCTGCAGCGCGGCCGGCCTTCTTGAAACCTTCAGCCCGCTCGCTGCATCCAATGGTCGAATTTCTACAAGAAGGAGCGACCATGGCGACCACCAAGCCCCGTTTCAGCGTCAGAACCGGCCCGAAGGTACGGCATGCGCACCGACCGGCTCGAGTCAGTGGGATGTCCGGCTATTTCAATGGTCTTGGGCGCTACCGCCATCTCACGCGGGAAGAGGAGGTCGAGCTGTCCCAGCGGGCACGCCGCGGCGATCGCGCGGCTCGCGACGCGCTGATAACCGCCAACTTGGCGTTGGTCGTCTCGATCGCCCGCCAGTACGCACGTGGCGGTGCGCACCTCGACGATCTGATTCAGGAAGGCAACGTCGGGCTGCTCAAAGCGACCGAGCACTACGACCCGAAGAAGGGCACGCGCTTCGCCACTTACGCGGTTTGGTGGATTCGCGCCTACCTCCAGCGCCACCTGCACGACAACCGCAGTCAGGTGCGCGGCGGCGAGAACCAACGCGCCGGCATGACCGACCTGTCGCTCGATGCCACGCTCGAAGGCTGTGAGGTCACGCACCTCGAGAGGCTGGTCGACGAGCGCGACTCGCCCGAGGAGCGCTGCGTGCGCAGCCAGAGCGATGCGCAGGTCCGCGAGGCGCTCCAACGGATGCGCAAGCGACTCGGGGAACTCGGCTGGGACATCCTCGAGCAACGGCTCAAGCAGGACTCGCCGCGAACGCTCGAGGAGATCGGCAAGCGCTGGGGCGTCTCACGCGAGCGGGTGCGCCAGGTGGAGCTGCGCACCAAGAGCGTGCTCTCTCGGTACCTCGAGCAATTCGCGGCGTAGCCTGCTCCCTGCGAGTCCCGCCGTCGGAGACCGGGTCCGCGCCTGCGCCGAGCCGCACGACGCTCGTGCAGGGCTCGGCCTCTGCCTCGCGCGAAGGCGCGGCGGCCGTGCAGGGCTCCCGGGGAGCCTCGCGCGACGGCGCGGCGGCCGTGCAGGGCTCCCGGGGAGCCTCGCGCGAAGGCGCGGCAGCCGTGCAGGGCTCCCGGGGAGCCT
>ENA-UOOR01001119-UOOR01001119.1-fermentation-metagenome-genome-assembly--contig:-NODE-1119-length-33438-cov-5.411976_pt1 | contig 33438 bp, 27 predicted proteins | sample MGYA00245780_ERZ724029 | MGnify/ENA primary metagenome ERZ724029 (study PRJEB28704, sample SAMN03018315) | fermentation metagenome | biome: anthropogenic terrestrial biome; feature: soil; material... | reverse complement strand
TGGTACTCTTTAAAACATTGTACTACCATTTTACACAACGTTATGGACTTGACTTTATTTTTCTCTAATAAACAAAGGAGTATTTTTGGGGGTGTAGTATTATATAACAAGGAAGTTAGTTCAGTGTGTAAAAAAATGACTTCCAGGGGATAATTTAAATTAGAAGGGAGAATTATCATGAGAAAGAAATTAGTCGTCTTGATGGTAGTTTTAGTTTTAGCATTTACTGTTTTTGCTGCTGATACTCTTATCTACGAGGCAAACTTTGATAAAACTGATTCTAAGAAGGTAAGTTGGGAACCTGTTATCGGTGAGTGGGAAATTGTCAAAGGCGCTATGGCAAATTATGACATGAGTAACTGGAACACTAACATTTACCAAGATGTCGATCAAGTTGGTGAAGGCGTTTTCATCTACGAGTATAAGGTTACTTATGATGATGAGGGCGGCGGAAATGCTCCTGCAGCAGGTTTACACTTCATGGCTACTGATGGAGCAGCAGATAACCGTGGTGATTCCTACCTAGTATTCCAAGATAATATCGAACTTCAGCTTTACAAGTGTGTTGGCGGCGGCATTATGGCAGTTCAACAAATTCCTGGTTTTGGTGCTGTTGTTGGTAAAACTTATGTTGTACGTGTTGAGTACACCACAAAAACTGGTAACGTTAAAATCTTCTTAAACAACGAACTTATAATCGACTGGAAAGATGTTAGTCCTCTAGTTGATGGTTCGGCTATTTCCTTTAGAACAAATACTACCGCAGCATCTTATGATTATGTGAAGATTTGGTACAGAAAGTAAGCTCGCTGGGATTTAAGGTTACTCTAACTGTTATAGTACAAAGAAAGCTAGTAACTGTAACGTTTCTTTAATTAGGTAAACAAAAAATGGGATATCGGTAATTAATTATCGATATCCCTTATTTTTGTATTCGTGTGGTTAGCATCAGCAAGTTAGTTTCAATAATACTAACTGCTGTTGTTATATAAGAAAAAGGAGGATGTTAAGTGTTTAAGAAATTAGTTGTTGGTTTTACTGTGTTGATTGTTCTAACAATGTCACTTTAGTTCCAGGCTTTGGCGCAGTTGTAGGCGACACCAGTGTTATTCGCACTGAATACAACACAAAGACAGGCCTAATCAAAGTATACCTAAATGATACCTTAGTTATAGAATTTGCTGATACAGATCCAATCATGGACGGTATAGCAATTTCGTTTAGAACAAATGGAACTGTTGCTGCTTATGATTATGTGAAGGTTTGGTTTAGGAAATAAGATCATAAAGGCTCTTGCTTTAAATAGCAAGAGCCTTTATTTATGGAATTAATAGTTTCTTTATGAGAGTGCTGTAAGCGAATAGAATTCCTGTAATTGTCTGAAATGGTTTGCAGGAATTACTAAATCAAAAGAGAAATGTTAAATTGAAGTTAGTTCTTAAGGGAAAAGAATTAATTTCACGGGCTAATATCTAAAAGGAGGAATTCTCATGAATAAGAAAATTGTTTTTGTAGTTGTTGCTATGTTAATGGTAGCTTCTCTCGCTTTGGCGGCAGATACTTTGATTTATGAAGCTAACTTTGACAAGACCGATTCCAAGAAGAATGATTGGATTCCTGTTGTTGGTGATTGGGAAATTGCAAGTGGTATGATGATTAACAACGATATAAATAATGGTAATACTAATATTTATCAAGAGTTAGAGCAGGTTGGCGATGCTACCTTTATTTATGAATACAAGGTAACCTACGACGCTAAGGGTAGCGAATGGGCACCAGCCGCTGGTATTCATTTTATGGCTAGCGATGGTGAAGCAGCACAACGTGGTGACTCCTACCTAGTCTTCCAAGATTTTAATGAAATGCAACTCTATAAATGTGAAGCAGGTGGCATTAACGCTGTTCAACGTGTTCCTGGTTTCCCTGCAGTATTAGGTAGAACCAATGTTGTTCGTGCCGAGTATAATACAAAAACCGGTAGCATCAAAGTATTTCTCAATGGCGAACTAGTAATTGATTGGACCGACTCTGATCCACTTTTCGATGGTTTAGCCATTTCCTTTAGAACCAATGGCACCGCTGCAAGCTATGATTATATAAAGGTTTGGGTCAGAAAGTAATAAAGCAAAATAATGGCTCTTGCTTTGGCAAGAGCCATTTAATTACATATGGCAAATAACTCTAGTTGATTACCTAATTGTTGGACTTGCCTCTTACAATAATATGATGGTATGATTATGCTTAGAAAGCCTTAAGGCTATTTTTTAATGCTATTATTTGATAAAAGATTGACGGTTAAATTATAAGGTCAATTAAGCAGGTGTAATAAATGGCAAGAAATAAAAACTTGAGAAATCAAATTGCCATAGCGGTTTTGATAGGTATAGCTAGTGTGCTTCACGTCGTGGAAGGACTAGTTCCGCCAATGCCTGTCCCTGGAGCGAAACTTGGACTTGCTAATGCTGCTACCTTGATTGGATTAAGAACGATAGGGTTTGGAGCAGCAGTAGGCATTAGTTTAGCTAGAAGTTTGTTAGGGGGATTATTTGGTGGTAGCCTTTTAGGACCAGCATTTTTAATGAGTTTTACAGGTGCAGTTGCCAGTGCTTTAAGTATGGGAATTGCTTCAAAGTTAAAAAAGCTTGGTAGTAATAACATTTTTGTCAGTGTTATTGGTGCCATTACTCATAGTATTGCCCAAATTATAGTAGCTGCTAATATAATCAATCATTCCGGGATCTGGTTTTACCTGCCAATATTATTGGGCTTATCAATGCTGACAGGTGTTTTTGTTGGATTGGTGTGTGAGAAAGTACTGACACTTTTACCAGGTGCGCTTTCTGCGGATTCTAATAATTGTAGGGATTAGAATTGGCTTTAATTTTAAGAAGCATTAACTTATAAATATTATAAATAACCAAATGGGGATAAAAAGTTATTGCCCCAAAGTAGTTGTCTATTATTATTTTTTCTAACTATTTGTGTCGCAGGTAGGCGACGGAATGGAGTTTTATATGGATAAAAAAAATAATATATGGGTAGCACTCATTATAATTTTATTAGGTATTGCTTTATTTGTAGGTGGGAAAGTATTACTTAGTTCTAGAAAAGCAGGGCCTAAGATGTATGCGACAGTCTATTCACTTGAAGAAGCAGGTAAGAAACTAGTTAGAACAATGCCTTTAGGTGATGGGCGTAAACAGATTTATGAATTTGATGGTCCTTTAGGGATAACGGTAGTAGAGGTAGATGGGAATAGAGCGCGAGTAAAATCTTCGCCTTGTCCGGATCAAGTCTGTGTTCAATTTGGTTGGTTAGCCAAACCACATGATTTCAGTGCTTGTTTACCTAATGCTATGATGGTGACCATCGAAGATGGCCAAACATATCCTTATTAAAAAAAGGAGCCTTGCGCTCTTTTTTTTTGTTCCTGAGAAGTGCTAGACCTAATTATAGATCTATGTTAAACTGTAATCGTCAAATAGTTAACAAAGCCGTCAAATTATTGACGAGGGAGGCCAACCCAGTGGATATAATGGTCTGCATCGGCAGTGGTTGCCATCTGAAAGGTTCAAAACAAATTCAAGATAAGATTATTAACTATATTAAGGAACATGGACTTGAAGATGAGATTAAAATAAAAGCATCCTTTTGTCGGGGACACTGCAGTGAGGGAGTCTCCATGTCAATAGATGGAGAAGAGATTTTAAATGCTTCTCCTGAAAACATAGAAGGTATCTTAAAACAACATCTAAAGGGTGGAGTTTATGAAAGACATAATTCAAACTAGTGAAGCACGTTGTCAAGATTGTTATAGATGCGTAAGAGAATGTGCACTTAAATCAATAGCTCTTTCCCATGGTCAAGCTAAAGTTTTAGATGATCGTTGCGTGCTCTGTGGTAGGTGTGTTAAGGCCTGCCCACAAAATGCCAAACGCATTGTCGATGACTCAAAACTGTTTTTTAAAGCTTTAGAACAGGGAGAACCTGTAGTAGTTAGTGTTGCTCCTTCAATAGGCTGTGGATTAGGTGGATATACCCCCGAAGAGGTTGCGGGTTATTTGAGAGGGCTAGGTGTAGTATTTACCAGACAGACAGCAGAAGGGGCTGTTCAGGTCGCAAGAACTTACCACGAACTCTTCGAGTCTACTACAGATACAGTTATTTCCTCTTGCTGTCCCGCTGTAGTGAGTTTAGTAGAAAAACATTTTCCTAGTTTAATAAAATACCTTGCACCAATTGAATCACCAATGGTTACACACGCTAGGATGCTAAGAGAAGAATTCCCTGAGGCAAAGATATTCTTTTTAGGACCTTGTGCTGCTAAAATTGAAGAAGCAGATAATTATAAAAATACGGGTCTTTTAAGTGGTGCTCTTACTTTTACTTCCTTATATGAGCGGATGCAAAATGAGCATTACGAACCCAGTTACAGGCAAGCTTTAGAGGGAATCATCGACGGTGGTTTGTTCCCCTTTAGCGGTGGAGTTCTAAAAGCAGCTAAGCTATCTGGCTTAGATAACGTAGTAGAACTATCAGGTTTAGAGCCTCTGATTGAGCTATTTAAACACATGGAAAGTGGAGGCAAGGGGCCAAGATTTGTAGAGGCTATGGCTTGTGAAGGTGGTTGTTTGATGGGCCCAGGTGTAGTGACTGAAGAGAAAAATGTTTGGGCCAGGAGAGAACAGATTAAAGGCTATCTTCATAAAGAAGCTTCTATCCAAACTGATCTACCTGCTAAAAGGCAATATAAAATTAGAAATATCGAAGAAAAAATGCCATCGGAAGAGGAAATTAGAGCCGTTCTTAAAAAGATTGGTAAAAATACACCAAAAGACGAAACCAATTGTGGTGGGTGTGGATACAAGAGTTGTCGCGAAAAAGCGATAGCTGTTTGTAAAGGACAGGCAGAGATCGAAATGTGTGTCCCTTATATGAAAGAAAAATTCCGTTCTTTTGCTAATCTAGTTGTGCAATCTACACCTAATGGTATAATTGTTGTCGATCAAGATCTCAATATACAAGATTTCAATGCGACAGCAATGTCTTGGTTCTCTAAAGGACGTAAATATATTAAGGGGTTACCTCTGGACGAGTTTATCGACCCGATTGATTTTAAGGAAGTTGCCCGTACAGGCGAGCCAATTAAGAACAAACGGATTATTTATAATGAATATCAGATAACCACAGAACAGACCATAATTGCTTTACCCGATTATGATCTTGTAGTCGGTATTTTAAGAGATATCTCAGATGAAACACGTACTGAAGCGGAATTAGATATGATCTCACAAGCTACTTTAGAAAAAGCAAATAAGGTTATTGAAGAAAACATGCGCGTAGCTCAAGAGATAGCTGGTCTACTAGGTGAAACAACAGCGGAAACCAAAGCTACATTATGGGAGGTTATCTCTCTTGTTAAACAAAGGAGGGAGAAAACCCAATGCGATTCGCGGTAGATTTAGCTCAGGGTTCAATAAACAAGCAAGGTGAAGAACTCTGTGGTGATAATGTAGAGATCGTGCGTAGAGAAAAAGAGATTATGGCGGTTCTCTCTGATGGTTTAGGTAGTGGTGTTAAAGCAGGTATCTTAGCGACTATGACTGTCAAGATGGCTACAAAACTTCTTTCTCGGGGCTTACCTCTTGAGGAGACCGTAGAAACAATTAATAGAACATTGCCTATCTGTAAAGTGCGAGGACTCGCCTATGCCACATTAAATGTTCTTTATCTAGATGAAGATAACCAAGGACGGTTAATTCAAGATGATGCACCACCGGCAATTTTGCTCAATTCGGCTAAGAGGAAAGCAAGAATCTTAGAAGGAACCAAGAGCATCATTGGTGGTAAAGAGATGACCGAAAGCCGCTTTGAATTAAACGAAGGGGATACCATTATTATAGTTTCTGATGGTGTACCTCATGCTGGTGTAGGAGCTGTCCTTGATCTAGGTTGGGGAATGGAAGGTCTCTTGCATTATGTAAGAAAGAAAATGCCTTCAATAACTGAGCCAGAAGAATGGGTACAAGAGATTTTAGATATTACAAACATTTTATATGCTGAAGAGCCAGGTGATGATGCGACGGTGTTTGCAATTAGGGCACGTAAACCTCGTCATCTTATGTTACTTTCTGGTCCACCTAAAGAACCAGAGCAAGACCAAGAGGTTTGTCAAGCGCTTAAAGATTTTGCAGGTAGAAAAATAATCTGTGGTGGTGCTACTGGTAACATGGTGGCAAGGCATTGGCAGTGTGAAATAGAAACAGAATTAGTTTATAGTGATCCATCAGTACCACCAATTGCTAAAATGGCAGGTGCCAATTTAGTAACTGAAGGTATCTTGACTATTAACAAAGCCATAGAAAGATTAAGACAGGTACTTGGTGGCGAAAACCTAGATTCTAAAAAAGATGGAGCAACACTTTTAGCGAGAGAACTCTTACAAAGCGAAGAGATTAGTTTGCATATTGGTACAGCAAAAAACCCCGCGCATAGGTCATTGGCTCCAGCTATTACCTATCCTGACAGAATGCAAGCTTTTGGTGAGTTAGTACATCTTTTAGAGCGATTAGGGAAAAAGGTAGAGATTACTTGGTATTAATGACTTTCGGCTACGACTTAGGTAAGAATAAAAATTTAAATAAAATTGATACAAAGAAGAGCAAAGATTGTGCAAAGTTATTTTGCAAGATGCTTTGAGGGATATTTTGAGAGAAAGGAGGAAACAAGTTAACCCATATTCCTCCCGCAGCTAAAGATAGTGGGCTTTTTAGGGGTAATTTGTTATACAAGATGATTTATTTAGAGATTTGTTTAGGAACAGCTTGCCATCTAATGGGCAGTGAAGAGATATTTGCATCAATTGAAGAATTACCTGCAAGGATTAAATCGAAAGTAACGGTAAGAGGTATGCATTGCTTGGGAGCTTGCGATCAAGGTCCTAATGTGCGTATCAACGGAACTATATACCATCAAATGACTCCGGAAAAATTAGTAGTACTATTGCAAGAGATCGGTGGTGGCTTGGATGCCTAGACTTTTGACGGAAATTGATAAAATAAGACGCCAAGTTCTTACGGAAGTAGCTAGGCTAACCTTTCAAGGCAAACTTTTAAGAGAAGCAGAAGAACTTCCATATAAGCTTTATGATCAAGGTATTCGTAATTATCGCTGCTGCCAATTTAAAGAAAGAGCAGTTCTCAAAGAACGCATCAGATTAGCTGTTGGCGAAGATCCTACTCAAGACCGGGAGCCCCTAGTTAACGCAGTTATTAGGTCTTTGAAAAGAGATAAGATCAAAGGTTCAATGTTGAGAGTGATTGACATTGCCTGCGATCGTTGCCCAATTGACGCTATCTTAGTAACAGACGCTTGTAGAAACTGTGTAGCCCATAACTGTGTTAATAGTTGTCCCAAAAAAGCTATTCACATCCTAAATGGCAAAGCTGTAATTGATAAAGAAAAGTGTGTCGAGTGTGGAATGTGTGCCAAAGCTTGTTCTTTCGGTGCTATTTTGCAAGTACAAAGACCTTGTGAAAGATCCTGTCAGGTAGGGGCAATTAGTTCGGGTGAAGATAGACACGCTGTTATTAACGAAGAAAAATGTGTCACTTGCGGGGCTTGCACCGTAGGATGCCCGTTTGGTGCTATTAGCTATAAGTCTGAGATTGTTCCAGTTATTAAAAAACTCAACGATAATGCTCATTCAATAGCTCTAGTTGCACCAGCTGTAGCTGGGCAATTTGGCCGTAGTGTATCTTTGGGCCAAGTTATCGCAGGTCTTAAAGATTTAGGGTTTAAAGAAGTTAAAGAGGTAGCTGTAGCTGCTGATGATATAGCTAATTTAGAAGCTGATGAAGAGATTAATGGCTGGTTAACTAACTCGTGTTGTCCAGCTTATAAAAATCTAGTTGAAAAGCATTTTCCTCAATTAAAAGAGCATGTTTCTCACCAGTTAAGCCCGATGGCTTATTTAGCTAGCAAGGTACGCAAGGAAGATCCTAATGCTTTTATTGTATTTATTGGCCCTTGTTTAGCAAAGAAAGAAGAAGCTCAAGATCTAGTTGACGCTGTTCTTACTTTTGAAGAGTTAGCTTGTATGTTTGTAGCTAAAGATATTAATTTAGCTGCCATAGAAGGAGTACCTTTAACTGACAACCCCTCGAAGTATGGTTTAGGTTTTGCTAAGTCAGGTGGAGTATCGGCAGCTTTAGGTACCCATAAAGATGTAAAATCGAAAGCGTTAAATGGACTGGCTGAATGTAAAACTGCCCTTTTATTAGCCAAGGCTGGTAAGATCGATGTCGATTTCTTAGAAGGAATGGCTTGTGTTGGTGGTTGTTTAGGTGGTCCAGGAACTTTAGTTGATTCTAATTTAAGTCGCAAAATATTAGAAACCGAATCTGCCTCAAGAGATCAAAAACAAGAAAGTCAATCTAAATAAAAGAGGTGCATCTGGTGGATTTCAATTCCGATGTCTATATTAAAAGATTGGCTCGTTATTATCGAAGGCTAGTACATCTGCGGCAGTATGGTGTTTTACGCGTTTCTTCCGAGGAATTAGCTACTCATATTAAAATATCACCTTCGCAAGTAAGGACCGATCTCTCCAAACTAGGTGTAGGACAAAGTGGCTATGGTTATAGAATTAATAATCTTATTGCCGAACTAGAAAAGCTTTTAGGTGTAGATAAACGCAACAATATGATTTTGGTGGGAGTAGGTAAGTTAGGGCAAGCGCTTTTAACTTACAATGGTTTTAGCAAATATAGTTTCAACTTTATGGCTGCATTTGATATTAATCCCCAGCTACAAGGAGAAACCTTTGGTATGCTATTAGAACCTGTAAAAAGTATCAAGGAACTACCTTATTACCTAGCTACCCATAAAGTATCGATTGCCGCTTTAGCTGTCGATCCAGAGAGTGTTCAATCAGTTGTAGACATTTTAGTCGCTGGTGGTGTCAAAGGTATCTGGAATTTTGCTCCGCGATTTCCCGAAGTACCAGATGGTGTTGTTATTGAAAATGTTCATATTCAAGAGAGCTTGTTAAAACTCTCGTTCCGTCTTGAAGAATCTAGGGTAGAGAATAATTTAACCAATTAAGAGACCGTTTAGCGGTCTCTTTTTTGTGCAGGACAATTACTTTTCCCTGAGAATCTAAATAGAAAATAGGGGAGGCGATTCCTGTGATTATTGCTAAACCAGTAACATTTTTCTGGCCAATAGAAGAGAATGCTCAGGAATTAATAATTAAAGCAAACTACGATATTGGTATCGACAAAAAAACTGGCGCTCTAACTAGACTAGGTAAGCAGCCTGTAAAGGGACTATTTATGGTTAAAAAAGCTGGAACTTGGCTTACACCAGCAGATCTTTTGCTTGCTAATTACACTTGGCAGACGGGAGAAGAAGCAACTCTTACTCTAGATTATCATGAAGGTCTCTCTGTAAGACTAATTTTCGCCAAAGAAAAAATCTATGGCGAACTATCTGGGCAAGCAGAAAGTTATCGCTTTCCGTGCCTTTGGGGATTAAAAGTTGATAACGATGAACTAGTAACCACTAACAATTATGGCGAAATTATTCCTGACCCTATTAACACTTTGAAGCTTCCTGTAAAAGTAGCTTCTTGCACTTGGCATAATTACCAGGTAGGTCGTCCTGTAGAGGGGGTACCAGGCTGTTTAAGAGAGGCAGATAAAAGCACTTATCGACTAGGTTATTGTGGTGGTGCTTCCATGCCTTGGCTTTTTTATGGTAATAAAAACGAAGGTTTTTACATTGCCTCCTACGATAAACGTTTTCCTACTACGGTTTTGCACACTGAAGCTACAGAGACTATGCTTATAGGTCTTGAAAAGGTAGGCGGCGAAGAACCGTTTAACTCTGAGCTAGCAGAACTGTCATATCTAAACGCAGATTGGCATGAAGCGGCAAAACGGTACAGAGCCTGGGCTCTTAGCTGGTATAAACCAGGTCCAGTTCCTGCTTGGGTTTGGGAGGAAAATGGTCTTTTAGTCCATTACGATTTCAAATTCCAATCAGGAGAGATATGCCACAAATTTACAGATATCCCCGACCTTTATGAGATGGCCCAAAAAGCAGGTTTTAAACATCTCTATGTTTCTGCTTGGAACGAGGGTGGCTTTGATACCCTGTATCCCCAATTCTTTCCAGACTTGGAGTTAGGTACAATTAGGGATTTAAAAAAAGCTATTACTAAGGTTAAAGAAGCTGGTGGCAAGATTAGTTTTTATATCAACACAAGAATCTTTAACCACCGGTCAGAATTTTACCCTTCACTAGGCAAAAAATGGGCGGCGAGGACACCTAATCAAGATGAATATATCGAAAGATATGGAAAAGAATCATTTAGTTGTATGTGCGCTACCGAAAACGAATGGACTAAGGTTTTAAAGGACTTTATCCTTTGGCTTATAGATGATATGGGTGCGACAGGAATGTATGTAGATCAAATAGGTGTATATCCTCGCCTTTGTTACAACAAAGAGCATGGCCATGCAAGAGTGGATGAATGGAATCTTGGTTATCTAAAACTCCTCCAAGACATCAACCTCGAAAGCGAAGAAACCCCATTTTATATCATGGAAGGTTGTGGAGATATTTACAGTCAATTTGTTGGTGCCCAGCTTGTTCATGCGGGTTGGGGGCTTTATACTCCTTATGGCCATCCAGAGATCTATAAATATGCTTTCCCCGAGGTTATTCATGTAGACATGGTTCATCCTAAACCAGTTGCTATTGATGTTCAAGCAATTGGCCTTAAACCACAGGAGGTCGCGGCAAAAAGTTTTCTCTTAGGTACCCATTATTGGGTTTACGATCACGTTCTAGAAGATGCTGAGCTTTGGAGTTTTATGGAACAACTCTTTAAACTAAGAGATTTCATCAAAAGCGAACTAAGAAGATTACGTTTCTTAGATGATGAAGGTCTCAATGTAACTTGGGCTAAGCGCTATTCATCTATGGATGAAGAGATGATTCTCTTTTATAATCAAGATAATCAAAAAGAGATTTATCTCGAATTTCCTCTACCAGATACAGTTGAAGCTATCTATTTAGGTGAAGAACCTCAACAAGTTAAAATAGAACTCAATAAGTTGCCAACCGAAGGTCATTCTTTAGGTGTTTTCCGGTGGAAAAAGAATTAGCTAAGAAAATATTAGTGAATCTCCTTAAGATAATCATAAGCGAGTAAAAAAGAAAGGGGCGATCATCTGATCGCCCTTTAGACACTTATTTTAAGGGTAATTTATCAAGAAATCTCTTAAATTCTTTAGCTTTTCGGTTCATTTCATCGGTAACTTCTTTCGCAGCTTGCCTGATAGCTTTTTCAGAGTCCATGCCGTTTAACACAACCGATGCTGTTGCATTATCGACATATCTCCAAACAGTTTCGCCACCAAGAGCAAAGGGAATACCGATATCTTGTTCTAACTGTTTCATTAAGACTGTTCTATGTTCTGGTTTAATATCCATTCTAGCCATAGCCTTAATATTAGGAGAAACATTAAACGCGCCTTGAAGTTTTGTTTGATATTCTTTAGAGTAGACGACCTGTATTTCTTCACTCATAAACCATTTGATCCATTCGAAAGCTTCTTTTTGTAATTTCGATTTCTCGAAAATAGCAAAGTTGTTAGTACCTAAATAACCGGAGTGATTAATGGTACCATCTTTGCGAACTGTTCCAGGGATTAAAGCGGTGGTCCATTTCCCTTGTAACTCAGGGGAAGCATAAGTGTAAGCACCATAGACAACATTAGTGGAGATACACATAAGAGGTATTGCACCACGACGGAAGTCTTCTACTTGTTGAATTTGTTTAGGAACTTTATGCTTGGTGAACAATTCGGTAAAACGGTTAAAGCCATCTATGGATTCTGGTGTGTCTAGAATAGACTTTTCTCCACCCGGAAGGTAGACATCGCCACCTGCTTGCCTTAAGAAAGCAGAAGCGACAAACCAGCTAATGCCATTTGCTCCATAGTTAATACCAAAGTTCATATTTTTGGCTTGCATTTTTGGTAAAATCTTGTAGAGTTCATCCCAGGTGTTGGGGACTTGCCAACCGTTTTCATTAAAAATGTCGGTGCGGACATAGGCTTGCATGTTGCCTATTTCAGCAGGAATACCCCAAGTGGTACCTCTAAATTCTATAGGACGTAGTGAACCAGGATACATATTAGCCATAAGTGCTTTAGTTTCAGCAGGGAAGGCTTTGGCTAAATCGACAATACCACCTCTTAAGCCAAATTCTCCTTGCCAAGTCGAACCCATCTGGGCAAGATCGGGTACATCGCCAGATGCCATAGCTAAGAAAATTTTTGACATAGCATCTTCCCAGGTCATGGTAGAGAAGTTGGCCGTAATACCTGTTTTAGCAGTAAAATGTTGTTCAGTTAAGGTCTTGATAATTTTAGCTTTTTCGGTAGAAGCTACCAACCAAATATTTAGTTCTTTGGCCTGCACAACCATACTACTTAATAATAGAATTGCAGAAAAAACAATTATAAACCATTTTTTGTTCACTTTATCAACCCCCTATAAAAACTAAGTTCGGCAACTCTAGATTAATTCCTTTCATTGGACTTTTTCAGGGGAAGGAAATTCCAAGAATATGAAGAATATAGGCAATAAAGATGTCCCGGTAAAGGCGAGGACACCTACGATATGCATTCTAAGAGAGCCCCCAGGGAGGGCTCTCTTTTTATTTCCGGGTGAAAGGAGAGACAAATGAAACTAGTTTTTCTACTTATTCTTCTGGTTATAAGTTTCAGGGGCCAAGCAAGTATGATCGTAGCGCCAGCTTTCTTTGAAGGCCAAGCCAACGAGTTTTCCGAAAATCTCAGTATAGAGATCTATAATACAGGCACAAAAAAAGAAACTTTACAGGTGGAATTGGTAAGTTTAACTCAGAGAGAGAATGGAGCTCCTCAGTTTTTGTCCTTAGATAAGCCATTATTGATACCAGAGACCAACATTATTGAAGTAGATGCAAAACAAAAAGCTGTTCTTAAGGTAAAAAGAGTCGATTGCTCGCAAGCAATTTATCAAGCTATACTTCTAAAAAGAATATCCGAAGACAGCCAAACTACAGCACCGGCGGTAGCGGTGTTAGTAATGTTAGCGGCAGCTGAGGACAGACCCCAAGGTGAAGTAGTGGGATTTGATTTAGCTTATGGTAAGTGGAATGAGCCACAGAGAGTCGAAGTAATGGTGAAAAATAATGGTAGTAGCCACTTTAAAGCTCAAGGAGAGATCAGCCTAACAGATAATAAGGGAGAGCGGGTTGGCCAGATAGTTTTACAACCAGGAATTATTTTACCAGGTGCGAAGCGCAATTTAGAAGGGATACTCACGTCCGAATCTCTTAATGAAGGTACTCTTTGTGCCCAATTGGATTTGTTTGTAGGTGATAGCAAATTAGCAGAGGACTTAGGGCAATTCTTAATAAGCAAGCAGCAAAAACTGGGGGCCAGAAAATGACTTGCCTTCTAATAGGATTGTTGCTTATTTGGAGTCAAATATCTTTGGCCCAAGACACAAATCAATTAATGAACCTGACTTTAACAGGGGTACCTAAAATTGATAATACTGCACAAAAAAATACAGTTAATATATTTATAGATAGTGAAGAAGCATGGGAATTATCTATCGAAGGTCGAGATTTCTATGCTAGTAATGGCGAGAAAATATATACTATTCCGCCACCAAGATTGAGTGTGCGAAGAAGTGCAGGTGAATGGCTCTCAGTGGACTATTTCCCCCAAAGGATTGCGCAAGGGGATGGACCTGCAAATTTAGTTTTAGAGTATAAGTTTGATCCAAAATGGCCCGATGTTTCTCTTCTTAACGAATATGAAAGCGAAATTATCTATACAATCTCTTCTGGGAAAATCTATGCTTCTAAGTGTGAACCCGATCTAATAACACCTGGTAATGCTGGAAAGATAATATTCTCTACTGAGAAATTAACATCAGCAGAGTTAAAGATATATAAAGATCAACAAGAACTCTGTAACCTTGTTGGGTATGATTGTAATGAGTTTATTATCAAAACGCAGTACTCGTCGGGTGAACCTTGGTTAACTGGAGATTATCCTTATGAGATATTTAGTGAAGGAGCTCTAATTACCAGAGGAATACTTCAAGTTGGGGAAAAAGCATCAACTTCTGGTGAAATAAAGGGAAGTCTGTTACTGGCAGGAGAAAACGTAAAAAGCCCTACATTGGAGCTTCTTGATAATAAAGGAAAAGTCTTTAGAAAACTTGTAGGTAAAGAGGCTTTAGACTTTCATATCAAAGATATCCCCGCAGGGATTTATTATTTAAAAGCTGCCAGTGAATTAAGTTCCAAGGTAGAGGTAGGGCCTCTCCAAGTTAAACCTGGGATAACTCTCATAAGGAATATCTCTTTTGAACAAGATAAAACCCTCGAATTTGATATCACAGTGATACCAAGAAGAGTTATGCAAGGCGGAAAAGGCAAACTTATAGCTAGACTAGGTAATTTTTTGGGAGAGAATCTTAATAATTTAGAATTTGAATTAGAACTTCCCCCAGGCTTTTATTGGCAAAAAAGTGGTAACTCAATTATGAATACCAACAGCCAAAAACTTAAAGCCAAACAAAAACACTTACTAGAAGAGGACTTTCATGTTGTTACTGTAGTAACCGAAAACTCAGAGTTTTTGGCTAAAGCAAAAGTTACAGCGACTACAGAAAAAGGGCAGAAGCTCGTTAAAGAAGCAATGGTTAGATTTGAAGTGGAGCCAGGACTTTTTGGTGAACCAGGTATTATAATTGGCGAAAGCAAAGAACCCTTCTATTTTGCTGATGGGACTAAAATTGAGCCAGATGATGGTTTCTTCTCTTTACAGTTAGAGCCAGGAGCTTACGGTCTGTTGTTAGGTGCAAAACCCTATGTGCTAACAGCTTCGGGACTTTCGGAAAGAATTAAGCTACCCCAAAAAACAGGTAATAAAGCTGGAATGTTAGAGATTAATGCTGCACTAACCTCACAATTTGATTTTGGTATTAAAGGTTTTTATGAATCAGATCGATTTAAAGCAGCTTTTGTTTATCCAGACAAACGAAACAAAGACAATTTAAATATCACCCCTTACCCTACGTGGGGTAAAAAAATCACTATTCTAGATCAAACTCCTTGGCAAATGCACTATACAAACGGTGATTGGCAATTTAGGGGTGGGACTGTCTATGTGAGGACACCAGAAAAAGATTTTAGCCCTCGGATTGCACTTTGCGGTACAGAGTTAGAGTTAAAGCCCAAAGAAGGAGTGAGGGCTCTAGCTGTAGGGGGATTTGCTAGAGAATCTGAGCAAGTAGAAGAGTTTTTTGCGGATGGTACTACAGGTCCTTACGCCTTAAAATACCTCCCGAAAGACGAATCTATAAAACTAGTTGTAGAGTCGAGAAATGCTAGTGGAGATATTATTAAGGTTTTTCCCTGGGATCATTATGTAGATCAAAAATTTATCAGATTAAAGAGACCATTAGCTAATACAGATCAACTAGGATTAAGAAATGTTATTGTTGTCAAGTATGTTACCGAAAAACCTATAGCCGAGAATAAGTTCTTTGCTGGTGGTTTTTTAGGATATAAAGACAAAGACAATAACATTTACTTGTTCAAGCATAAGGACTCAGAAGGCATAACTAGTAACCTGCATTATCAGACCTGGTATTTAAGTGGAATTGTTAAAAGAGATAGCCAAGAAGTAGTTTTGGGGAAAAAACAAGGACGAACTAATCATGAGTTAAAGGTTGTAAATAGTGCAAAACAGCTTTATGAGTACAAATTGCAGTATAGTGGCAATTGGACCGGTAAGTTAAATATTGCTTATGACCACCAGGATAATAAGAAACAGACCAATATTTCTTTAAATCTCAAAAGTAAGTTCCTAGAAGTGTTTGGAAAAGAGCAGTTTATTTTAAAAGAAGATAATCCCCGAGATATTGGCAATACCTATTCCTACTACAGTGCTTCTCTTAATTGGCCTGGTAATTTAGTTTGGGGCTTATCTAGAGAGTCATTTTCTGGTCGAATCTTAGATACATTTTCCTCTAGGATAACTTATAAACTTGCTGGTTTTAATGGTTTTGTTGAAGGTAAGTGGCGAAAGCCCCAAGAAGGACGACCTAAAGTAGTTGTCGGCGTGGCTCATGAGAAAATACCTTTGAGACTAAAAGCAGAGTGGGAGCATATTGCTCCACAATTTTCGTTATTAGAAGCTAATTTTGATACCAAAAAGTATTGGTTCGATATAGCTCTAGTCAATGAAAAAGAGACATTGAAAAAGACTTTAGGTATCACCGTATTACCCAAAGATAGTTTATTATTTCTAGCTATGAAAGATGAGACTATAAAAACACAAGGGCACTTGCCACTTGGCGCTTTAGGACTAAAGTTTTCTTGTATTGGTAATTGGCAAGCAAAAGTATTGGTTACAGAGACTCATGTAGACGTAGATCTCTCGGAGAAAAGCCAGATTGGCGCAAGAATAACTTATGAAGCTACTCCGAGTTCAAATTTCCGGTTGCAAGGTTATTACCGATATAAAATAGACAACACTCAGCTAGAAGTACGGCTTGGAGCTAGAGAAGCTGGTATTTGGTTTACCTATCTAATTCCATTAGGTAGCGAACCAGCTATAATCAGACAACCGGCATTTTTCTCTAGAAAGGAAGATTAAAATGACAAAGAGATTGATGCTGATGTTCTTGGTTTTGTGTATTTCTAGTCTAGCGTATGGTGTGGAAAACTTTACTCAAAAAGTTACAGCAGCAATCCAACCAGTTATTCAAGTTACTTGGCCTGAAGAAACTCTTGATTTTGGTAATTTAGCTATTGGCGTCAACGAAACAGGGACTATGGAGATAAAAGTGATTTCTAACATCGATTATTCACTGCTATTACAGACAGATAAAGCGTTTCTAACTGAGTTTAATCTAGAAACAGGAACGTATGGTGAAATGATGTTAAGTACCCCTTTATTTATAAGTATTGATGGTGGTGTATCTTGGCAGGAGATTTCTGCAAATCTCAAACTTTTGGATTCTGAAGCTACATCGGATTTAGGGAAAATATACAGCATTAAATATAAACAGGAAATGGCTTTCCCTGCTGATAAAGCTTTGGCCACAGGCAGTATCTATAAAACAGACCTTGTTATGGTAGTCACAGCTAAAATCTAGTAGTAAGAGTATCTTATTGACAGAAACTTTAGTTATCACTAAACTAAAGGTAATGATGTTATTATATTGTCGGGATGTAGTTGGCCTGGGAGGAGAGATTGACTATGCGTTTGGCTCAAATAAAGAGAAGGTTAGAGAACTTGCAATGTTTTGCTTATAAAGATGTTGTAACACTACCTAAGTTTCAAACTGTAGTATGTATCTATCAAGCACCTCGCAATTATTCAGCGAAGATTTTTAAAGGCAACCTAGGAGTTGGCGATGTTTGGGCTAATCCAGGAGAAACAGCATTTCTCACCTTCCAAGGCGACTATAAGCAAGAAAGTCAATATTTCGATTTTGTTTTAAATGGAGAGGGTTGCTTATTTGTTGATGGGAAACCATATGCAGGATTAGATAATAATCATCGCTATCTGCCAATCCCTGAAGGTTGGCATGATTATCAGATCGAGGTTTATAACCTTTACGATAAGCCACAGATTATTGGGAGAGCTCACCTAGTAAAACTCAATGATAATATAGCAACATTAACCCTCTTAGGCTTGGAAGCAGTAAAGCTAGCGGAAAATGCCAATATTTTAATAGCAAAAGAGATGGAACAGATATTTAGTAATGCATTAGAGCAATTTCCTCCTAATGTAAGTGTGGATAAAGCTGAAGAGATTGCTGCTGATGTTTTAGCCAAGGTTAAACTAGCCTTAAGTAAGTATAACAATAATAAATTACCGGGCGAATTGACTTTAATTCCTCAAAGCCATATTGACTTAGCTTGGCTTTGGCCGGAGAAAGAAACAATAAGAAAAATATCAAGGACATTTTCAACTGCCCTACGACTGGGCGAGATCTATGATGAATTTATTTTTCATCAAAGCCAACCACAGCTCTTTGCCCAAGCTAAGGAGTATTACCCTGAGTTGTATAAAGATGTACAGAAGGCCATTAAAGACGGAAAGATTGAGCTAGTTGGAGGCATGTGGGTAGAACCAGATTGCAACATTCCTTCTGGTGAGTCTTTGGTTAGGCAGTTGTTATATGGTAAAAAGTTTTATCAAGAAGAGTTTGGCTATGTACCTGAAGTGGAGTGGCTACCTGATGTATTTGGGTTTAGTCCCAGTTTGCCACAGCTACTTTTAGATGCTGATACTAAAGCTTTTATGACTATAAAGACAGGTTGGAATGACACAAATTCTATGCCGGATAGTGTTTTTAATTGGCGAGGTATTGATGGTTCTGAGATACCAGTCTTCATGCCAAGAACTCTCAACGAAGATGTAGATGTTCCTTCTGTCTTAAAAGCAATGGAGGTAGCGCAAAGAAGTACTACTGTACTAGAAGTAGCTCAACTAATTGGCTTTGGCGATGGTGGCGGTGGGGTTACTCTAAGCCAAATGGAAAAAGGCCGATTATTAGCATCTCTACCAGCGCTACCGGAAGTCAAATTTGGTAGTGTTAAGGGATATGTTAAAGAAAATATTATATCTAAACCTATTAAGAATACCTGGGATGGCGAATTATATCTTGAACTTCATCGAGGTACATTAACTACTCAAGCTAAGAATAAAAAATGGAATAGACATTTGGAGTTTGCTGCCAGAGATAGCGAAATATTAGCATCCTTTGCTCATGAGTTAGGAGCAGAGTACCCAACTCAGAAGATAAACAAAGCTTGGCAGTTAATTCTCAAAAATCAAATGCATGATATCTTGCCCGGGAGTAGTATTACAGAGGTATACGCAGATAGCAAAAAAGATTATCTAGAAGTAGATCATCTATTAAGTGATGTTAAGTTGGCAGCAAGCAGGTATTTAGCTAAGCAAGTAAGGGTTAAAAAAGACGTTCTAAAAAGTTATGTGGTTTACAATACACTTGCTTTTACTAGAACAGTATTTATTAAAATTGAAGAAGTACCAGAAGATAGCCACTTTATAGACAGTCAGGGGCGGCTACTCACCTCGCAGGAGCTTATCGATGGAGCTTCGCTGGTTGAAGTTACCTTACCAATGATGGGATACACAACTATTTATGCAGTTCGCAGTAAAGTATCTTTTAACAACCCTTTTAAAATAAGTGAAACAGAATTAAGTAATGGGTTGGTTTCTGTGGTAATAGGAGATAAGGGCAGTATTAGCGAGGTAATTGATCTAAAAACAGCAGAAACTATTATTAAAAATACCGAGCACCATCTACAGTTTTTTGATGATCGACCGTTAAGATGGGATGCTTGGGAGATTGACCCTGATTATGAGGAGAAGCAGTGGGGACCGGATGCTTTAGTGTCTATTACTAAAAAAGAGGAGGGGCCCTTGTGCGCTTCTCTAGAACTAACCTGGACTATGAACAAATCAACTATTAGACAAGAATTGATTTTATATCGCAACTCAACTAGAATAGATTTCCATACTTATGTCGATTGGCGGGAAAACCATGTGCTTTTCAAAACAGGCTTTGAAACAACTATACGGAGTCGCTATGCAACATATGATGTAGCTTTTGGTAATTACAAGCGACCTACATTTCGCAATACTTCTTGGGAGAGAGCTCGATTTGAAGTTGCAGCACAAAAATGGGCAGATATAGCAGATGCAGCCCACGGAGTTTCCTTATTAAATAACTGTAAATATGGCTACGACATTACAGGATCAAGAATTAGACTAAGTTTACTTCGGTCACCTCAATATCCCGCTCCAGATGCCGATAGAGGAGAACACAGCTTTATCTATTCTTTATTTTTACACAGGGATAACTCGTTAGCAGAGACTAATAAAGAAGCATATAATCTTAACTTAGAACCAGTAATTGTAGAAGTTGATAATTTAGAAAAAGAAGGCTTTTTACCAGAGGAAAAGTCATTTATAACATATAAGGGACAGGGTATTCTACTAGATACAATTAAGCTCGCTGAGGATAGAGATGGATATATTCTTCGCTTCTTTGAAGCTAGAGGAGGTTCTGATTCCTTAAGAATAACTGCAGGAGTCAAGCAATTAATACCTGTGAATCTTTTAGAAAGGGCTAAGCATACCAATAAAGAAAGTGCTCTACAATTTAGACCATTCCAAGTGAAAAGCTTTCGAACAGATTCACTTTTAGAAAAGTAAAAAGACAAGGAAACCTCCCTAGAAGGTTTCCTTGTCTTCCTGTAGCTATTTAGCGGGTAGAGTAAAAGTAAATGTTGTACTATCCTCGTCAGATTGTATTAGTGCTAAGTTCCCACCTATTAAATTAGCTTTTTCTTTAGATAAGGTAAGGCCAAAGCCATGAGTGGAATTGGCTTTGGTTGTTACCCCAGGTTCAAAGATTTGTGTTTGCAGATCAGTGGCTATAGGTAGTCCACTATTAGAAATTGTTAATTGGATAAAATCGTTGTTACTGGTAATGTTGAGCTTTAACCAACGTTCTCTGTTCTGTAACAATATTGCTTCACGAGCGTTTTCCAATAGGTTGTCCAGTATTACGAAAAATTCGCTAGGCACCTTCATTTTAGGTGGAGTTAGTTTAACACTAACATCGATTCCTTGTAAAAGTGCTAACGTGCAATGGTGATGAAGTAAAGCAAAAAATTCTTCGACGCTTGGTTCTGGAGGTTCGTTAGAGTTATGCCATTTGGTATGAAGATATTTTAGAGCATTTTGAATGTTTCCTAACTCTAGTAGTCCAGCGATGATAGTAAGGTCATTTTTATATTCATGTCTATTGGTGTGAATCTTTTTATTAATTATATCAATAGTTTTATGTTGGGTATGAATTATTAGGCTCTGACAAAAGGAAATTGCATATAGCAAAGAAGCTGTAATTGCGATTAAGATAAAATGTTTTAGATTTATACGCCAAGAGAAAAGCAAAATCATATTCAATAGATAAATAAAGGCAGCTAAGTATTCTAATTTGCGAAGTTTGTGCCTGGCTATTTTTTTCATGAACTTCTCCTTTCTATAAATATTTTAGATAATTACAAACAGCTATTAGAATTAGAAGAAGATTAGATTAACTTGCTTTACATTATTACTAAAGAGAAGTATTTATTTAACTAAATTAAGCAGGTTATCTGTAGTGGTTGCTAGAACTTGATATACTGAGGTTAGTACTTTTTGTCTAACTGCGGTGGTATTTCTTACATATTTGGACTGGGAAATAAAGCCTATGCTGGGTTGAAATTTCAGGAGGTAAAAGATATGGAAGCGCAACGTAAAATTCACTTGCTCTTAATTATCGATTATGTTTTGGGGTTAATTAGCACATTAATAGCATTTCTACTAACAAAGACGCCAATTACCTGGCCAATCTTATTCCTGATCCCATTAATTATTCTTATCGCAGAAGTATCCTTCAAAATTCACCAAGTTATTTATCGACATATAGACTTTGTTGATATTTGGCGAGTAGCTTTAGCAGTTGCAATTGGGCATGGCATTTTAGGAAGCCTTTTTTATCGGAATTTTGGGATGAGGTTTATCGTTACGAGTTTAGCAATATATCTTTGTGCACTGTGTGGTTCACGAATTATTTTTAAAATTTGGTTTTATAGTAAAAGCCAAGTGAAACAAGAACAAAAAGAAAAGAAACTAAGAACGATTATTGTTGGGGCTGGATCAGCTGGTACAATGGTAAAAGCAGAAATCGAAAAGCATAAATATTTACAAGCTGATGTTGTTGGTTATGTAGACGATGATAGTACTAAAATTGGGCGTACAATACATAACACCCAGGTTTTAGGTGCTATTAAAGACTTAGATAAAGTAATGAAAAAATACGAAATCCAACAAGTGCTTTTTGCTATACCTAGTGCTCCAGGTCATTTGGTCCGTGAAGTAAACGCTATTGTTAAGAAAAACCATGCAAAATTAAAAGTATTACCAGGGGTTTACGAGATCATAGAAGGTAAAGTGCAGGTAAGTTCGATTAGAGATGTTAATATAGATGACCTCTTAAGACGCGACCCTATTGTGATTGACCTTGGGAGTATATCTTCTTATATAACCAATAAGGTGGTATTAGTCACAGGTGCCGCAGGCTCAATTGGTTCAGAACTCGTAAGACAGATTTGCCGTTTCCATCCCAAAGAAGTTGTGTTGCTTGATATCAACGAAAATGGACTTCATGATATGCATATAGAACTTAACCATTCTTTTCCTCAACAGAAATATTCGTGCGTGATTGCTAATATTAGAGAGAAAAATCGTCTAGAAGAAGTTTTTGCTTGGAAAAAGCCACAGGTTGTTTTTCATGCTGCGGCCCATAAGCATGTACCAATGATGGAACACAATCCAGGTGAAGCAATTAAAAATAATATTTTTGGCACATTAAATGTAGCTATGCAGTCTGCTGAGTCTAATGTTGAAAGATTTGTCTTAATTTCAACAGATAAGGCTGTAAATCCAACTAATGTAATGGGTGCCACCAAAAGAGCAGCTGAGAAAATAATTCAAGCTTTAGGTCAAGATTCTCAAACTATCTTTACTGCAGTTCGTTTTGGTAATGTCCTTGGTAGTAATGGAAGTGTTGTACCATTATTTAAAAAGCAAATCTCTGAAGGTGGTCCGATAACCGTTACCCATCCAGATATAACGAGATATTTTATGACAATTCCAGAGGCTTGTCAGCTTGTTTTACAAGCTGGAGCTAATGCTACCCAAGGGGATGTATTTGTTTTAGATATGGGCGAACCTGTTAAGATCGCTGAACTTGCTAAAACAATGGTTGATCTTTCTGGGTTTACCTTAGGAGAAGATATTGAAATCGAATATGTCGGTTTAAGACCAGGAGAAAAATTGTATGAGGAATTATTTAGCGACACCGAAAATGTATCGCCCACCAAACATCCTAAAGTATTTAGAGCTCATTTAGAGATTGTAGATAAAACATTGTTATTGAAAGATATCGATGAGTTAGCAAGGTCTCTAGATACAAAGAACCCAGATGTAATGCGTCAAAAGATTAAAAAAGTTGTACCAAACTACCATCCTGAATTAGGTGGTATGAGAGAAGAAGCAGCAGCTGCCTGTCAGTATTAAAAAAAGGCCGTATGGCCTTTTTTTAATAAATTATGCATGCAGAACATCGAATAAGCAAAATAGACCAAAACCTATATATAAGACCGAAGAGATAATTGTGATAGCTTTTTGTGATAGTTTGGAGCAGGTTAAGCGACCAAGTACCAGACAAGAGATGTTAGCTAGAAACATGCCAAAGACTGCACCTAGAAAAGTTGCAAAAAAGTTATGACTTTGACTGGCTAATACTAAAGTGGTGAATTGGGTTTTATCTCCTATCTCGCCTAATGTATAGATAGAGAAGACACGCCAAAAAGGATTAACAGGACAGGACCCTGATGTTTTACCTTCTTCGTTTTTCTCAGAATCGTTATTAAAAAGTAATGTTTTTAGACCAAAGATAAGAAAAAGAACACCGGCAATTAAATTAACAAATTTTACAGGCAAAGCTCCACCAATAAAAAAACCTAAACCAGAAGCAAATAATTGGGTTACGATAATAGCCGCGACGATACCTAACACAAGTGCTGGTAAGGGGTATTGGGTAGCCATAGCAAAGACGAGTAATTGAGATTTATCGCCTGCTTCAGCAGCAAAAATTAGGCTAAGAGCTTGTAAAAAAGGCTGCATGTTTGGTCCTCCTTAAATTTTAATATTAAAAAAGACCTTTAACAGGATCAAAAAAATCCTGTTAAAGGTCTCGCAAACCATAAATGGCGATAGAGCCAGGACATTGTCCAGTATGTTGACTCTATCTGAAGATGCTACTCCCCTTTAAACGTATAAAGGAATCTATGACATTAGACGATTAAAAAAACGAATTGCTAAGTTTCAGGTAAACTAAATATAAAAATTAAGCTTATGTACCTAAGTAAAGCCTTTAATGTGTTGTTGATTTAATTAAACCTGCTATATTGTATCATAGATTTATAAATATTAGCAAGGACAAGCGGTTCTAGTTATGAAGGGTTTGTAAATTGCAATTTAAAAAAGAGAACGGGATTTCCTATAGAGGTTTATTTTGTTAACGGTTAAAAATGTAAGTTAGGTTATCTAGCAAAATTTACTTACACTACTTAAACTAAATGCAGAAAGGTCTAAAGATATTAGATAGTAGTAATTAATTCGTCGTTGCGAGTAACCACATTATGTTTTTATAGTCACAGATTAACGCAGCCATGCAGGATATCCGTTACAATAGTGTAATTTAACTATTAGCGAAGGAGTGGGTATCCTTGTGGCGTGTGAGGATAGAAGTGACATGATAAGGAAGATAATAGATGAAAATCTCCTAATAGAAAAAGCCCAAAAAGGTGATAAAGAGGCTATTAACAGTCTTGTGGAGATGTACGCTGACTATACCCAAAAGTCTGTTCTTAAAATCTTACACAAGATGCATAGACAAGGTAATTACATTACCGATACGTACAAAAGCTATGGTGATATTATTACTGATATGGAAGAAGATTCATGGGCTATCGCTCATGATGTTCTTGTTAAAGCGATGAGATCAGTAAATAAGTTTGAGGGACGTTCAAAATTCACTACTTGGCTTTGGGTAATTGCCGAAAATCATATAAAAACTCTAATGACCAAAAGGGCTAAAAATAGAGATAGGCTGTTTTTTGTACAATCTGAAAAAGATGAAGTGGCAGCAAATATAATTGAAAATGCGGGAGCCACACCCGATAGCTTTGTTGAAAGTTTTGAGGACGAGGAAGTCATGCAAGCAGTTTTACGTATTATGTACGATGAGGATTTTAATCCTGAACAAAGAGATGCCATTCTTTACTTCTTTGTGCAGGAATTAGATCAAAAGACCATATCACAAATAACTGGCGCGAAGGTAGGAACAGTGAAAAAAAGGATTCACGATGGTCTTAAAAAGTTACGTCAGAGGTTAGCTCAGGAGGATCTCATTTGATGGTGAGGGAGTGCCTATGAAAAGAAATAATCATGTTAACGAGCATGAGGTTTTAGAGTGTTTGGCTCAAAAATGCAGGCAAACTAGCCACTTGCAGCATAACAAACATTTAGAAACATGTACGTTATGCCAAGATGAGGTCTCTTCTTTAGACAAAGTAACTGCAGCAGTAAAGACACTAAAACAATCCAGAGAAGAAAGACTAAATTTATTAGTCAAGGGAGTAACTTCGGAGTTAAACACTACAAAAAAGAGAAGCGCACTGCAAATTCCAGCAGCGGCTGCAGCTGTAGTGTTGTTAGCTTTTGGCATTTATTTTGCATCTGCCAATCTGGATAAAATAAATATCAAGAGTCCAAATTCGCTACCAATTCGTACAGCTGTTTTCTATTCAGCAAGTCCAGAACAGTCTTATAATACGATTAAAACGCAAAGTATCAGGGTAGCAGAAAATAATTCACAATATCAGACTACATCACAGGCTATCTGTTCAACTGTGTTGCATGAAGGGGAGGGTTTTGACTATGTGCAGAGCCAGGAAAACAGCTTGTCTGTTTCTTCTAACTATCTTTCTGTTAGTTACAGCACAAGCTTCTGAAAATACAATTATTAATCATATCCTCACTGATAGAGTCATTATTGCTGAGGATGAAACCGTGTATGTAAGTCAAGTAATTGTAGGATTTACAACAGGGAGAGCTAAGTTTCATACAGTTACTTCTGTTTTGCTAGAAAAAGGTCTGCACCAAGGTCAAATTGTCCTCGAAGATCCTAACGGTAAAACTATAGTTCAAAAGATGTTTAATGATATTACCGTCGAAACTGATAATGTTTCTTTGATTGGTAACTGGGAAGTCGATTTTAAACAACCTGGGCTCTATCAGTTTGTGATCTATATAGACAAACAACCCAAATTTAGGTTTACATTTATTGTTAAATAAACTAGCTTGTCCTTGCTTGTCAGGGGCAAGCTTTTGTACTAATTGTTAAAGCTTATAGGGGGGTGGAGTAATGCGCAAGCTAATATTGTTATTTGTCCTACTAGTAATACCTTTGTCAACATCACAAGCAGCTGAGTTTGTAGTAGACGATTTTAGAGATCTTTCCGATTGGGAAGGTCAGATAGTTGGTCAAGGACAGGTAGTAATGATTAATGGGGAAGCATCAAAAACTGTTAGCCAAGAGTGGAGTGGCTACAGAACTCTAGAAATAGAACAGAAAACTCCAGCGAAAATAATAGTGACTTTATTAGATGCAGATGGAGAATTGTGGCAAGCAGAAGGACAAGGTAATAAATTATTATTCCCCTTTGATTCATTTAAACTAATAGCAACTAGTAATATTAGTGATAAAAAGTTGTCAACTGGTAATATTCAGCGTATGACCCTACAAGGACATAGCGAAATAGAAATAATTGGTCTTGGACAAAGCAAAGGTTTTAACGGACCCAATGTTTATGTAGAGACTGCTAATAAATATTATGCCGGTAAGACCTGGCAAAAAGTAGCTGGAGAGATAAAAGGGAAAGGGTTTACGGCAGTTCATCTTACACCTGTTGAATTAACCCCGGAAACATATTATAGGCAAAAAGAAATTGTCGACGAGTTTCATGCGGTTGGATTACCGGTTGCACTCACAATATATCCCGGTACAGATTTTGATGCTTACAGAAAACATCCCGAGTGGCACCAAAGTTTTCTCCAAGGTGGTGGTAGCGAATGGTCTTGGCGAGTCTACAATTGTTTGCGTGAAGAAGAATTTATCGCATATACAATTAAGTACTTACAAGATCAATTTGTTAATAATGGTTATGATGCTCTTCATGTTAGTGAGCCATGGTTAGAAGTTTGGGGGGGTCCAACAAAACCATCTGAATATGCTTGTTTTTGCCCCAGGTGCCGAGAAGGTTTCCAAACTGAAGCCGGTGTTGATCCCTATCAATTATTTGATAAAAACTCGTCAAGTTATTATACTAAGAACCCTGAGTTATATAAAAAATGGGTAGATTTTAGAGTGAACACAGTAGCTACCTTTGTTAATAAAATTATTACTGGTCTTAGAAAAGTTAAACCTGATGTTCCAGCATATGTGATGTTTCTATCGGATGTAAGTGTTGAACCAGGTAAAACAAGAGAATATCAAGCTATGGATTTAGAACGCTTTGCCCAAATTAGCGACGGTGTTATTATCGAAACTGCTTGGCAAGACTGGACAAAAAGCAATCTCTGGCCAGGTTATATCTTAGCTTATGGTAAGGAATATGCCCCACGAGTTTATGTAGAAAAACCAGAAGCGATACTATATGCTCAACCAGATGTAGGTTCGAACTGGGATGAGATGCATCGTTCACCTGAATGGTTAAGAGTGTTTTCAGCTTACGCAAATCGAGCTGGTTTTGATGGTTATATTGCTTACGAATATAGTCAAATGGGTTACAGATTGTTACCTACTACTCAAATTGTTATTGACGATTTTGAGAAGAAGGAAAGCGATTTATATTGGGAACCATTTAACACAAGTTTCGATGAGGTTTTAGCAGGTAGAATTGGTAAAGATGCTTTCGAGGGCCAAGGATGTTTAATGTTGTTTTATTCAGGTGAAAGTAAAGAAGGATTCCTGGCTGTAGAAAAAGATTTGATGCTTGATTTAAATGGTTTTACACAATTAGAAGTTATGACTCTTTTTGATCTCTTTACACCAGGAGAAAAAGTAAAGGTAAAATACGAGATTCAGACGGATCATAGTATCTACAACGCGAGTACTGAAGTGATAGTAGCAGATGGTTGGCAAAAAGTAATAATGCCTTTTGTTAACTTCGGTAGTTCTTACGATTTATCACATGTAAAGAAGATTCGGATTGGCATAGACAAAAGTGGCTCTATACCCAATATGGCGAAGATATTATTTGATATGTTTGTTGTTGCTGGGACAAGACGTTCTTTTTTAGATACTCAGCATTTACCTCTCACAACCGAGCCCAAACCAACAAATGTAGCTAAAGTAAGTGAAGCTATTGTAGAGATTGGCGATTTTAGCAGAAGCGATAATGAGCTAAATAAGGTAGAGTTAAGTCTTAATTTTGTTGGCGGAGAAAGATCTTTAAGCAATTTAATGGTTGATATTATTGTCTGCGAAAAAATAAGCGGTTTGGAATTACCTAAGTTAGGGCGAACCCTAAAAATTGGTTCACTTCGGAGGGAAAGTAAAAAAGTTATTAATACGGATATCCTTTTACCCACAGGTACTTATAAGATAATATTGAGGCTGTATACACAAGGCTCAAACTTCTTGTCACAGGAAGCACTAAATTACTTCAGCGAAGATTATTTATTAGAGGTACCATAAGAAAAAAAGGCGGCTTTAGCCGCCTTTTTTATGACCAGAGTCCGAAACCCCTTAATTGAGGTTTTTGGGGGCGATCTTCGCCACTTCCTCAACAAGTTGGGGATTAGTTACTCTAATAAATGTACCTTTTCTTCCTAGTGAAAACTTTTGAATCACCTGAGCAGCACGTAATTTTTCTAAGGCGCTGGCAACAGATGAACGGGAGATATTAAGTTTGTCTGCAATTTCTGACGCTACAATAACGCCCTCTTTACCCTTGAGTTCTTCCAATAGATGTTGAACGGCAACTAATTCAGCCATGGATAATGAAGAGGCAGCAATTGAAACTTTCATTTGGTCATTTTTATTCGCAGACATATGACGGCCGACGTCTAGTGCTAAACGTCTTCCGAGTAATCCTGCGGTGGATTCAAGTACTACTGCTGCATCGTCGCTTACATTAGTAGATTTTACTACAATGTAGTGGGCAGCTTCCTTACCGCTGTAGATAGGGAACGAAGTGGTCCCAGATCTATCTAAGGTCTCACCAGTGTTTAATTCTATGGTCATACCTAAAACATCAGAGAGTTTGGCAATTACCTTTTCTTCTGGTGCTTCGTCTAATATTAACTCATAAACTTCTCTAACACGCTTAAACATTATTTTTTCAACCTCCTACAGCATACAGACTCATGGTCATAAATAGTTTCTAAATTATAGTATACCTATTTATGTTTAGATTATAACATTAATTGAACAAAAACGCAAAAAATTTTTCACATGACGTATTGCGATTCTATAATCAAAATTAATAAGGCTAAAAAGAAGAAAAATTCGAACAAACAATAAATGTACCATGGACAAGAGTATTTATAATAGGAAATAAGACAACAAAACTATGTATATTCGTTAAACCTACTTGTTTTTGGTAGTAAAAGCAACTTAAGAACAACCTAGGGGTAGTTTTTATTTGCGTTATTAATCTTCAATGGGGTAAAAATTAGAAAATTGCACAAGGAAAGACATGATAAGATCATAACCACTAGCAACCGTAAACATTATAATATACTGATGACAAATAGTACAGCCCAAATAAGTAATATCTGAAAATTTGCGTAATCTGGGGCCTAATACTAACCTCTTTCGAAAAGGTAATATTTATTACATCTATAGTCCAAATACATTTAATACTGTAGACGATAAAACGCACAAATAGTTCATAATAATAGAAAAAGGTTAACTAAAAAAGGCTGGGTTTAGGAAACCCAGCCTTTAAAAAATAATTAAGTTTTATTTAGACGAAATATATTCATAGGGAGTGGCGGTATAAAGCAAAGGCTCGAGTAAGCTCCGCACACAATCAATGTCATTTCCTAAGCGGTTAGCAAAGAGAATAGGGGTTAGTTTATCTTTAACGCTTTCACGATTTATTTGTTTACTAAAGGCTTTTAAATCAGCAATAAGTGGGTTTAATTGCTCGAATTCGCTAGAGTTTGATTCGCGAAGGTCCCTAGAATCCCAGGGTCTTAGGGAAAGACTAGCTAATCTTGTAACAAAGTCCTGGAGAAGATTAATATATTCGTTAATTAAAGTTGCTTCGATAGGTAAAAGAGGGCCAAATTCTATTAACCTTTGTATAGAATCATTTAATAATGCTTTGGCAGCATAAGCAGGATCTCTAAAAGTTGGGATTGCAGGTTCACGCCAGGGCCCTTTTTTTAGCATCTCGTAGTGCCAAGGTTTCATATTTGCGGTGGAGAAAACAGCTTGGCCAGTCATTTCAACATCTCGTCCAGCTTGAATCTGTCCTCCCAGAACTTTATCGTCATATAGATAAATACCAAGGCCAGTATAGATATAGGTTTTCCCTTCAATGGTATTAATTTCGCTTTTAACAAGAGACGAATATTGTTCCACATTGGAACGATAAGACATGGGTGTAAGGAAGTTAATATGGCGATTAAAGGCCCAGTTTAACCAGTCTTGACCTAAATCTTTTTTGCCCCAACTATAAGGAGAAGCAACAGCTGCAGATACTAAAATTCGGGGATTAATAGCTTTTATTTCGGTAAAAGCTCTTTCAACAAATTTGTTTACAAACTGAGCTTTAAAAATGGTGAAAATCTCTTTAAGGCGATTACTTTGAATATCTACTGGATCTATTCCGTAAAAACTTTGAAAGAGATCGCGGATAAAAGCGTTATAACCAAAGTCCGCATCAAAGCGGATATAATCTAAATGGATACCATCTATGTCGTAATTAGTAGCTAATTCTTTTAAAAATGCAATGTTGTATTCACGTACGTCAGGATAACCAGGGCATAACCAATAGTATCCATTGGATAAGGTGAAGCTACCAGTATTTGTTTTATCTAACCAGTTAAGCTTATCATCGATAAAATGTTCTGCACCGTTATGCAAAGCAAAAATACGTACCAAAGGATGTACTTCAATATCACGCTGATGAGCTTCTTCGATAATAATTTTTAATATGTCTTGACCATTAAAGAACGCTTGAAAGCGTCTTTGTTGAGGAACAACTTTACTAGGATAGATAGCTGCGCCATTCCCATAGACATCAGGAAATATAATATTAACGTTTATAGCTTTTAATTCATCAAGATATTTGGCTATATCTTCTCTAGAGTAAAATCTATCAATGGTAAAATTATCAACCCACATGCCCCTGGTTTCGATTTTTAAAGATTCGTAAAGCATGGGGTCGATTAGGGTTAAAGAAGTTGAAGCGGTTTTTAGTAAATTTTCAACTCCACCCTCTTCGCCAGTTTCTATTAGTCTATTTGCTTCTGTTAGGTTGGTTTCAACGCTTTCCATTATTTCTTTTAACCTATCATAATCAAGGCGACGCATTTGTAAAACGCTTGCTTCAATTACTTTTTGAGCTTTGTGAAGGTCGGTTTGTAAAATACTAACGTTGCTAGATAAAACACTTGCCGATGCAGTTAACATCGTTAGAGCTAGTATTAAGAAGATAATTTTTATGCTTTTTATTCGCATATAATAGTCACACTCCTTTTGATCAATCCCCTAGAAAGCTGTGTAAAGCACATTTTTAAACCGGTAAATTGCTTTGCAAGAAGAACACAGCTTTACAGAAAAAATTTCGCTAGAATAGATTTATCTCCTCCTGTAGTTAAAAAAGTACATAAATAAAAGCTTGCCCTTGGTAAAAAGGAGCAAGCTTTGGGTGGGGAACACAATTAAATTGTGTTCGCTTAATTAATACCCATAATCATTATTAATAAACATATCTAATGTATCATGTGTTCATCCAATTCCATACTTGGCTTTCGTCCTGAGAAAACCAATCGGCAGGGTTGGCTAAGTAGTGATAGATATTTTCAAGTGCAGTCAAATGTTCTTTTTCTTCTTCGCGTAGTAAATTAAATAAATTTTTAAGTGCTTCGTTATCGGCAGCATTCATAGCATCAGTGTACATCTGATAACCATGTCTTTCAGTTTCCATAGCTAATTTAAGGGTTTCGAGGTCATCCATATCTTCTCGACGTTTGTCTTTATCAAGGTTAGTAAAGTAACGTTTAATACTATCTTCGATCTTTTCTGTACTTTGACGGTTCATTGTTTTTGGTAAAGGCTTACCATCTTTTAACTCGTTATAGATATTATCGATATCCATAACATGTTGTACTTCATCTTTAGCTAAATTATTAAGGAGTTGTCTTGCTAAACGATTTTTAGTAGAAGCAGCTAGTTTTAAATAAAAAGTAGCTCCATGCCTTTCAAATTCAAAAGCTTTTTCTATAGCTTCGGGTAACCAGTCACTCATCAAAGAACCCTCCTCAATTACGGATTTATTATTTCTTTACAGAAATAGCTCTATTTATTACCTTACCCGATAAATAGAGATTATAAACTCTTATATTTGAAAGAAAAGGGGCTCAACAGTCATAAAATGATCTGTTAAAATAAAGATAATTAGCTAAATGGATTAATGACTTGGTCTTAAAATTCAGAACCGAAAACTATATCTATTAAGGTAAGCGAATATTTATTCTTGGCATTAATTGTTTCGTTCGTTTTTTTACGAGTTACTAGGCAGGAAAATATATAAAAATATAGTTAGGTAAGGGAGGCGAATAGCGATAAATTTCGCCTATTAGAATAGGAATAGAATTATTATCGCTTATTTATATGAAGTCATTTTCTGTAGAAAGTTTCAATTTGGATCATACAAAAGTTATTGCTCCTTATGTTCGCTTAGCGAGTAAAACGACTGGCCCTAATGGTGATATTGTTTGCAAATATGACTTAAGGTTTATGCAACCTAATCAAGGCTCAATTCCAACATCGGCTATACACACGCTAGAACATCTTTTGGCATTATATTTAAGAGAATATATCGACAGTGTGATTGATTTATCACCTATGGGTTGTAGAACAGGTTTTTACCTTCTTTGTTTTGGCGAATTAACTACAGATACTGTGCTAACAGCTTTACTAAAATCGCTCCAAAAAGTAATGGAAACAAAAGAGGTTCCTGCAGCAAATGAAGTCCAATGTGGTAATTACCGTGATCATTCTCTGTTTGGAGCTAGAGCTTATGCAAGAATGCTTTTAGATCACTATAATTTTATTTAGCCTTTGATTGCTTCCTAGAAAAGAGACAAGCTTCTATATATACCTAGCATTTTTGAAGCTATTATCTTCAGGGAAGTTTGATAAGAGACTTAGAGGACCTCCTGCTCTTAGCAGGGGTCCTGTGGCATTGATAAGTTATTAATACTTTGTAAGAATTATTTCGGACTCCACGTGTTTTGGGGGTTGAAATAAGTTTTACAAATGGAGTTCTTAAAAATAATACAAAAAACATAGGACTGCCTATTGACTTTATTATCTGGGGCTGGTACACTAATAAATGTCGCTTGGAGCGGCAACGAACCTTGAAAACTGAACAAAGTAAGAATGCAAATCCAA
>ENA-UOOR01001118-UOOR01001118.1-fermentation-metagenome-genome-assembly--contig:-NODE-1118-length-33487-cov-6.544538_pt1 | contig 33487 bp, 46 predicted proteins | sample MGYA00245780_ERZ724029 | MGnify/ENA primary metagenome ERZ724029 (study PRJEB28704, sample SAMN03018315) | fermentation metagenome | biome: anthropogenic terrestrial biome; feature: soil; material... | reverse complement strand
AACGGTGATATCTAATGTTTCAACCTGTTATTTAGCCCATAATAAACAAATTTATTGTTAAGTTCCAAACTAAATAAGAAAACCGGGATATAGAGGGAATAGGTGGGAAAAGGCGGGAAACAACGAAACACCGGGGGATTACGGGATTTAAAACGGATCCCCTTTATTATTTTCTGTGAGACGTTTCCGGGGGGATTTTTAAACGGACGGGGATTTTTTCGCAGGGAAATTTTCCAGCCGGGTTTTGTTAGTAACGATTCCCGGGAATCTGTTAGAAGTCCGGTTAATCCAACGTTAAATCTATTAACAATAAATCTGGTAACCGAGCTTAGACTATTTGAATTTTCCCATTTTCCGCCGCCGGATTGAGGAACTTTGATTGAGGAATTGCGGAATTGAGGAACCCCTGTAGAAGCAAGGTATATTGAGCAGTTGCGCTGTTGAACGGTTTATTTACAGGAAATGGGTTAGGTGAAGTTTTTAGGTGCTGTTATAAGTTATTTATACAAGTTATTGTATAAATATTCAATCATTATTTATATCTTCATTTGATATTGAGTTTAAAAGACTCACGGTTACTGATATTCCCCGATAGATTAACAATAGAGAAAATGAGGCTAGAAACAGCCATAAATAAGATATTATACCCTGGTATATTAGACCCGGTAGAAATTGAATTATGATGCAATATATAAGAAATAAGAAAGACCATTGTATGGCTAACCAAATATACCGAAACAATTCATTTAACTTACCAATTTTCTTCATAAATAAAATAGCTTTACTGTTACTGCTTAATAGTATACCGGCCAAGGTCCCAATAAATCCAATAAACATAGCGGTTATAGTAATTGCGTTGGGTAATATTGATTCTGCTGAAGCCAAATTAAATTTTAAAAATATACCGATTGCCGTAGTGAACGCTGCAATCACCAGTGGATAGGCTTTCTCTATAGTTAATCCTGATGCAGCCACATCGGCCAAACTCCTTTCAACTATAATGGCTTGTAATTAGCCAAATCTTTAATCTTAGCGTCATAAGCCTGATGCACGGCCCTCTCTAAATCATCCTTGGAAAGTGTTCTGCTGGTAAGCGGTATTTTAATTTCAGATACTAGACGTTGCTGTATCAAATCCAAGGTCGACATGTTGTCATCTTTAAACTCTTTACCCCGAATTACAAGATTTTGCAGTGATAACTCATTATCTTTACTCAGTTTCAGCAGGCTGCGAGCTGATTCTTTAACCGCATCCACTGACATAAATTGCTTTCGCTCTGATCCCATGCTCAATTCCATTTTAACATTTCTGGCCTGATAATGATCAGCCAACAGTGCGGCTTGCTTTACAGGCATATTTTTATATGCATTAGGGTTAGTAGGATTAGCTACTTTAAACGTAAAGCGCGAAAAAACCTGCATTTTATTAAGTTTTTCCAGCGTCTTTGTATCAATCATTATATTTAATTCTATTCCGGAACTACCTGTCAATGATTCCAGCATATGCAACATTAAGCCTGCTCGGACTCCATAATAACTTCGCTGCAGAACTAATACACGATACTCGGGAGCTATTATAAAGGAGGAGATATTAGCCACACCTTCATCATCTTTGAGATTGATGTTATGAAGACCTGGCTCAGTAATACTTGCTATGTAAGGAACTTCGTCCATTCTGAGTTTTGCAGCTAAACCTATCCTGATAGAATCATCAGTAGTATAACTTTCAATGCGGCCGAAATAACCTTGATGTTTAACCGGTTTACTGATAAGTGCACGATCCAGTTTATTTACAAGGTCATTTACATCAATGTTATCAATAGTAAAAAAATCGAACTTTACAAGCTTAGTGTCCAATAAATTCCCTCCCCATATTTATAAAGACCTCTATTCAACCGGATAGCGCATGTGGCGATCGGCGACCTCCTTTTTGATGACCTCTATCACTTTTCCAACAATGTCTATGTGCTGGTCAGGCCTGATAATTATATCCTTATAAGCCGAATTGGCAGGCTTGAGAATTATATCAACGCCCTGGCGGTGGAAGTATTTTATGGTGGCTTCTTCTTTTTCGATTCGAAATAGGGCTATCTCCCCTTCCTCCACCACCGGTTGGGGGCGGATTACTACCAGATCACCTGGGTCGATACCGGCTCCCGTCATGCTGTCTCCCTTGACCCGAACCAGGAAGTTGCGGCTGCGAGAATGTTTGGCCGGTACCGGCGCATAGCCTTCCAGGGCCTCATTTATAAAAATTGGGGTCCCAGCAGCAGCCTCCCCCAGTACCGGGAGGTAGGCGCTACTCTCTTCCCTTAGCATCATTCCAGTACCGATTTCACTATGATAGTACGGGTAAGATACAACATCATGACCGGCACTTTCTTCAGTCCCCTGCTGTTGCTTCTCCCATCTCAAAAAATTAATCACACGTTCAACTACAGTCAGTTCGTCACTGCTTAAATTTTTTATTAAACACCCTGCGCAACTAGGAGGATAATTTTCACCGCGCTCTCCCGTGAGTAGCCAATCAGTGGTAACATCAAAGAATTTAGCTATGGCTATTATTGCATCAGATGATGGTTTAGTTTTATTTTTTTCATAATGACTCAAATTGCCACGCTGGATGCCGGTGGCATCGGCTAACTCTTTTTGTGTTATTTGATACTCATCTCTTAAAGACTTTATTCGCTCACCTATTGTAGGCACCTTTTTCCCTCCCCTCATTATATGGCGTAAAATTAATACATTTGCACTTGCAAATGCGTAATATTACGCTATAATTATTATTAGATGTAACAATTTATACACACAAACAATATACCACAAACTCCCATATAAGAAGTAATTAATTACACCCTGAATCTAAGGAGGTGGAGCTTATGAAGCCCAGGAAGCCACGGAGACTAACCCCGTTCGGGGTCGAGGTGAAGAAAAAGCTGATCGACCTGGGCATGACCCAGAAGGAATTTTGCATGCAGCATAATATCTCCGAGCCTCGTCTGTCTGAGCTTATATACGGAGCCAAGCCCCGGCCCAAGGTAAGGGCAATAGTAACTAAGGCACTTGGTATAAAGGTTACCGCATAACGTTGGTTTTAAACCGGAAGGGGGTGAAATGATGGATATTTTCCAGGTATATAGAGATGCGGGACGGACCGGGGTGATAGTGGCCCTGGCCGGAAGAACGGTTCAGGACATGAGGAATATATGCAAGGAATATGCCCTGGATATCACCGGTTCATACCGGCAGCATGAGGACAGCCGGGCATTGGCGGAGTACATGGCGCATCGGGTGAAGTGCATGGCGGAGAAGGGCCGGGCCTTCACATATTAAGAAAGGAGCTTAGAGTATGAAAGAGGTAAAGAAAGAAGCCGCCCAGGATGAGCGGCAGGACTTAAAGACATTGTGGTCAGGAAAAGCAGTTCCTTTTGATCTTCCGGGATCGTGGCCGACTATGTGGTTTGATATTCGTGCCAAAGAGCTGAAAGACCTTCTCTTAAGAATTTCCCCATTGAATCGGGAACAGCTTGGACGGGTTCAGGACTGCTCTTTATAAACTGCTTCAGAAAAAGGAAACGCTCCCAAAGGCAGGATTTAACCGGTAGAGCAGCTTTTGAAACCAAATCACCCATAGCCGGAAAGGTTTCGCAGCGCGACAGGCGTACAATTAACCCTTCAGTTGCGTCAAGGTAATCTTCGCGGAATTCCTTAAGACCGGGTACCTGCTTAAGATAAGCTTTTATCTCTTTAGGTAAAGGTGCTGGAAAGAGATGTGAAGCAGCCAATTCAAGGTTATCAAGTATTTCATTTTTAGGTTTTATTATAGAACTCAGTTTTTTCACCTCCTCCCCGGTTGGGTTTGAGTTCGGTTAATTCCAAATTCGCCGGGGAGAGAGGGAAAACCTTTAGGAGGCAGGATTATCTTGCCGACCGGCTCTTCGAAGAGGAGCCGGTGGGAAGGATAAACAAGGATAAGGTGGTGAGAGAAGACAGTGAAGGAAGTCTGGCTGACAACTAATGAAGCATCCGATTTAGAAGGGATATCGCAACGTGCAGCTCGAAACAAAGCTAAATCAGGCAAATGGAAAACCCGGGTGGATAGTGCGGCCCGGGGAGGCAATGCCGGGAAGCGCTATCTGGTGGCTCTGTCTTCTCTATCCAATCTGGCACAGAAGCGCTGGTATGAGCAGTTTCCGGAAAAAATGCAGGCGGGGACGGATATAGCCTGCACTGCGGAAGTGGATGTGGAGCCGGTTAAATCGGCGGCTGCGGGACCGGTGAATCTGGCGGAAGTAAAGGCTCTGACCGGCGAAAAGAGGTTTGATGCAATGATGCGGGAAGCGGACCGGAAGGTGAAGGCGGTGCAGGAGTTCCTGGCGGCAGAGGATAAGGGGCGAAAAACCGACCGGGCGGCTGAGATAGCCGACCGGTACGGCATATCCCCCTCCACTCTGTACCGCTGGGCGGCTGATTATGAGAGCGGCGGCACCTCTGCCCTGATGCGAAAGCTCCCCACCCTGGGTGTAGGAACGGTGCGGCGGGCGGTGCCGGAAGAGGTGGAAAAGCTGATCCATGCCGAGTACCTGCAGCTGAATAAACCGAAAGCGGCGCATGTACACCGGAAAGCGGTCAAGTTCTGTGACTTGAACGGGATCAAGCCGCCCAGCCGGGCTACGGTCTACCGGGTGATTGAGGAACTGGAGAAGACGCAGCCGGCTCTGGTCTGCCTGGGGCGCGAGGGTGAAGAGGCGTATATAAAGAAGTTTGCGGAGAAGATTTTACGAAAGGAACCGGAATTCGTGAATCAGATCTGGATGGGCGATCACCATCGCATGGATGTCTTTATAAACTATCAAGGGCGGGCAATCAGGCCCTGGGTAACCACCTGGCTGGATGTCTGCAGCCGGACGATAGTAGGCTGGACTATCGCCGTTCAGGCTAACGGGCGCACTATAGGGCTGGCCTTGCGTCACGGCATGCTGCCGAAAAGCCTGCCGGTATGGGACGGACCGATCAGCCCGGCCATGTCTAAAGCTATGGGCGCGCTGGGATGGGACAGGGATGTTATGAATCAGAACGCCGGGAAGCCTTTGCCTTTCTGCGGCATACCCAGCCTGCTGTACATAGATAACGGCGAGGATTATAAGTCGAAGGTCAAGAAGGGCCTGAAATGCGAAGGTTTCGAGTATTCGCGGGAAGTACGCAGCACCTGCGAAATTCTGGATATAAAGACCCAATTTGCTCTCCCGTATGCCCCCTGGGCCAAGGGACATATGGAGCGCTGGTACGGCACCATGACGGACCAGTTATCCCGCTATCTGCCCGGATACTGCGGCAAGGACAATAAGGCCCGTCCGTATGGGCTGGATGAACAGGCTATGGCGGAGCGGGGGGAATTATTAGATATTGAGGAATTAAGCGTACTGTATGAGACATATGGGGATATCTATCACAATGCCAGACACAGCACATTGGGCATGACCCCGCTGCAGAAATATGAGCGGACGCCTAAAGTCCGCGAGGGAATGCCGGACGAGCGCACTCTGGACATATGCCTGATGGATATGGAAAAAGCCAAGGTCTACACTTCCGGTATCCAGCGCTTCGGGACCGGGAACCGCAGACGCTATTACAGCCATCCGCAACTGGACAAGTATACCGGGCGCTGGGTGGTGATCCGGTACGACCCGAACCGGATCGGGGAGCTGCTGGTGTTCGACGCAAAAAACGGGGATTATATCTGCACCGCTACCAACCGGGAACTGCTGGATTGGGATGCCACCCGGGACGATGTCAGCAAGCATTTGCGCAAGCGAAGTTCACGCAAAAAAGAGGTTAAGGAGAACCTGCGCAATATCCGCAGCAATACGCTGGAAGCAGAGATAGCGAAACGCCAGGCGGGAGGGCCGGTAATGGTAACCGGTACGATACAGGCCCCTGATTCCGGTACCCGGTATATCACGGGACTGGAAGGAGCAGCAAAGAAGGCTCCTAAGAACAATGCTCCAAATCCGGGCGGCGCTGCTGCAGGCAAGAAGGCCGCAGATAAGCCCAACCGGTTTGAAGAATATATTTTGGCAGCTGGAAATTATCACAAGTAAGGAGGTAGAAAGCAATGGCACTAGCGGAACGGGAAGTCAGGCCAGCACCAGATATGACCGGATGGTCGCAGGAGCAAAAGGTTTTGCACGCCCTGGTGCGGCACGAAGGCACCAAGGTCGGTGTAGTGGCTGAGGCTGTGGGGAGAAGCCACAGCGCGATCAGCCAATACATCAGCGGAAATTACTCTAGCCCTAGAGCATTGGATCCCGCTATAAGAGAGTTTCTCATAAGCATCGGACGCTGGCAAGAGGAAGAGGAACAGTATTTTGTGGAAGATACCCCGGAAAATACAGCGAAATATACCCGGCCTCTATTCGTCTCCACCCGGGATTCGGCCCGCATCCTGGGGGTATGTCGCCGCTGCTGGGAACAGCGTGAAATGGGGATGATTACGGGGGATCCGGGTACGGGAAAGACGTATACATTCGAGCAGTTGTCTGCAGTATCAGAAAAAGCGCTGCCCTATATCGTGGTGTCCTGTGATCAGACCAGCAGCAAGAAGAGTGTTCTGGTGGACACCTGTGAAGCATTGGAACTGCCTGCCCGGGGAGCTTCTCCCACTCTGCTGAGACGAATTGTTAAGTATTTAAGGGATTGTCCCCATTTACTTATCTATGATGAAGCCGATTTGCTGAAGGGATTGGAAGTATATGAAACCATACGGGCAATCCATGACAAAGCTGGCGTAGGCGTAGTGCTCTGTGGGAACAACAACCTGGCCGAGCGCATCCTGATGTATGCCGAGGACCGCCCGGAACTGGCCCGGCTGCGGGACAGGATCGGCTACTACCAGCGGCTGACAGGGCTGTCTATGGAGGAAGCAGAACGGTTTGTGGCTGGATTGAATGCTACAGCTGGAGCACGGGAAATGCTGGTAACTATCGGAACTAACCGGGGAATCAGGCAGCTTACTATGGGAATTGCCCGCTGCCTGGATGCTACCGGCGGGGACAGGATTACCGAGGAGCTGGTGGAACAGTTGGGGTCTATAGTACTTAGTTTCAACGCTTAGGGAGGGGTAATATGCCGAGCAAAGCAAAGATAAACCCCGAGCAATTCCGAAACCCAATAGTACATATGGATAGAGACGGGAACGGTTATTGCCGGATTTGGGAAATCTGGGAGGATATGCGGGCTATTACCGTTCCCACTGAGGAATATGAAAGCACTTTATGTGATAATGCCCCACCTGAAGATGCCGAAATGAAGCCCGGCGAAAATACGGTGAAAGTCGGCCCTTGGAGCAAGTCGGAAAAGAAGAAGCTTAAGGCTATGGTTAAAGAAGGGCTTAGCTGTGATGAGATTAGGCAACGGTTAAACAGGACCCGCCTGGGTGTTCTCCGGGCGGCTAGTTTTATGGGAATTAAGATTGTTGAGGTGAGCGCATGAAATTGATAAAGAAGCAGGAGCACTGCAGGATTGCCCAAGATATCAAGGAGGCTATCTCCGCCCGGGCGCATGCTGAGGAGAACCTACAGGGCGCTCTTGAGCCTGAACTGGTAGACGCAGCCGTATATGAGCTTCAGGCCGCCGACATGAGGTTGAACTATCTTTTCCGGCTCAGTCGACAGGAGGCTACGGGAAATGGGTAAAGCCAAAAGACTGAGAAAAGAGAAAATGGCCCGGAAGAAAGAAAAAGCAATGCAGGGCTTTGTGCAGGAACAAGCAATATGCATAACTGCTAAGCGGTACAATATTTCTCCAGATTTATTAAGGGCAGTACTAGCAACCATGGAGATCGTAGGTAAGTAGGTTGCTGCCAAGGAGGTAAGGAGGGCTAAAAACTTATGAAGATAACGGTTGATCTTACCGACGGTCAAGTTGAATTTTTAAAACGATTTGCCGCCAATCATTACCCGGGGTCGGATCAAAACTTGGCGACAAGTTACCCGATCCATCTTGTGCAAACAAGACGGGAAAGGGTTATTGATCCCGATTATGACAACGTCGATAGAACGGAATATAGGTTTTGCGACGATCCGGAAAATGCCTATGAATCAGCTGAAGAATTGATCAATGCAAAATACCAGTATGGGGCTTGCCCTATCGCTATCGTAAGTTTTGATGATGCTTATGCTGCTGACCGGTTTATTGATATCCACGGTGAGGAACAGGTAATCATGGAAGAGGCTGACTACCTGGAGGCTTATGGCATTGAGGACAAGGATTATCTCAAAGTGAGTATTGGGTATTATTACGACACTGTAGCTGTGTTCTTTATCCTCGAAGAAGCCCGGCGGTATATAAAATACCAGGGTCACAATCTAAGGCATCCAAGGACATACACCTATGGGCCGGGTTATTCCAACGAGGGTGAATATAAGCATTTCTGGTCGTTACTCTTTGACTTGGGGACGATGTTGAATAACAGACAGTAGTTGCGCATTCTGTTATAACTGCGGCGTAAGGAGGCAGAAGAGTGGATAGGGTGAAAAATATGTGCTTCGATATCGTGCCTATATATTATGGTGATCGCCCTGTTAGTACGCGTGGAAAGCCCAACGAAAGCAAGGATTATTACTTTCAGTGCTTTGCTTCTGCTGAAAAAGGTGGACCATCTTACCGCCAAGCTAATACAATTGGTGAATTATGTGACGGATGCAAGAAATACCATTATATCAAGCCGTTGACGAAGGAAGAAATAAGGAAAAAATACTATGCCGGAAAGCAAAGGGAAGTTTTGGTAGTAAGTACAACCGGGTGGCATTTCAAAACGGTATAGTTGCGCATTCTAAAGAAGATGTGAAGGAGGGTTGATATGACGATCAAAAAGCGCCTCACACAACGGGAGAAGACATCGCGTAAACAGATTAAAAAGGAATTGCAGGAGCAGGGCCTCCTGCCGCCGGACAAGCCCAGGCTAAATCGTAAAAAGTTTGCCAAAGAAGTGCTGGCAGAGTTTGAGGAAATGAGTGTTTGCGAATCTACGCTGTACATACACCAGGCAATTGCCTGTATGGCACCCACGGATATGCATACGGTCACAGCCGAACAAGTTGGTATCCTGAAAATGCTTAAGATAGCGATAGAGAGCCGGAAATATATGGAGTCCCTCAGCGCGGAAGAGAAAACAAACTATCCTATAGAGGACTATTGGACAAAGGTTGTTTTGCCTGTAAAGAATTTATGAGCGCGAAAAAAGGAGGCGGTAAGTAGATGACGGAAGAGACAGTAAGAACGCAACCGGAGAATTGCGGTAATTGTGTCCATAGTTTCTTTGATATTAAGAAGGGGTTACCTATATTAAAATGCGAGGGAGATCGTAAGGTTCACGCCCCTGAGTCGCGGGCCTGTTTAATTTGGGGACCTAAAAGGAGGGCAAAATGAAATCTAAAAAAATAACCAAAGCCGGGGGATTGACCATCCCCGCCGATCTAAGAAGAGACGTTAATCTAATGCCAGGCGATGCGGTAGATATTGAGGTTGAGGGGGACAAGGTTATAATCAGCACTCACATCGACCGGTGCTTCATCTGCCGATCGGAAAATGAAATTGTGAACTATGGGGGAAAAGCCTTTTGCAAGGGATGCATTGAGGCGTTGGGAGGGCTGATCAATGACCGCTGATATAAAGCAACTTGTGGATGATTACGCTAAGTGGGACCAGCTGGGCAAAGAGGCCCGGAAAGAAATTGAGAAGATAAAGGCTCAACTGCAGAAAAGCGCGGTCGAAGCGATTGGAAACTCTAAAGTTAAAACGGTCAAGTATTTTGGCACTGATAACAATATTGCCATCGCAACCACTGCCGAGACGGTTAAAATGGCATCTGTTTCATTTCTGCGGTCGGTGCTCGGTGATGTTACCGGTGATTTTGTAAAGGAAGAGGAACCCAGCTATAAAATGACCGACCCCTTTAAAAAGATGATGGCTCCCCTGTGCACCGGCAGTTATATAGAACAGAAGCTGGATGACGTGATAGCACAGATGGATGTGGATGAAGTCACCGCCAGGTTGCTGAAGAAGAAACTCAAGGGCGATCCCGAAAGGGATGCAAAGACATTGGCCAGCATAGGGATGGCTCCGAAGGATATCGAATATTGGGTCTACTTTATTGCCGAGTCCATTGCCTATGAAAAAATTGTCCGGCTGCTGGAAGTTGCCGGATACCCGGAAGGTACTCCGGAGTTTGAAACTGCCCTGAAGAATTTGAAGCTGGCTGTGATTGTTGAGGAGACCCTGAAAATCGGCATCGAATACGAAACCGACCCGGAAAGATAGGTGGAGGATTTATGGACTGGCCAGTATCAGTTGGGGATGAAATTACATACCAGGTGCGCATAGGCCCTGCCAAGGCAAGGACCAAGGAAGGTAAAGTGGTGGACCTGACCGATAAGCTGGCGGTTATATCGCTGCCCCGGTACCGGGATACCATTTTAAAAGTAGACCTGATTACCGGGGATGTGAAAATCACAAAAATTATCAAAGGAGAGGATAGCATGGGGAGCACTAAGAAGCTGGAAATGCCAGCGGCAAACGAGCTGAGAGAGCTTTTTAAGAAGGCTGACGGCAATATATCACGGGCGGCCCAGATGAATGAGCCGCCGGTATCGGCTGCAACTATGAGCAAGTGGCTGCGCAAGGCCGGAATCATTCCCGCCTCGGGATTAAAACCTATGAAGGAAGTTCCCCCCGCCGATGAGCTGCTGGCCGCCTGGGAGGAAAGCAAGTATACCCTATCCCGGATGGGAAAGAAATATAATGTTTCCGGTGCAACTGTTAAGCGGTGGCTTAAAGCTGAGGGAATAATAGTAGAGACTGCTACTGGCGTACAGACGGTGCAGCCACCGGTGAAAACGGATAGCCGGGAAGGGTTCTCAGATAAGGATAATGTCCCTATACCATATACCGTAACTCCAGAGCAGGATGAGAATAAAGGAAAGTCTGATCACGAAACCCTAAAAAAGATGATTGACTTCTGCCTGGCCCCGGTACAGGGCCGGATAGAAAAACTGGAGCTATCCTTGGCATCAGTCGCTCAGATTGTTATTGGGATGGACAGCAGCCGGAACGAAATGATAGATCTCCTGGCCGACTTGATTGTCAGGATTTTAGGGAGGGTTGCCCATGCCCAGGCGCAGCGAGATGGAAGAGTGGATCGGCAAAAGGCTGTTTGAAGTCGATCCGGATAGCGGCCCCCTGTCCCGTAAAGGCGGCGTGCCGGGATGGGTATGGGGCATAGTGGGATTTACCGGGGGATATTTCACCGCTGCCCTGGCGGCGGCATTATATTGGCGGTGGCTGCCATAGATGCGGTAATCCTCAGTCGGCACTTCCGGGCACGCTACCACGAGCGAGTTGGCCAGGCTCCCCCGGCTGGCCAGCGCAGGTGGCTGGAGAAGAGTATAAGAAAAAATGGGTTAAGGCAACTGTCACAGCATGAATATGAAACCAAACTAATAGGAGCGCCTTTCGTAGTATATCTGACCCGGATATCGGAAAACACGCTGATAGCCAAGACGGTAAAGCCCCTATGCTGGCAGAAAGGGAGAAAGCAATGGCTCAGAGAAAACCGGTTACTGTACAACAAAAGAAAAAGATATACGCAGTTGCCCGGGAAATCGGAATAGATAATGATCTGCTGCACGCTCTGGTTGAAAAAAGATTTAGTAAACAGCATATATCTGATTTGACCCTGATCCAAGCAGGCGCTTTAATAGATTATCTGGAAGAACGTAAAGGAAGAGGCCGCAATATACAGTTGCCTAGCGGGCGAAAGGTTCCGCTGGTTACTGACAAGCAGCTCTATAAAATAAATCAGCTGGCCCGGCAGCTGGGCTGGGATAATCCCAAACGGCTGCCGGGATTCTGTAAGAAGTATGCCGGGGTGGATAAGCCGGAATGGCTTACCAAGGAGCAGGCCTGGCGGGTTATTGAAGGGCTTAAATCTCTGGTTAAACAAACTAAAGCAGGAGGTGGTGATGATGGAACAGCAGCCTTGGATTGATGATATAACTGCCGATATGCTTCCGGAGCCCTACAGAAAGCTGTGCGGTATTATAGGCATAGCGAATATTATTTCGCTGGCAGAACTATTCCAGGGGACTACGGTGTATTTCCCTAAACTGGACGGCATCATAAAGATGATTAGGAATTCGAAGATACGAGAAGAGTTTGACGGAGGAAATGTCACTGAGTTAGCGATAAAATACAATTTAACGGAGGTCTGGGTTCGGCAGATATTGCAGGATATGATCCCGGACGACAACCAGGGGACATTGTTCTGAAAAGTAATTTTCTAAATCTATTTATACCAGTTTATGGTTTAGAGTGAGGTTAGTAACCTTACTCTATTTTTTTACCAGGAGAGGAGGATTTTGAGGGTGGCAAAGGTTTGTATAGATCCTGGGCATGGTGGATACGATCCCGGGGCGGTGGGACCTACAGGACTCAGGGAAAAAGATGTGGCGCTTGCGATAGCATTGAAAACCGGGGAGCTGTTGAAGGCTGCGGGGGTAGAAGTATCCTATACCAGAACCAGCGACATGGTTTCCTGGCCAGCAAATGTGAACCAGGACCTGGCTGCGAGGACGCAAATAGCAAACCGTTCGGGAGCGGATATATTTGTTTCCGTTCACTGCAATTCTTCTGTAAATCCTTCTGCCCAAGGTATGGAGATATACACTACACCGGGCCAAGGCCGGGCGGACAAACTGGCAGATAATATTGTCCAGGCCTGGACAGAAGAAGTCCCCTTGATGGCAATCCGGAAGGATATGAGCGACGGCGACAGCGATAAAGAAGTCAATTTCTATGTTCTGCGTAACACCACAATGCCAGCAGTTCTTGTGGAGACCGCTTTTATTAGTAATCCCCAGGAAGAAGCTATGCTGAAAACAGACGCTTTTCAGGTTGCGGCTGCTCAGGCAATAGCAAACGGAGTTTTAGATTACTTCGGGATCAAAAAGGAGGCAAAACCAGTGGCAGATCAATGGAAGTTGGATTTATTAGCTCAGGCCAAGCAGGAAGGACTTATATCCGGCGAGCATAATCCGGACGATACGGCTACCAAATGGTTCGTACTGGCAGTAGCGATAAATATTTTGAAAGTGGTGAGAAAATGGTTGAAAACGGCTTAGTAGGGTTAGCTACGAATTTACTGGCAATTATTATTCCTGCTCTGGCTGCGATGGCAGTTGAACTTTTGCGGCGGAAACTGGGCGTGGAAAAGATGGCGGCTATTGAGCGTGAACTCAGTGCCAAGCAAGACCTGGGGGTCATGGCGGTTCGTTTCGCGGAACAAGCATATCGGGATTTAGGCGGAAAGGAAAAGTACAATGCTGCTGCACGGTATTTATCGTACCATGCCAACGCCCGGGGTCTTAAGGTATCAGAGCAGGAAATAAGGGCTTTAATAGAGTCCTCGTTGCGCTCACTGAAGGAAAATTTTACTGATGCATGGGCAGAAACAATAGAGGATGACAAAGTCCTCAGTGAATAGTGTCGCCTTAATTGGGGGCTAAGGAGTTGGATGCATGGAGCTGACATGGATATTACAGACCATTACCACATTGGTAATTGCCGTGGTTGGTTACTTTTTTAAAGGTACTCTGACAGAGCTTAAGGAAGGCATCAAGCAAAACGCTGGGGATATCAAGGAAGTTAAGGCAGAACTTAATGATTTGAAAAGTGACCTGCCGTTTATCTATGTGCTTAGGGAGGATTTTATACGCACCCTCAATAACGTGGACAGCAAGATGAATAATATCGACGGCAAAATTGATAAGTTACTGGAGATTAAAAGCAAGGGGGAATAATGGTGGACGATCTGCAGGAACTGGAAGTCAGGCAAAACAAGGCAATCAGAGGGTATATCATCCGGTCTCTGGTGAAAGGGCACCAGAATTCCCTTTTACTTCGGCAGATTACTAATGCCCTGGTTGCGGATGGTATGATTGTCTCTCCTGATATATCAAAGCATCTGGATTATCTGACGGAAGCCGGGTATGTATGCTTTACCGATAAAACCGTAAATGCGTACAATGCATACCGCAAAGATGCGGTAATTAAGCTGACTCGGGATGGTGTAGACCTGGTAGAAGGGACCATTGAAGATCCGGGAGTGGATATATAAATGGGTGAGGGCGAGGGAAAGAGAAAACGCAACCGCATACGCTGCAAGATTGATGATCTGCCGCAAGCCCAGAAGGACATGGTCAGGCTGATGCTTATGGACACCGCCAATACGTATCTGGAAATATCCGAATATCTCCGGAATGAAGGATACGACATTTCCAAATCGGCGGTTGGCCGGTACGCTCTGCGCCAGAACGCAGTGGCCCAACGCCTGAACGAAGTACAGGAGCAAACCCGGCTGCTCGTGAATGCGGTCAAAGATGATCCGGATGTGGACTATACAGAGGCATCTATGCGGATGTTGATCACTTCCTTGACTGAGAAAATAGCCACAGCACAGGAAGAGTTTGACCAGATGGATCTGGCCGAGGCCGGACGCCTGATAGTATCTCTGTCCCGAACCAAAGTATATAAGGAACGGGTAAGAGCAGACATTGAGAAACGGGCCAAAGTGGCTCTGGAGGCATTTAAGACAGAGATTAAAGCAGAGTTATCCGGCCATGAGCCGGAGCTGATGCAAAGGCTGATAGAAGTGGCGGACCGGGTAGCGGACCGCATGATGGAGGGTTAAATGGGACTGGTACAGGATTTGGTGGGAACCAGCCAGGCGGGAATAAGCTTTGAAGAATACTGCCGCCGTCATATAGTCCTGGATGATCGTTCCCCTTACCTGGTGAACAGCCGGGCCTTTATGGCGGATATCGTGGAGGCTATATTCTCGCATCCGCATGTGACGATTACAAAAGGCGCGCAGACCGGTTTCAGTACGTTATTCCTGGCCCACTCCTTTTACATGGTAGACATGCAGGAGGCCAACCTGATTTATTATCTACCCACTGACAAGATGGCCAACCGTTTCGGTCAGACCCGTTTTGATCCTTATGTGGCCCGCAGCAAGTATTTGAATTCCAGGCTGCTGGGCACTGACCAGGCGGGACTGAAGCAGATCGGGACCCATTTCTTCTATATGTTAGGTCTGGTCAGCAAAACCGGCGCTATCAGCATTCCGGCCGATGAGGTCCTGTTTGACGAAGTAGCCCTGATAAACCGGGAAAACATGGATTTGGCCCAGGACAGGATACTAGCCTCTAAACTGGGCTGGCAGAGGTATTTCAGCACTCCTATCTATGAAGAAGATGGTATTGACGAGCTGTACCGGGAAAGCGATATGCACAAGTGGACGGTGCGCTGCGAAAACTGCGGCCGGGAGTCGGTAACGGAGGAAGAGTTCCCGGACAATATCCGGGATGACAGGCGGCAAGGCGGCAAGGTCTTTATATACTGCCTCAAATGCGGCAAGCCCTTAAACGTGGATAATGGCCGCTGGATAGCCGAACATCCGGAGCGTGTATTGCGTGGGTACCGGGTGCCGCAGTTGGCCATACGGGAAGCGCGTATTGATTTAATCTGGGATCGCTGGGTAAAGGCCCAGGGCAAGCCCAACAAAGTGGCCCGGGTGCGCCGTAGTGCTTTAGGAATAGCGGACAGCGGCAATATGCAGCCGATAGGCTCCAAAGTTTTGGAGATCGTTGAGGCTGCCAGCGACTACTATTTTCAGGATCGTTCGGAAGAACCGTGCGGGATTGGAATAGATATGGGCGACCGGGCGCATATAGCGGTTTTGGCTCCGCTGGGTGAAGGATTCAGGATCATAGCCGCCTGGCATGTGGATGTGGAGACACTTGTAGAGAGGATTCCCGCTTGGGAAGCAGCATATAATGTGGGCTGCTTGATCATAGACGCCATGCCTTACAAGACGGAATCTAAACGGGTAGTAAGGGTTTTGGAGAATGCAGTGGGCTTTATCCAGTATTTTAAGGCCAATTACAAAGAAAGCACCGAAGGCGAGGATGAAAAAGAGGTCAGAGTGATACAAGTGGATCGGGATGAATCTCTTGATGAAACCACTGCCCTGTTCGCGCTTAATCCTCCCCAGGCCTTGCTCTTTAAACCTCGTGATACTGAGGAGGAGAAAACCCTGGATGAGATCAAGCGACATCTTAAAAAATTGATGAAAGAAGAAAGCATGGGAGCTGACGGCCAGAAGCGCATCAGCTACAAGAAGAACGTGGAAAACCACTTCGGCATGGCCATCAACTCGGCTCGGCTGGCGCTGGACTTCTTGAGCGGCGGCCGTAAAGAAAAAGGCGGAATTACCGGCGGTAAGGTTGTAGGCCGCAATATAGCGGCAGATATAGATTGGTAAACGGAGGATCATCATGGCAGCGATATACACCCCGGAAGTCGGGCAGATAGGAAGTCAACTGCAAAGCACTTTCAACTTGTTTGACGGAGCAATTTTAAATCCGGACGGTACCCTGGTGTTGGAGTTCGAGCGCATGCTGGATACGGATGAGACCGTAGCTGCATCCTTCTATTTCTTGACCCTCGCTGTAATTACTTTTCTGGGTGAATATACCCATCCGGATGAAAAGATAGAAACCTTTGTCCATGACGTTTTCGAAGGTATGGACGGCAGCATTACCCTAGCCTGTGAAGATATTCTCTCAGCTGTATGGGCCGGATATTCCGCCACGGAGATCATCTGGAAAGCTGACCGGCAAAAACTGGTCTTGGATTACCTGGCCACCTATCACCCCTATGGGGTTGAATTCCATGTGAATGAGCGGGGCAGGCTTAAGGATATCAAACAGGTCAACGAGCTGCAGCCTTTAGGTGTTTTTATCCCGGCTGAGAAAAGCGTCGTCTTTACCTACAGAAAACGTTTTAACAATTACTACGGAAAGAGTGCCTTTAAACCTTTAAGAAAAAACTGGCTGCTCAAAGATGCTTTCCTCAAGATGTGGGCGCGGGCTCTGGATAAGTTCGGCACGCCGATTCTGGCGGCTACTGTGCAGGACGGCACGATCAAAAATCCAGAGAGCAACGAAGAGATCAGTCAACTGGATTATGCTATCCGAGTTTTAAGTAATCTGCAAAGCGGTACGGCTCTGGCGTTTTCGACCAAAGACGATACCGGAAAGCTCCCCAAAATTGAAACCCTGGCTTCAGGCGGAACCGGTGTTGGCGAGGCGTTCGATAAAGCCATCAGTTATCTCAATAAAATGCTCTCCCGGGGGCTTTTGGTTCCTTCCCTCGTCTTTGATGAGGGAAGCAGATCCGGCAGTCTGGCATTGGGTAAATCCCATTTTGACGGATTTATATTGATGGCCCAGAGTTTGTTTAATCAACTGAAAGAGGTTTTACTGGATCAGCTTATCAGCCGGCTGGTCACATACAATTTTGGACCGCAGAAAAATTGGGGCGATTTTCAGAGCAGACAACCCGGCGAAGAGGAACTGAAGATTCTATCCGAGATGTTTCTGAATCTGACCAATGCCGGATATATGGATGCAACCGTCGAAGAGGATTTTAAATATGCCCGGAATAAAATAGGCCTTCCTGACAGACAGCCAACCACCGAGGTTGTGGCAAAAGATGCCTATGGCCATTATCTGCGGGCCAACCAGGAGGAGGACTAAATGGATCAGCAAAAGCTTTACAAACAATTGGATGAAGCGGAAAAGCGCGCGCTGGCCCGGTGGGACAGATGGATACAGCAAACATTTAAAACTATCCCCTGGCGGGAGTATGAGCGCCTGCAGAAGATAGGCGGTCCCCGGGCATTGGAGCAGGCTCCGGTCCCGATCACGATTAATGCGGGAGCCCTGGCTAGGCTCCTGGCTAACCATGCGGTGGAGATGCTGATGGCGGGGCAGGCCCATGCCCAACTGCTGGTAGAAGATCTGCACCGGCAGTACGGCCGCAAGCTGGCCGAGTATCCCGGATTTGAGTTTGACTATAATGAGGATCCCCGGGTGATCCCGGAGAAGGCCATACGGGCTATGGAAGCCCGTTCGGTGGCTCTGGCCGGGGATGTGGACGGCAGTCTGCTGGCCCAGGTAAAGCGGATCATGAACAATTTCCTGGCGGCTTCCAGCACCCGCCCGGAAGCCGAGGAGGCGGTGGAAGCGTTGCTGAACAGCACTGAGGAGCGGGCGTCGCTGATCACCACCACGGAAACGACCTACAGCTACAACCGGGGCCGCTTGGCGGGGTACCGGGAAAACCAGGTGGATTATGTACGGTTCTCCGCCATCCGGGATGCCAGGACTTCTCAGATCTGCAACAGCCGTCACGGACTGCTGATGCGGATGGACGACTCCAACCTGGGGGCGAACACACCGCCCCTGCACGGGCGGTGCCGGTCGGTATTAGATCCGGTTTATTCCATTTATCAGCCGGAACTGATTGTCGCTAAAAACTTGGAGTGGAAGCATGTGGCTCCCCTCCCCCCAGGGTGGCGGGCAGCTTAGTAACACTCATGGCAACGGCATTTCTTGACGTTGGCCGTAAATTTCCCGGGCTCTGTGAGGCCCGACACGGGAAAAAAGATGCTGCCCGATAGAGAACTATTACCTGTTGGTTAGTAACGGTTACTAACGGGGATTTATTAGGAATTAAGTGGATTAGAAAAGGAGGTTAAAGCCGGTGGAGGAACAGACGATAAAGGTGCCTTTTTTTCGACTGGGCAGATGGAAGCATCCCGTTTATGGAGAACTGGAAGGCACCCAGGAGAAGTTTAATACCATTATAGAGAATTTTCGCAAGAATGTTTTAGGCCGCCCGCCGTATATCCGGCTGGGGCATACCCGGGATAATGCCGCAACTTTCGGCGATACGCCCGCAGAAGCCTGGATACATGACATTGTCCAGGAAGGTCCGGTGCTGTACGCCCTGGCGCATCCAACCGGAGAGGATATTGTGAAGGCGATCCGGGAAAAGCGGTACCGCTTCGCCAGCCCGGAGTACCAGGAGCACTATACCAATAAGGAAACTGGTAAACAGACAGGTCCCACCCTGATGGCAATTGGCCTGACCAATGAGCCTTTTTTGACCCGGCTGCCGGATACGGTGGCCCTGGCGGAAAATCCGGACGAACTATACCTGGATTGCGAGTTTGAGAAGGAGGAAAAACAAGTGGATGAAAACGCCCTGATCAAGAAGTTTTCCGATGTTTTAAACAGTTTTGTGGAAAAGCTGAAGACCGCCGTTCCCGGCACTGCTGCCCTGACAGACGAAGACCGCACCAAGCTGAGCGAAGTGGAGACTGTAAAAACGCAGCTCACCCAGACCCAGGAACAGTTGAAGCTTACTGAGGCTCGAATCATGGCCGCTGAGAATGCAGCCTGGACTGCACAGGTGGAAAGCCGTCTGGAAGCTCTCGTGGCGAAAGGGATCCCCCCGGCCATGTGCGAACAGGCCAAGGCCATCCTGCTGACGGCCCCGACGGCAGGCACTACCATGATCAAGCTGGCAGATGGCAAGGAGATCAGCCTGGCGGAGCAGGTTTATGCCGCGCTGGAAGCCCTACCTGAAGAGCACCGCATCAAAATGGCGCAGATAGGACGCCAGGAGCCGCTCGCGGATTCGCCTGAAGCGCTCAAAAAACTGGCGGATGAGGACGTACTGGCCATGGGCGGCAAAGTGAACGAAGATGGCACTTATGTGCTATAGGAACTATAGGGAGGAGTTTTAACATGGTGATGAACCCTGGAATAACCACGGTGGAATCATATCAGGACCGCAAAATCGTGGCCGTCTTGGGCCATGCCGGTCCGATTGTATCGGTAGTAGTAGCTCCGGGCCAGGGGGACCTGCTGGCCGGAACGGTAATGGGCAAACGCAGTGACGGGCAATATGCCCCGGTGCGGCGCAGCAGCTTGAGCGCAGATGAAGCTATTGGGCAGACTGAACTGTCTGTGACTGATCCGGCGATTTTCAGCGTAGGCCAAGTGGTCAGTATCCAGGAAGCCGATGGGTCAGAGGGTGAAGACCTGGGAGCTGTTACAGCGGTAGGGGCCAATACCATTACGGTGACAAACGCCCTGGCGGCTGCTAAAAGCACCGGAGCCTATGTGTATGTTTCTGATGGTTCCGAGACTGCCCTGGTAGTCCTGAATGAGAACATGCCCAACCAGGCGGCCCCGGTAAATGCTGAAGCCTACCTGGGAGGGGTGTTCTATAGCGCGATGCTGCTGGGCATGGACGCGCTGGCCAAAAAGGACCTGGGAGCGCGGGTGGTGGATTCCGTCACTATCGTGCCGGTTTAGAAAAAAAGGAGGAAAAGTGAAATGCCTTTGCAATTCCCTACGACCCAAGAAGTCAGCCATGTTGTGCGCAACCGGGTGGTGGATCCCGCGCAATTTATCGGTACAAGATTTTGCCCAGTACGCAATTATTGGGCAAAGGACATTGAATATGATGTGCTGGAAGCCTCGCGGGGAATGACGAAAGCCCATCTGATAGGCACTGATCCTAAAGTAGCCACCCTGGCCGGGCAAAGCCGTAAGCGCATGGGGACCGGCTACTGGAAAGAAACCTACAGAATCGGCGAGGATGAATTACTGTTTGCCCGTCAGGCGGGCACTTACAACCAACGGGCCGGACGCGATCAGGTGCTGCAGCGGGCCAAAGAACTGGATGACCGTTTAGAAACTCGTTTGGAATGGCTGCGCTGGCAGCCGCTGGTAAACGGTCAGCTGGCTGTAGATGAAGACGGAGTCAAATATACAGTTGATTATAGCCTGCCGGAAGCGAATCTCCCGGTATTGGAAGACAACTCCCGCTGGAGCGTTAAAACCGGGTGCGATCCTCTGGCGGATATAGGGACTTGGCTGTTGCTTTTCCGGGGCACCGGTGCCCGGGGAGTCGAAGCTTACTTTAATCAAAAGGTAGCCGGATACTTGGCACAGAGCCAGGCTATAAGAGATCTTCTGAGAGGGACTCAATACGCGAAAACGCTGAGTGCGCAAAACATTACGGAGGCTCTTAAGCTGCTGCTGCCCAAAATAGACTTTATATGCTACGACGAAGGCTATACCGATGAGAATAGTAATTTTAACCCCTTTATTCCCGACGACCGGTTTATAATTCGGGGTCAGGGACCCGTGAACGAGCTGATGATGGATTTTGCGTCTACCATAAGCCTGCACAACGGCACGCTGGAGAGGCCGCTCCCGGGCAAGTTCGCGGTGATTGAGGATAAGTCGGGCGAGAACAAGAATCCGTTTGTAGATATAACGGTGGGTATATACGGTCTGCCCCGGGTATTCCACCCGAATTGGATTATATCCGCGAAGGTAGCTTAGGAAGGAGGTAGGGGCATGTTGTATTGCGGGATAGAAGATGTGCGGGCTGCCAGCGAGCTGCTGGAGAACGACACTGTGGTCCCGGATGAGAAAATAACGCCGGTGCTTCAAAAGGCCCAGGGGCGCATTGACTCCGTCCTGAAAAACCGCTATGCCGTGCCCCTGCCAGTGGTTCCGGAGATAATCCGCTCCATCGCCCAGGACATGGCGGCGGGCTTCCTGTTGGCCAATATATTTTCTAACCAACTCGGCCAGGAGCAAATTAATTTGTCTAACCAATTTCTAAAGAGAGCCGATACCGACTTGGCCCGGGTGATAGCCGAGCAGCAGCTGGACGGGATAGCGGGGATCCGGCTGGCTGCCCAGCCGGGCGGAGGCGCGTCCCCGGCTATAAGCAGCACCACCAAGCGACCCAGTCCGATAGAAAGGATCGTAGACGCATGGTAACGCTCTATATCAAAGAAGAAGGTCAAGATGCCGTAATGAATGTGATCGCGGACATGGCGGCCCGGGGAGTCAATACCCGGCCCCTGATGGGCTTCATAGGCAACATTATTCTGGGCTCGGTGACCAAGAATTTTGAATCGGAGGGGCGTCCCCGCTGGCAGCCGATCAGCAGCCTGACCCAGGATATTTATTCCGGCCGCCTCCTGGACCGGCTGGAGCAGAGCCGGGGGTACCGGAAGCTTAAACGGGAGAAGACCCGCCAGGCATACCGGAGCTCCTATATATCCCGCTCCGGCGGCAGGCGGATATTGCAGGGCGAGGGCGACCTGAGAAAGTCTATCGTGGTCGGTAAGGTGACCAGAAACAGCGTGGAGGTGGGGTCTTCCCTGCCTTACGCCCGGATACATCAGCTGGGCGGCGAGATTAAGCCGAAAAAGAGCAAGTATTTAATGATTCCTATGGGCGGCGGATATATCCGGCTGAAGAAGGCTACCATCCCGGCCCGGCCTTACCTGCTGCTGCAGAAGGAAGATGAAACGACTATTATCCGCGCGACGAAAGACTATTTACAACAGGCCGCGCTCCATGCTCGCAAAGGCAATCGCTATTGGAGGTAACAAGAATGACGAGTCCGGAAATTATTGACCTGGTACATGATATTCTTAGTTCCGCATCAGAACTAGCATCAATAAAGAAATGGAACAAGGCCAACAGCCTGCTGACCCTGGTCTCCCCAGGCGGTTCAATCGGTATTGAAAAGGAGACTTATGAAGCCTATACCCGTGAATATGATGAAGCTACTGCCTATTTAAATATCCTGATCTGGACCAAAAACGCTGATCCGGTAGACGGTGAAGCAGAGGTCCGGGAGCTGGCCCAGGCGGCCAGGCTGGTATTGGTCCATAACCGCACCCTGGGCGGAGCGGTGGACGACAGTTATGTTCATGGCATCAATTATGCCACGGCGGACGGCGGCAAGTCCCTGCTGCTGCATTTAGCGGAACTGGATTTTAGGGTTACATATTATGCCGACCGCCAGTCCGGGGAGGAAATCCCGACAGTTGGATCTATCGCCCATGATGTAGAACCGGATGACTAAAATTCTCATAGAAAAGAGGAATCAATATGGTACTGGAATATATTGTGCCCCGAGTCGCGATAGACGAGAGTGATGTAGGCCCCCGCCCTACACCTGCAGTCAGCCTGGCTAGAATCGGGGTGGTAGGAACTTTTTGCCGTGGCCCGGTAAACAGCCCGCAACTGATCGGAAGCCTGGATCAGCTGATCAGTATTTTCGGCGGATACAAGGACGGCCTGACCGGCTATTTAGCGGTACTGGGGGCGGTTGCCCAGGGCGCGAATGATTTTTATGTGGTGCGGGTCGGCGGCGCATCCATCGCCAGCGCAGCTAAAACCCTGCAGGATTCGACTCCCGTAGATTCGGTGATTATAACCGCGAAGACTCCCGGAACCTGGGGTAACAGCATATATGTGGCTGTTGCGGCCGGGACCCAGGAGAACACCTTTAAATTGGTGGTAACCTATGGCACCCAGCAAGAAGTTTTTGATAATTTGACTTTGAATAATGTGGCTGCGCAGGTGGGATCCCAGTTTATCACTGTCGCTAAAGCCGCAGGAGCGGCAGCAATCCCGGCCAATATATCTTCCACCCCCCTGTTAGGCGGTGATGACGGAGCGACAGCCGAGGATGCCGATTATGTAGGCACAATAGACGAAAACGGAAACCGGTCCGGGTTGAAGGTTCTGGATACCGTCCGATGCGCTATTGTAATCGCAGCTGGTCAATACAGCACGACTATCCGGAATGCTCTCCTAACCCATTGCGCCAATACTGTTATAGACTTCGGTTTGAGAATGGCAATACTCAATACTAACCGGGGAGTGACCCCCACCCAAGCAGTGGCCGAGACTGCAGCCATGGACAGCATGCGCGGCATCCTGGCTTATCCCTGGGTGGAGCTTACCGATCAGCCCGGCGACCTGGTGGCTCCTGACGGGGTCTATGCCGGGCGGCTGTCAGTTCTGACCGCCAGCCAGAGTCCCAGCAATAAGCAAATTACCGGCATTAACGCAGTGGAAAGGTTTTTAGCCGATGCAGAACTAAAGGCGCTTACATCGGCGCGGCTCAGCCCCATATCCTTGATTGAAGGCCGGGGATTCAGGATCCGCAACGGCGTTACCCTGGCCAGCGACTCTGCCTGGAGTCAAACTAATATCCGCAGACAGTTTGATAAATTGGGGATGGAGATCTATTCGGCCACCCAATGGGCTATATCAGAGCCGAATACTTCCAAACTCCGCGAAGCCATTGCGGCCCAGATTGACAACTACCTGACCCTGTGCAAGCAGCAGGGGGAAATTTATGATTTCTTGCCTACGATCTGCGACGATACCAACAATACGGCGGAAAGCATCCAGGCACGGATATTAAATACCCAGATCAGGGTGCGTCCCCTGTATGCCGCCGACTTCATTGATCACCGGATTCAGCGGTTGATAGGAAGTGAGGGATAGGAATGTATACGATTAGGAAAGGCTGCCCAGGCTGCGGGGCCTGCCTGAGTACATGCCCGGTAGATGCTATAGTCTCCGGCAGCAGCCTGGCGGTGGAGATTACGGACGCCTGCATCAGTTGCGGGATATGCGCCCCATCCTGCCCTATCAATCTGATTGCGGAGATTGAGCAGGTTGAGTCGCAGTCAGATCAGGAAGAAGGAGGAATCCAAAATGACGAAGCCTATACAGGGTTTTGATGTCAGCGTGCAGGTAATAGGCGGTAGTGGGCCGGAGCTGGCGGGAGAATACCAGGAGTGCGAATTTTCGGTCAAAAATGATATTGAGGAATATTTGGAACTGGGAGAAAGGATTGCCCAGTTCTTGGATGGGGAAATCAAAATAGAAGGCAAAGTTAAGCGCGGCTGGATCTCTATGAAAGTGGTTGAGGCAATATTTGGTTCCGGTACCCTGCGGCGCGGGGACCGCCCACCCGCCAGTCCCCGCTTCGTGATTATTTTCAGCGTTAGGGCTCCGGAGAAGGGACTGTCGGGGCGCTATAAGTTTACCCAGGCCATCATACCGGAGCTATCCATCAGTATAGCGGCAGGAAAAGGCGTAGTGAAGAAAGACCTGTCCTTCCGGGCTGAGGGATTGGTCGAGGCTTAATAAAAAGGAGGATTAAAGATATGGATCAGATGGTATACGGGCCGCTGGAACTTCCCAGCGGAACGAAAGTCAAGTTTAGGGCTCCGCTGGGAGCGGATCGAAATAATGTGCTGCAGATGACGCAAATTGCATCAGATAGAGCTTTATCCGACGCAATGATGGTCGACGATTTTCTTGCGGCCAAGTGTGTCACTGAGGTTAACAACAAGCCCACAGACGGAGATTACAAGAGACTCTTTGAGGACTGGGGCCAGAAGGATATCCTGTTTTACAGGACTGTTTTTGACCAGATGTTTGGATTAACCGAAGAAGCGAGGGACAAGGCAAAAGAAGCAGCGGTTTTTTTGCTGAAAGGACAGACCTCTACAGGTGGGTCCAATTAGCCCGCTGCTGCCATGTGGGATACCGGGAATGGCTGTCGATGACAGACCTGGAGAAGGAAGCGGTCTGGCTCAGTTTCGAGTGGCTGGCGGATGAAGAAAAAGCCCCAGGTGATTAGTGCCTGGGGCTGGTGGACGGTTTCACATTTTTTATTTAGCTTCTTGCTCTTTATTAGCCTTATTTTTTTCAAAGTCTCCTTTAATAGCGAAAGTTCCTAATATCAATAATCCGGCTATCCACAACCAAATTGGACCTCCGAAAAACGAGTGACAAAATGCGCCGAAGATGTAAGCAATTAAAATCATTATAGGAATAACCACAATAAGCTTAATTACACCATCAATTAAATTAAACATAATTATCACCTCATATTTAGTTTAGCCAGTGTAATTTGAAAATACAATACAAATTTAAGAAAGAAGGTATAATATGCCAGCCAGTACCAGCATGACCGTTGCGTTGGTCTTAACCGCAGTAAATAATATGCCGTCGGTATTGAATTCTGCTGGCAGAAATATTCAGACATTTGGTTCCCAGGTAGCTAAAGCCAGTGAAGATGTACGTCGATACGACCAAAGAATCTCGTCTCTGGAAGATAGCATTAAAAAATTCAACAATCTTAAGACCAGCGGCTTACAGGATATCCAGAGCGGCATGGCAATGTTGATTCCGGTGGAGGAGATTCTGCGCCAGGCGGCTCAGTTTGAAGGCGTTATGAAGAAGGTGGAAAACGCCGTATATGACTCAACCCTGCCCGCTGCCGAACTGCAGGAACAAATGAAGGGACTCACAGCCCAAGCTATAGAACTGGGGAATGTAACCACCTTTAGTAACATGGAAGCTGCTCAGGCGCAGTTGGCCCTAATTAGAAACGGCATGACCTATCAGGACGTATTGGCAGGAGGCGCAACCGCCGCCATGTACCTGGCTCAGACGGCGGAAATCGCACCGTCGGCTGCTGCGGATGCCGTTTCTCAAATCACGAATATGTTCCAATTACAGGGGAATCAGTTGCTACTAGTAGCCGATGACATCAACCGGGCGGCCAACGCTTCCAGCGCCGGAGTAACTAATATCATGCAAGACCTGCAGCAAGTAGGTATGACCGCCAATCTTTTGGGCCTGGAAGTCAAGGACACCACCTTGCTGCTGGGGACGCTGCACAATTTAGGCCTTGGTGATTCCTCCGGGACTTATCTCAATGATATGCTGATCAACCTGGATAAAATCACTCCCAAGGCGAGGAAAGCGCTGCAGGCCATGGGCTGGCTGGAAGGAGCCACAGTAAAGACGCTGTCCTCCGGAAACATCCGGGTAACCGGGGGCACCAATTCCCTTTTTGATGAATCGGGGCAAATTCGAAGCGCCGAAATGCTGGTGAAGAAGCTGCGGGAAGTATTGTATACCAACTCCGGTTTAAAGCCGGAAGATATGCGGGATAAAGCCGGGAACCTGCTGCCCCAGGAAGAAATAGAAAAACTCATGGAAGCCAAAAACAAATTGGAGGCCATGCAGCAGTTTAAAGACGTATTCGGCGTACAGGGCATGCGGGCGGCTATTGCTCTGGCAACTCCCGGAAAAGGCAGCTATGAAGAAATGGTTAGCCAGGCGGAACGGGCGCAGCGGATCCAGGATCAGGTGCTGGATTGGCAAGAAACGCTGTTAGGAAAGGTAGAGACCTTAAAAGGCAGTTGGGAAACCATTATAACCCAGAGTGGTACTCCTCTCACTAATGAGGTGGGGGCAAGTGTTCAGCAATTAACCAGTTTTGTAAATGCTATTGGAGATTTCGCAAATGAACATCCTAAAATAGTAACTGGCGCAATTAAGATAGCTGGAGCTTTTGCAATAGGAAAAGTAGGGGTTGGCGTTTTTAAATATGCCATTGGAACTGTTAGCAGTATGGCAGCAGGCGCAGCAAAAGCACTTACCACAGTTACCCGTGGAGCCATGGGCTTTTATGATACATATAAGTATTTCCGCACAGGGACAGGGGTATTCCGCTCCATCTGGTCTGCCGTTGCCTTCGGCCACCCCACCCTGACCCGGATAATCACCACAGTGGGGCGTTTGGGCACCGGAGCTATCAGCATGGCGGCCAAGGTTGCCAAAGGCGGCTTGACAGTATTGGGCACTTTAGCAAGAGTAGGGTTAAGCTGGCTGAGCATGGGCGCAAAGGCCCTTATATCCGGTGCCCGGATGGCGGCCGCCTGGCTGATCGGCCTCGGGCCGGTAGGCTGGGCTATTGCCGGAGTTACGGCTCTTGTAATTGCCGGGATAGCAGCCTGGAAAACCAACTTCGGAGGCTTCCGGGACTGGTGCCTGGGGGTGCTGGAAAAAATTATGGGCGTGGTAAACCGGGTACGTACGTCATTGGGGATGAGTACTATTGAATTGGATATCTTAAAGCAAAGAAATGCCGATGTAGCCGCATACAAGCAGATGGAATATCAGAAGCCGCCGGTGCTTTCCCCTTCCTTGAGTGGTAATGCCGACAACCGCCAATACAATTTTAGTATCCAGAGCACCGATCCCAAAGCCGCCGCCAGCGAGGTCGGCAAGCTTTTAGGCCTGGCGGATAAGTACACCCGCTCCCGCGATCCCAGGCTGCAGACCGGATTCGCGCTGCCGTAAAGAGAAAGGTGGGTAACCATGGCTAAGATACTTCTGGGGGACATTCCCATAAGCCCCGGCCCCCGGCAAAGACTAAAATTCAATAACCCCCGCAGTATCGCCAAAATTGATATTCCGGGGGGACCGCCCATCTATCAGGACATGGGCGAGGATGAAACCACCCTGGCCTGGGACGGCGTTCTAGCAGGTGATGACGCCTACCAAACGGCAATCAAGATAGAAAGCCTGAAAGATGAGGGCAAAACAATTCCACTGGTGGTACCGGACTTCCCGGAGCTGTCCAAGCAAGTCCGAATCCGCAGCTTCCCCTGGGATGTGATCCGGAGTGACCGGGTGGAATATTCCATAGAGCTGGTGGCTGAGATTCCTCCCCCGGCAGTGATAACTCAGCTGCCGACTCCGGCACCCCAGCCTGGTACAGCAGTTCCGGCAGCGGCTGGACAATCGGTAATTATTAAGCAAGGTGACACCCTGTGGGCCTTGGCACAGAAGTATTACGGCAATGGAGTCAGGTGGCGGGAGATTGCCCAGGCCAACGGCGTCACCAATCCAAGAAAGCTGCAAATCGGGCAGACGATCAACATTCCGGGATAGGTGATATTATGGACGCTCCGAGAGCTATTATAGAGGTCGCCGGCGTAGACGTGCGCTGGAACGATCTCAGCGAAATGAGATTTGAAAACTCCTTATATTTGGCAGCGGACAGCTTCGAGGCTACATTCCGGAACGACCAATATCTCAGCGACTGGTTCCGGAAGCAGCAGGAAGTGAAGATATATCTGGGATATGTAAAGAACCCGGCATATTGGTCCAAGGCTGAACTGGACCACGTTTTTACCGGGCGGGTCGACGGAGTTAAACCCAGTTTTGGCAGTTCCATGACCGTGCAGCTGCTGGGGCGGGATTACTCCGCTCCCCTGATTGATACCGAATATTCCGTGGCCTATGCGGCACAGACATCCAGCCAGATTGCCGCCATATTGGCCGGAAAATACGGCCTGACACCGAAGGTCACAGCCACCACGGTGATAGCGGACAAAGAACTGCTGGCGGACAAAAAAGAATGGGAAGTCCTGCAGGCTCTGGCTGATCTGGAAGGCTTCGTCTGCTATGTTACCAAGGACAAAGAGCTATATTTCGGACCGCGCCAGGAAGCGGATGAAACCGTGGTAGCTGAATTATATTACTTGGTATCCGGCGCTAACTGCCAGATAGACTTCGACGATTCCACAGTGGGCGTGGTAAATAAGGTAACGGTAAGGCATTGGCTGGGAAAAGACAAGCAGCTCATTGAGGCGTCGGCGGTCAATCAGCAGGTGCTAACGGCCATGGGCGGCCAGGTCAAAGAAAAAATTGTATACGAGAGCAAAGCCAAGACCCCTGCCCTGGCCCAAATGTACGCTGAAAAGCGCCTGAAGGAAGAATCCAGGATGGTGGTCACGGCTTCGGGGATCTGCGCCGGGAATCCCAAAATGCTGGCGGAGAAGAAGGTAAAGGTCACCGGCTGCGGCCGCTTCAATGAAACCTACTATCTGGAGAAGATCACGCATGAGCTGAACAAATCAGCCGGTTATAAATGCACATTTGATATAACCAGCGTCCGGCCCGATTCTGCCGAACAGTACCGGCAAGACCTATACGATTATAAGGAGAAGAAGATATGAGCAATCTAGCATTCCCCCAGGCTGGAATACTTACATCACTGGATGCAGCTGCCGGGAAAGCCAAGGTGATGATCCCGCTATACAAGATAGAAACATCCTGGATCCCGGTGGCCAGCAATCTGCTCTACGATACGCAGGTAAACATGCAGCAGATACAAGTCAATTCCCCTGCTGCTACAGGTATAGAGGCAACCGGCGGCACTGTGGACGCTCCCGCTTCCTGTCCCGGTACTTTTACCAGCTGGGGAGCAGCTACCCTGAGCGCGGTCCAGGCGACTGCACCAAGCGGGTCAGTTGGCCGTATGGACTATGGAACTTTAAAAGTTGGCGATGAAGTAGCAGTAATATTCCTCAACGGCGATATCAACGATGGCCGGGTTATCGCCCGGTTTTAGGAATTAGTCTTGAAAGAAGTTTTAAGAAAGGAAGGTGCAGGCATGACGAATCCGAAGCTGGGAGTGGATCTGGGAACGGGTGCCACGCCGCAGGGAGATATCGGACTCATAGCAGATCTGGGAAATGTGCGGTCGGCTCTTTTTTGCAGGCTCTGCACACCGCTGGGCAGCTTATTTGCGCATCCTGACTACGGGAATCCGATGCATGATATCCTTTCGGAGCCGATGGATGATACCTGGAAAGGACAGGCGATTTCTGCTATCCAGCAATGCCTGGATCAGGAGCCGCGAATCACGGCGGAAAATATAGGGGTAGAGTTTGACCCGGAAGCCAGGAAGGTTTTATTTAGCATCTCCTACCGGGTGCTGGATGTGCCCGGGGAAAATAATCTGGTGTGGGAAGTGGAGCTGTCATGACGACACCTGTTTTTAAAGACTTCGACCAGCTGGTCGAAGACATGATGATGGATTTGCATTCCAAAGGAACCGGCATCACGGACATGAACCCGGGGTCCAGAATACGGTGCATTTTGGAAGTGGTGGCGGCCCAGCTGGATGCAGGGTACTATATGGCGGAGCAGATTCTGAAGCTCTTCTTCGCGGCCACCACGGTCGGCGAATACCTGGACCTTCGAGTGAAAGAAAGGGGGCTGTCCCGCTATGAAGGCTCCCGGGCCAGCGGGGCGATAACCCTATCCCGGAGTACGCCAGCGCCGTTCGGCCAGCTGATTCCCAAAGGAACCACCTTCGAGACAGAAGATCATGCGGTGCAGGTGAAAACTACATATTCGGCGACGCTGGCGCAGGGGAGTACGAGCGTGACCGTCCCTGTAAAGGCAACAGACATCGGTTCCAGCGGGAACCTGCAGGCCGGGACTGTCTTGCAACAGACCGGAATTGCCGTGGGACTGATTGAGATGGCGGAGGTATCCGGCTCTGGCCTGACCGGCGGAACGGATATAGAGACGGATGATACATTGCGCAGCAATTATCTGGATGTGGTTCGTTCACCGGCCACGTCTGGAAATGGATATCATTACCGGCAGTGGGCTTTGGAAGTCTCCGGGGTGGGAGATGTGAAGGTATTTTCCGAGTGGAATGGTCCCTTAACCGTGAAGGTCGTCATCGCGGATTCTAGCCATCAGCCTGCCAGCGCCGCTCTGATTTCAGAAGTGGCCCAGCATATTGAGACGGTCCGCCCGATCGGCGCGACCGTTACCGTGGTGTCGGCCGTGGCCAAACCGGTGAATGTGGCTGCCACCGTGGTGCTGGAGTCCGGCTATACGCTGCAGCAGGTAACCAGTTTCGTCTCCTCCGAAATACAGAAATACCTGAAGGAGACGAGTTTCTCTGCTGCGTATATCAGTTACGCCAAGATCGGAGCTATTTTACTGGCCGTGTCCGGCATAGGGGACTATTCCGCCTTGACCCTGAATGACGCTGAGGAAAACATTGTGCTGGCGGATGCAGAAGTGCCAGTTCTGGGCACGGTAGACCTGGGGGTGAGCGCATGATAAACCTTGATCTGATGCAATACCTGCCGGAATATTATCGCGGCGAACCGTTGATGCCAGCGATTATGGAGACGGTCGCTAAAGAGATCGGCACCTTCTCTGAGGTTTTGGACGATGTGCTGAACCAGATTTTTTTGTACAGCGCGACCTGGGGGCTGGAGCTCTGGGAAAATGATTTAGGGCTGTCGGCTAACGAGAACCTGAGCCTTGACTTGCGGCGCGCCAAGATTAAGGCCCTGCTGATGGGCTGCGCCACGATCACGGATGCCAGGATGACGGAAATCATAAACCAGTTTACCGCATCGAAAACTGCCCGGGTCGAGGAAGCGCCGGAGCTCTATGGGTTCAGAATAATCCTGCCGTTCGAGCAGATAGATTTCCAACTGATGCTCGCTGCCGTCGAAGAAATGAAACCCAAGCATCTTGGGTATGGAATTGTTATGAATTTTGATCCGAATCACAGCAAAATGTATATCGGCAGTATCCTGGCATGTGGCGAAATAATTACGGTGTATCCGTGGATGCCGCCGGATTTGACCACCAGCGCCGCAGTCGTCATTGGCACTGCGCTGGGCGGCGGTTCGGAAAGAACTACAGTCTATCCGAAAGGAGCGTGATGATAAATGGCTGAGAATTTTTATACCATTCTGACGCAAATCGGCAAAGGAAAAATCGCCAACGCCGGAGTACTGGGTACTAAAGTATCTTTCACGCAGTTGGCGCTGGGAGACGGTAACGGGGTTCAGTACGATCCCACCGAAACGCAGACCGCTCTCGTTCACGAGGTCTGGCGGGGAGCTATCAGCAGCGTAAAAATTGATGAGAATAACTCCAACTGGATTATGCTGGAGACTGTGATTCCCAGCACTGTCGGAAACTTCACCATTCGTGAGGCAGGACTTTTTGACGAGGACGGAGACTTACTCGCCATCGGCAAGTACCCGGAAACATATAAGCCAACGGCAGAAGAAGGATCTATTAAAGACCTTTTGATCCGGATGATCCTGATGGTTTCCAACACATCAGCTATTACCCTGCGAGTTGATCCGTCCATTATTATAGCCACCCAAAAGCAGGTAGACGAATCAGAAGCGGCGGCAAAGGCCTACGCAGATACAAAGGTGGGAGATCTTAGCACTCTGACCACCGCTGAAAAGGGCGACCTAGTAGGTGCGGTAAATGAAATGGCCGGTGCAGTAAATGAAATGAATTCGGAAGTATTAGCCCTGCAAACCGGCGCGACCCCAGCGGCGGACGCTAACAAGCTGGGCGGACAGGAGCCGGAGTATTATGCCAGCGCCGACCAGCTTGCCGCGCATGAAGCTGATAAAGTACAGCATATAGCCTACGCCACCGCCTCCGGTACCGATAGCTATACAGCAACAATAACCGGGATAACGGCTCTAACCGAAGGCCTGAGCGTAAAAGTCAAGTTCACCAACGCCAACACTGGGGCGGCTACGCTCAATATCAATGGACTGGGCGCTAAGGTTATTCAGAAATCCAATGGCAGCGCGCTATCCAGCGGCAATATAAAGGCGGGACAGATCGTTCATCTGGTCTACGGTGGCTCGGTTTTTCAGAGCTTGGGTGAAGGAGGTGAGTATGGAACAGCAGAAGCGGCACAGGTACTAACCGGATATACCGTTGGGACTGAAAGCGGTTTGATAGCGGGCAGTATGCCCAACCGGGGAGCTGCGAGCCAAAGCCTGGCGGTAAACGGCTCTTACACTATCCCGCAGGGGTATCATAACGGTGCGGGGCAAGTGACACAGGCCATCCCCACTAAAGGTGCGGCTACGATCACGCCCAGCACTGTTAACCAGGTTATAGCAGCCGGGCAATATCTTTCCGGGGCGCAGACCATTGTGGGAAGCGCCAATCTAGTGGCTGCCAACATAAAAGAGGGCGTTAATATTTTCGGAAAAATTGGGACACTGAAAC
>ENA-UOOR01001117-UOOR01001117.1-fermentation-metagenome-genome-assembly--contig:-NODE-1117-length-33496-cov-150.903322_pt1 | contig 33496 bp, 29 predicted proteins | sample MGYA00245780_ERZ724029 | MGnify/ENA primary metagenome ERZ724029 (study PRJEB28704, sample SAMN03018315) | fermentation metagenome | biome: anthropogenic terrestrial biome; feature: soil... | reverse complement strand
GTAACCAGATTAAAATAATGAATATGAGTAAGTTCAATGTTTTTATTGTCTTTTTCGTTCTTTGTTCATGGTTGTTGTGCGAAAACGCAAAAGGAGCAAGAAAAGAAGCGGTCACTCTACATTCCAGTGAAGTAGATGTGGAGCAACAAAAGAGGGTATATGGAATGGTAACTGACCAGAGAGGAGAGACTTTGCCTTATGTTACTGTACTTATTAAAGGGACTAATATCGGTACAACTACTGATGAAAATGGTATTTATGAAATCAACGTAAACGGAGATGTAACACTTATCTTTAGTTATATGGGTTTTAGAGATTACGAAGTATCAACAGCCGGAAAGACAAAGATCGACGTTGTTTTGTTAGAGGATAATGTGAGGCTGGAAGAGGTAGTTGTAACCGGGTATAACATAGTGGAAAGAAAACACCTTGCATCATCTATTGAATCGGTGGACATGGAAAGAGTGGTGACCCGCCCCATTGTAAAACTGGAGCAGGCTTTTGCAGGTACTGTGCCTGGTGTAACCATGTTACAGGGAAGTAATCTTCCTGGCTCAGTACCAGGCAGCATATCTATCAGAGGAATCAGTACACTTCAAAATGCCGCGCCATTAGTAATTATTGATGGTATGGAACAACCACTCACTGATGTGGATCCGAACCAAATAAAAAGCATTAACATTCTTAAAGATGCTGCTGCAGCTTCCATGTATGGATCGAGAGGCGCAAACGGAGTTATTATTATTGAGACCAATAGAGGAACGACAGGGCAGTTCAGGGTGAATGTGAATTCATGGTTTGCTATTCAAAATCCTCTCAATCTACCGGAGTTTGTCAACTCGGCCGATTTTATGAGACTCAGAAATGAAGCACATACGTTACAAGGTCAGCCTCTGCTTTACACAGATGATGATATCAGGCTTGCACAAGAGGGTGTTACACCCAATACTGATTGGTTAAAAGAGATCAAGGAAAGGCAAGCTACATCTAGTAACATAGCAGCAAGTATTTCCGGAGGAGGTGGCGTGGGTACTTTTAATCTTATGCTTGGTTACATTGAAGAAAACGGAATGAATAAGATTGAAGGTTCTGATAAGTTTAGTGCTCGTTTTAATACAAACATCAATATTGCTGACCGGTTTATTCTTCTGGCAGACTTTTATGCACATCGATTAAAGGTAGACAGGCTTCGCAGGAATAATGACGGGCATGGATTGTATCAGATCGCCTGGAGAATGAATCCTACTCAGGGGGTATTTTATGAAGATACTGACATTCCAAACCATTATATACTCCACAATGATATGAACCCTGTAGCCTCCATTGATAAGGGAGGAACTTGGAACTATATGTATGATAAGAGTACGATTAATCTGCGCCCGCGTTATTATATTACGGATGATCTCAATTTTGAAGGAAATGTATCGTATATGATTGATAAATCAGCAAGCAAATGGAGACGTTTGACACATAAGTTTTTTGATGGAGATGGCAAGCCGGTGACAACGTGGGGTAATGATATTGGCTCTGAACAGAACGTGAGTCAGAGTCAGTTGACCGGAAGGGCCCTGTTGAATTTCGAAAAAGAATTGAGGGGTGGTAAAGATAAACTTTATGCCGTGGGTGGATCAGAAGTAATGTCCTATATATTCACAGATTACCGGGAAATAACTAAAGCATCCTTTTTTTCAAAACTAAATTACTCTTTTGATGACAGATATTTACTTGAAGCAACTGCCAGAAGCGATGGGAGCAGCAAGTTCGCTCCTGGACGTCAGTGGGGTTTTTTCCCTTCTGCCTCTTTTGGATGGAACGCACATAATGAGGCTTTCATGAGGCTATTGAAAGAATCGGGGGCTATCTCTAATCTTAAAATAAGGGTTTCCTGGGGAAGAATAGGAAATGAAAATGTAGGTCCCTACTTGTGGCAGGAAGTAGTGAATACTTGGGGTTGGACAATGCGAGTGCCGAATCCTGATTTTACCTGGGAAAAGCAAAATCAAGGCAACTTGGGACTTGATTTGGGTGTGTTGAATAACCGCTTGACAGTTACTGCCGACATTTATGAAAAACATTCATTTGACCTGATATACTCCGATTTTCCGGTTCCGCCGTTAACAGGATCCTATTATCTGACATCCTCAGTTAATATTGGTGAGGTTGAAAACAAGGGTTGGGAGATCTCGGCAAAATGGGCGGATCAGATCGATGAGTTTTCATACAGTATAGGAGGAATGTTGTTTGATAACAAAAATAAGGTTCTTAAGGCCGGATATAACACCACAGATACATTGATATTCAAAGGAACGAACGACCGGATTTGGTTTCGGGGTATTCCCATTAATAATTATTATGGTTACCAAACCGATGGCTATTTTAAAAATCAGGAAGAAATTGATGCAACTACTGAAAAATTTTCAAATACAATACCAGGAGATATTAAATACGTTGATCAGAACGGAGATGGCATATTAAATGATGAAGATAGGGTCTATTTAGGTGATACTGCACCTCATTACAACTATTCAGTTACGTTAGACATGCGTTACAGGAACTGGGATTTTAGCTTGCTCGGTCAAGGTGTCGGAAAGAGAAGGGGCAGACTGGGAGGTCAGGAAGGTTATCCGGTGTTTGTGGATGGAGGAAGCAATAATCTGGGTGCTCCCCGGCAATACTATGCCGATAACCGTTGGACACCTGAAACGCCGAATAGCCGCTTTCCACGTGTCTGGACAGGTTCTAGCACGAATACATATTTAAGTGATGTATGGTTGAGCGATGCATCTTTCTTCCGCATTAAATCGCTTCAGTTGGGTTATACCATACCTAAAGTGAGGAATAGTATAAGAAATCTTCGTATATATTTCAATGCTCAGGATTTTCTTACTTTCACAAACTGGGAAGGACTTGAACCGGAGCGAGACGGAGGTAATGGGGCATATCCAAGGATGGCTACTTACAGTGTTGGTTTTCAAGTAACATTATTCTAATATTTCGTTAATATGGAACAGTGTTAGAATTTGTTTTGACACTGCCAAGATAGAAAAAATCTGAAATAAATAGTTTAATTTAAATGAATATTTAAACAATAAAATGATGAAAAAAATTATATATTCAATATTGATATTGTTCACGGTAAGTGGTTGTAATGAATTTCTGGATAAAAAAGATCCCACTGCCACATCATTCGTCGAGTTTTTCAATGACGAGGAGGACTTACGAAGAGTTGTGTATAGCAGTTATCTGGATGTTTTTACACATCCGACTTCAAGAGGAATTATTTTTTATATGGATGAAGCAAAATCGGATAATGCATACAGCCGGCTCGAAGGAGACAGGCATCAGAATATTGCCAACGGAAACTTCAACAGCAATACTTATGATTTTCTCTATTATTATGAACTTTATATGAAGCATCTGGGACGTTTGAACACGTTTATTGCTAATTCGGATGTGCCGTATGTGGAAGATGAGAGTGTACGTGATAAATACCAAGGAGTCCTTGAAGCGTTGCGGGTATGGCACTACTTCAGGCTGACCATGCGTTGGGGGAATGTTCCCTTCGTACTGGAACCGGCTGATCTGGAGACTGCACGTCAACCAGCCACGCCCAAAGAAGAGATTCTCAAAACCTTGTTTCCTTTGGCCGACGAGATAGCAGCTAAATTGCCGCCCGATGAATATACTTCCGATAAATATATGTTCAACAAATACTCATTTAAGGCGCTTACTATGCGCTATGCCCTCTATAACGGCAGATATGAGTTGGCTGCAAAATTGGCAAAAGAGATTATGGACAGTAAGAAATATTCCCTCCATTCAGTATATGGTGATCTTTTTAATTACAAGGCTGCAAAAACGAATAATGAGTTTATTATATGGTTTGATATGGCAAGCCATAACAATAGTGCAACACAATCATTCCAGCATTTGGGGCCTCATTATAGGACAGGACCCGGACAATCATACTGTGTTCCTACGAAAGCATTGGTCGATGCTTACTGGACCGCACAGGGAAGACCCATTGATGAATGTCCGTTGCATACTAAAGAGGAGTATGAACTAAACCCATCTCTAAACAGAGATCCCCGTTACAGTGCGTCAATTATGGGTCATGGAGATGATTTTTATGGTGAGACTATAGACATTTACAATGAAAACTCTCCAATGTTCTATCAAAAACTGAGGTCCAGCAGAACGGGTTTCTGGTTCAAAAAGTTTGTGGATGAAACGGATGCTTTCAAAAGCGGTGGTAATATGGATTTCCCATTACTGCGTTATGCCGAGGTACTACTGACCTATGCCGAAGCAAAGATCATGCTTAACCAGATCGATGATCTGGCAAAGAAATGTATCAATGATGTAAGAAGAAGAGCTGGTCTGGATATGAATTTTGCCGATGTTACTCTTCCAGCGTATGCTTCGTATACTCAGCAACAGTGGGTTGAGTTGATCCGGAATGAACGAAGGCTGGAGCTTGCTGCAGAAGGTCAACGTTATGATGATATCATCCGTTGGAAGATTGCAGAAAATGTTTTAAACAAGCCGGCAGAAGGACATACGAGGATCGTTGAGGGACGTAAGGAAACATTAAAGGTGGAGGACCGGTCCTTTAAACCCCACAACTACCTATGGCCGTTCCATGAGAACAGCCTGAAAGTGGAACCGGGACTTGTCCAAAACCCCGGATACTAAGATATGAATAAAAAAGAATAAGATGGGATATCCCATCTTATTCTTTTTTATAATAGCTTATTATTGAAATAAAGTTATTCAATAAAAATCCTGTTAAATCAAATAATAAAATTAATTTTTCTATTGAATAATAAACTATTTTTGTCATATAAATATCTGGGGTTTATTCAGAATTCGATGAATAAATTTTTTTTATAAATGAGTTATATAAAGAATCTGCATTTATTCACTAAATAAACAAAAATCTTATGAACAAAAACACAACAAGGAGGAAATTTATCAAAAATATAGTATTGGGGACCTCCGCTCTTTACACATCGTCTCTATTTCCATCCCCTGATACTTTTATCAGTTCAATAAATAGGTCGGTATCACCCAACTCTTTTATCAATATTGCTCTGATAGGAAAGGGTGGTATGGGAACCTCTGATACGAGGACTGCTTTATCTGTCGGCGGCGTGAAATTGGTCGCTGTTTGTGATTTATACGATCAACGTTTGGAAGAGGCTAAGAGACAATGGGGTAATGATCTGTTTATTACAAAGGATTACCGTGAGATATTGGCTTTGAAACATTTGGATGCAGTGATCATTGCCACACCGGATCACTGGCACCAGCCGATTGCAATTGAGGCTATGAATGCCGGTAAACATGTGTATTGTGAAAAACCGGTCATCCATAAATTGGGTGAGGGGAAAAAACTGGTAGCAGCTCAGCAGAAAAATAAAACATATTTTCAGATAGGAAGTCAGGGAATGGCTTCTGTGGGCAATAAGACAGCTAAAATTCTGATTAAGAAAGGCATTGTTGGTAAAGTGAATCTTATCGACGGTCAGTTTACCGGTGGTCCCCGTGTACTTAATTCATTTAATGCTCCAGAAAGTGCCAACCCACAAACAATTTGGTGGGAAAGATTCCTTGGAAATGCACCCAAAAGGTCTTTCGATGCCCAGCGATTTTTTGCATGGCGCAACTGGAAAGACTATGGTACAACAATTGCGGGAGATTTGTTTGTACATGTTATCTCAAGTGTTCATTACATCATGGATGCGTTAGGGCCCGAAAAAATATATACTACCGGAGGTATTCATCACTATACCGATGGATCACGTGATACACCGGATATAATGCTCGGTTATTTCGATTATCCCGACAGGAACAACATGGGAGCATTCACGCTTTCATTGGGAGCTAATTATGTGGATGGTATTTCCAATAAATGGGGGAGTACCAACTTCCGTATAAATGGTTCACTTGGCTCACTTGAGGTAGGCTGGAATGAGGTGAGACTCAAAACTACCTACGATATTGATGAAAAAAAAGCAGACATTCGGGAAGAGGTTGGAGGATATCTCCAAAAAGTTCAGAAAATATCGTCGCGAGAGTACTTATATCAGGCAGAAGAGGAATACAGAGGAGGACATTACCACCACTTCCTGAACTTCTTTGACGGGATAAAAAATAATCAACAGCTGACCGCTGATGTACTTTTCGGTGTACGATCCAGCGCACCAGCTCTGTTAAGTTACGAGAGTTGTCAGCGCAATCAGGCCCTTTACTGGAATGCAGGGGAACTAACATTAAAAAAACAATCTTGAACCCACCTGACAAAAACAGTTGTTTATGAAACTGCTTTTTGTATATCAGCCTGTTAAGTATACAAACCGCTGATTCCAGATAATTTTAAAGGGAACTTATTCTTAAATATAATAAAAGGAACAAAATTTAATAAAACTAAATCATAGTATGAAACAATATTTATTGATAGCTTTGCTTGTGATTACTACAGGCTGTTCGTCCATAAATTTGAGAGGAAACAGAGATCGTTTCAGTTTGTCTGCAGAAGAGAAGAAAGCCGGATATGAAATACTTTTCGATGGAAAAGATATGTTACGCTGGACAAGTAATACCGATGAATATAAACTTGAGGATGGATGTATAGTAATGCAACCAGCTGATGGGCATGGTAATTTATACACTAAAAAAGAATATGATAACTTTATTCTACGATTTGAATTTTTACTCACTCCGGAAGCTAACAGCGGGCTTGGCCTGAGACATAAGATGATAACTACTAAAAGCGGCTATGACGGTATGGAATTGCAGATTCTTGACAATTCGGCTCCAATATATGCAAACTTAAAACCGTATCAGTATCATGGCTCTCTCTACGGATGGGTTCCGGCCAAAAGGGGATACTTGAAACCTGCTGGAGAATGGAATTACCAGGAAGTAATTGCAGAAGGAAGTAAAATAAAAATTATATTAAACGGGACTACCATTCTGGATACTGATATTCAGGAGGCCGTCAAGGATGTGCCAGAGAATAAAATACCTAAATCTTTGTTGTATAAGAAAGGACATATTGCATTTCTGGGGCACAACTCCGTGGTTAAATTCAGAAATATCAGGATCAAAGAACTTGACTAAAGAGCTGTTTATAGATTTTCAAAAAATTATCGGCTATTGCTGCCTTCTACTGTTATTTCCTTTGTGAAACGAATCAGCTTCCCGTTGTTGTTTACACCCTCGGCTGTCAGCAGATATACTGCCGGATAATCGGCAGTATAAAAATTGATAACAGCTTCGCCCTTTTCAGAGAACAGTACATTTGGCTTCCAATAGATTGTGGTACGGAGATCTGGTAACGATGATTCTATTTGCTCCGGTGTTTCGTATTTGGGAGAGTAGAATTCGGCTGCCTGCTGATAACCAAGAGGAACAATCTCATCAATGCTAGGAGGCCTGTGTGTATCGGTTTTGTAGTTGCCTGACTTAGTGGTGATAACTATTGCGCCACTTGTGTTAGGGTAATAACCGGGCATTGTGGTATTATCTCTCAATACAAATATGCTTTCGATAGAATTGACTTCAATGTTGTCAAGATAACTGGAGAAATCTTCATAATTAACATTGTCGATAACAAAAAGCACAGGTAAGTCTGAACGTGTAGTGGTCACTTCATCCCCTCTGATTATAATTCCAGGTTGATGGTATAGCAACGACCGCAAATCTGATACTACCATCTTCTCAATGTCTTTGGCTGTTTTTAACCCTACTGCACTGATGGGAGAATAAAAAGTTGATTCCTTATACTTTTCCAGACTTTGTGCCGTAATAGTCACTTCATCCAGCAAAATTGTCCGGATGCCATTTTTCTGTGTATAGTCTTCATCAGCTATTTTTAGATAGGAGTCTTGCGTGGAGGAGAACTGGTTTATAGCTTCCGATCTATTGGTAATTCCGGCACCCTGAAGAGGAGGAAATACTTCCTGATCGATGTTGATAACATTTAGTTTTCCACCTTTTTTACTTCTCGATTGAACAAGGATTGTGGTTCCCTCCGGATATTCAACGTTGAAAGTAAACCGCCCTTTCTCGTCAGCCTGTGTGGTAATAGTGCTGACCAAAGTGTCGAGCTTGGCAAGCAGGCTGATTTGCCCTTCCTTTAGCGATCTAAAAAGTCCAGAGGCCTTGCCGGTTACTCTTTGTGACAGTTCGGGAGTAAATGCATCTGGCGTTCGTATTTTTCCCTGTAAAACTCCAGGAATATCGTATCTGTTCCACCCTTGTGTCAGCATCAGGGCATCGAGAGCATATTTGTTGACTTTTCCGTCTGCAAAATAAGAAACGGGTGATTCTATATGTCCTTTTAATTCCGACGACAAGAGCATTGTACTTATAAGGTTTATCGTGCTGTCGCGTACAACGTTCTCTTTATCTGTTACTGAAACGGCAATATTTCCGGTAGAGGGAGTAAGATCCGGGTCGTTCATCTTCAGTCTAATAGAAATGTGTTCTCTTCGTTTGTAGGTGGATTCGGGAGTAGTGGCCTGCATGAGGGCAAACTCATTTTCATTCAGGTTAAAAAGAAGACGTTCGCTCAGCACCTCCTGTCTTGAGTTCAGCAACAGGATATGTATTATTCCTGATGGTAGTTCTCCGGCAGCAATATTATACATTTCAACCTCAGGATTCCACATTCTGTGAAGCAAAACTTGCCCTTTGTAGTGTATTAGCAGTGATAGAGAGTCCTGCTGTGATTCAATGCCTTTAAGGCAAGAAATTTTGATCCAGTCACCTGCAGTACGTGCCGAAATAATGCTTGCTTCCGTTTTAGAAGAAGGCAGGTCGAAACGTTTTGCAGTCCCTGATTGATTATGGCAGATAACATAATACGACTCATTCCCGGATGGTACAAAATGGAATAAGCCCATTCCCTGATGTATACTTTCGAATGAGAGGATCTCATTACTCGACGAATCATATAATGTTCCTGAAACGGGTGTGCTCAATCCATCCGCATTCAGTGCTTTGAAAGCGACCTGTGAAGAAACCCCGGGAATAAGATATCCACCTTCGGGGAAAAACATCACATCATATTCGGCGGGATCGGAAGGAATAGTATAGTACCGGTTGTATTTACGGCCCTTGTGAATTAGGCTCAGAAGCATGGTTCTGTTCTTTTCCTTTTCCGATAACCTTGCATCAAGGCGATAAAATCCGTTCTCCTTTGGCCGAAGAGTTTTCAAGGCTCCGTACCCGATTTTGCAGGTAACAACCTCAGGTTGTATGGTATCGCTGTTTTGACGGTCAATGAAATGAAGAGAGATGCGAATGTCGTTTTTCTCGACATCAAATGTCAACAGAGGTTCTATTTGCAATGAAAACGGATCGAGTACCTGTATAAATTTTCTGAAGAAAAAGTCCTCGTCCATGTTCCGCATAAATTGAGTGTAGGCTCGCAGTGTGTAAGCTCCCTGTACAAGATCATCTTCCAGGTCGATATATCCGGAATAAGCTCCGGTACTGTCGGGACGTATCTTTACTCGCTTTACCAGATCGTCAAGAGGATTGATCAATTCAACATAAATATAACGGCTAATAAAAACAGGACGATGAGTGAGCGCATCCACCATATGTGCACGGAACCAGATACGTTCACCAGAGAGGTATCCCGATTTGTCAGTCTGCACATACAGTTTCTCCTGTGGAAAAGCAATCAATTGTTGGCGGAGAAGTAATTCGACAGAATCTGACACTATTGCCGGCTCTTGTGCACTGATAGAATGTGCAAGCATTATAAGAATTAAAAAAAGGCCGGTTTTCTTCATATCATGGTAATATTTAAAATGTAATTGACCATAGATGTATTTAAAATAATTGCCAAATTTAATGAAACATTTTATAATGACAGTAACAAATTACCTTTCGGTACTTTATTTATTATAGAAAAAATATTAATTACATAACCCGGATTTGACCGGTTGATGTGGTATTTGTTTCAACTAAGGTATTAATGCTATTTTAGTTTACCTACCCGGTCCCTTATTCTTAATGAACATTTCAAGGATTTCCTTTTGTTTATCATACAGAAAGTTGTATTTGTTCAAATCATTCAGAGTCACCCATTCGTATCTCAGTGATTCAGCGGACAGAACAATTTCAGGAAAATTTTCCAGACGTAGAATGTAAAAATAAACTTTACCTATTGAGGATTCAAAGTCAGTGAAAAAAATAAAATCATCTTCTTTTACTGAAATCTTAGTCTCTTCGTATAACTCCCTTACCGCACATTCTATTGCTGTTTCTCCTTCTTTAAAGTGCCCCGCAGGAGTGTTCCATAGTTCACCCTGTCCGTCATAATTACTGCGTTGTATTAAAAGGATTTTATTATTTACAACAACGATAACACTCGATGAGAAAATTTTATTCTCCATATCATTCATTTCATTTGTTCACTAATGTTGGTTGTTTCCTTTCTGCCTTTCAGGCAACTTCTGTGAACGACATCATTCAAACAAGTTCGGATTATGCTTATTCAGCTTGACTAAAAAGTTAAAACTGGCTTCATGGTACCCGAGGGTAGTCAGGGAACCACAAGTACCTGCATTACTAAAACATTGAAGCAAGCTTCATGTTTCCAATATTGATTATTTTTTGACTTAATGCAAATTATCACTAAAGTCACGCTTTCGCTTGCCGCAGCAAAGGTATAATTGACCCGATTTCATAATTTGGCTATCCAAAACCTGTAATACAAAAATACAAAAATATTTTTCTATCTTAGCAGAAAAATATTTTTGCTGTAAACAGGTATAAAAACAGGTGTGTATATTATTTTTGTCGCATTGCAAAGTTATTTCACCCATATTTGACCATAAATTAAATTTTAAATGAAAATTCTTACATCGGAGCAAATTCGTAAAATTGATGCAGAAACAATTTCAAGGGAAGGGATACCCTCTCTCGAATTGATGAAGAGGGCAGCTACTGCTTTCTGTGACTGGTTTACTGGCAGATACGCGAAAAACATCTCTTTGCTTATTTTTGCGGGGGTGGGTAATAATGGTGGCGATGCGCTTGCAGCAGCCCGCCTGTTACATAAGTCTGGCTATAATGTTACAGTGTCTGTTGTGGAATACAGCGAGAAATATACAGAAGATTGTGAGCACAATCTTCGCCGTGTAAGAGCGGAAAACATAACCTGCAAAAAGGTTATCTCTGAAAAAGATATTCCCGATATAAAGAGGTATGATGTTGTGATTGACGGGATCTTTGGAACCGGACTCTCCAGAGAAGTGGATGGTATAGCTGCAAAGGTGATTCAGCATATTAATGATAGTGACAAGCCTGTTATCAGCATTGATGTGCCAAGCGGGATGTTTCTTGACAGAAAAACGTTGTACGCTATACAGGCTAAAAATACCATTACGTTTCAGATACCTAAGCTTGCACTTTATCTTCCCGAAAATCAAAATTATGCAGGTGATGTGTCAATAGTCGGCATTGGATTGAATGAACAAGCCATTGAAGAAGCAGAGAGTAATATTTTTTATACTGAAAAAAAACAGATCCGGCCTTTGTTAAAACCGCTTTCCAGATTTGCTCATAAGGGGACCGAAGGGCATGTACTTATTATTGGAGGAAGCCTTGGTAAGTGCGGGTCGGCCTGTCTTGCCTCAAAGGCGGCTATGAAGGCGGGATGCGGACTGGTTACCGCTTATATGCCAAAATGTGGGGTAGTAGTAGTGCAGTCAAATTTTCCCGAAGCGATGGTGATTGAGGATAGAGGAGAAAAGCATATCTCTTATATAAATTATGAAATGAAACCGGATGCAATTGGTATAGGTATTGGAATGGGGCAACATGATGATACACAGCATGCATTCTTCGAATTTTTGCAAAAGAATAATACGCCGCTGGTTATAGACGCAGATGGCTTGAACATATTGTCCAGGCATAAGGATTGGCTCACTCTCATTCCCCCAAAAACTATTCTGACACCTCATCCGAAAGAGCTTTCAAGGCTTATAGGTGAATGGAGCGACGACTATGACAAAATACTGAAAACAAAACAGTTTGCTGAGAAATATGGTCTTATTGTGATAATAAAAGGGGCTTATTCGCTGATTATTGATCAGGAAAATATCTATGTGAATAGTACCGGAACCCCGGCATTGGCGACAGCCGGAAGCGGAGATGTACTGACGGGAATTATTACGAGCTTGCTTGCACAGGGTTATGAACCGTTAGATGCAACCAGGGTGGGGGTGTATCTTCACGGAATGACGGCTGATCTGACGCAGCATAAAATTCATCCCCGGGCTTTTATTGCTTCTGACATCATCGATAATATAGGCAACGCATACAGCATTTTGGAAAAAAATATGTGATTCATTTGTAATTTATGAATTAATTATGTATTTTTGCACCTCATTTTGCCAATAGGCTTGGAAAGAAGGCGCATATAGCGACTCGCCTCAGGCGTATAACGTCAAGTTATTCTTATATGTACGTAATTGTAGATATTCAGGGTCAGCAGTTTAAAGTGCAGCAAGACCAAAAATTATTTGTCCACAGGATCAACGCCGATCAGGGTAGTGAAGTGGAGTTCGAAAAAGTGATGCTCATCGACAAAGACGGCGATGTAACTGTAGGTGCACCGGTTGTGGATGGAGCAAAAGTAGTAGTAGAGGTACTTTCTCATGTGAAAGGAGATAAAGTTCTTATTTTCAAGAAAAAAAGGAGAAAAGGATACAGAAGATTGAACGGTCACCGTCAACAATTTTCTGAGATAAGAGTAAAAGAAATTATAGCTTAATCAGTTAAAATCAGAAGAAAATGGCACATAAAAAAGGTGTAGGTAGTTCGAAGAACGGCCGTGAATCGGAAAGTAAACGATTGGGCGTTAAGATATTCGGTGGTGAAACGGTGAAAGCCGGAAACATCCTCGTGCGTCAACGTGGAACAGCGCATCACCCTGGAGAAAATGTTGGTATGGGAAAAGACCATACCCTGTTTGCACTGACCGATGGCATTGTGATATTTCGCAAGAAAAGGAATAATCGCTCATTCGTATCAGTTCAGCCACAGGCACAGGCAGAAGCGTAATTGCGAATGTCTTTGTCCCGGTTAAAGGGAACTTGAACCATAAAATAATAATTTTTTAGTTGATTAGAACAACCTGCTTTTAAATAGTAGGTTGTTCTTTTTTCGTATGCTGTTATCTGTTACACAAAAAAATTATCCTTTCTAACGAAAACATTAATGTGCACGAGCTGGCACTCCGTTATTCGGGAGAAGATATGCCTTTATTGCTCACCAAGATAGCGGGAAGGCAAACGGCAAAGCATAAAACTTCACTGATTCAAGGCATAGATCTCATATTTAGCTGTATATGGTTTAATTTGTATATGCGAAACTTGAATACTTAACATTTCAGCCCCAAAATAAGATATCATATCTTTAATAATCAGTTATTTATGCCTTCCTGATAATATCTCTTCAATATCCTGTAGCTTCAGGCTTTTAGTTTTCAGCAAAATAAGGAAATGGTAGAGCAGATCTGCTGCTTCGTTTTTAAACAGGTCAATATTGTTGTCTTTTGACTCAATAACCAACTCCACAGCCTCTTCTCCCACCTTCTGCGCAACTTTGTTCACTCCTCGGCTGAATAGTCGGGCGGTATAAGAACCTTCCTGATTATCGGAGATGCGTTGCTCAATAACCTTCTCCAATTCATACAGAAAACCTTTCGAAGTCTCCTCTTTAAAGCAGGAAGTGGCACCGGTGTGGCAGGTAGGCCCTTGCGGAATAACCTTTATAAGCAGCGTGTCATCGTCGCAATCCTGAAGTATCTCTTCCACGAAAAGGAAGTTACCCGATGTCTCTCCCTTGGTCCATAACCGCTGTCTGCTGCGGCTGAAAAAAGTTACCTTACCTTCTGCAATGGTTTTCTCAAGAGCCTCTTCATTCATATAGCCCAGCATCAGTACCTGTAGCGTATTCGCATGCTGTATGACGACCGGGGCCAATCCTCCGTTTTTCTTAAAATCAATGTTCACTTTTGTCCTTTTTGTTTGTTAATAAAACCGTCTCCTTTTTCAATAGGTTATCGTACGGGTATATTTTGTTCTTTTAAATATTGTTTTAATGCCGGAATAGTGATCTCTCCAAAATGGAAGACAGAGGCACCTAAGGCAGCACTGGCTTTTGTCTTTGTGAATACCTCAGCGAAATGTTCCGGCGTTCCTGCCCCACCGGAGGCTATTACGGGAATATTTACCGCTTCACTTATAGCGTGAGTTATATCGATGGCAAAACCATTTCGGGTGCCGTCATTATTCATCGAAGTGAGCAGTATCTCTCCCGCGCCCCTTTTTTCCCCCTCTTTTGCCCAGTCGACAGTACGGAGATTAGCGGAGGTGCGCCCGCCATGTATATATACCATCCACTCTCCATTCTCCTCTAATTTTGTGTCGATGGCAAGCACTACACACTGACTACCAAATTGTTCCGCAATTTCAGTAATCAGCTCAGGATGTTTTACTGCCGATGTGTTGATACTTACCTTATCGGCTCCGGCTTTGATAATAGAAACCGCATCCATGGCGGAGTGTATGCCACCTCCAACAGTGAAAGGAATATTGATTTCCTGGGCTATTCGCTGTACCAGGGCGGTGAGAGTTTTCCGGTTTTCTATCGTAGCAGTAATATCCAGAAAAACAAGCTCATCAGCTCCCTCTTCCACATATCGCTTTGCCAGCTCCACAGCGTCGCCGGCATCACGAAGGCCAACGAAATTAACACCTTTGACTGTGCGTCCGTCTTTTATATCAAGGCATGGTATAATTCTTTTTTTTAGCATTTTTTATAATTGTTGATTTGATGTGAACTGTTTGTTTTCAATTTTTTTTTTACTGACAATAATGATGGGATTCAGATCCCGATCAGAACAGTTTTTTTCTTGAATTGTTCCTTCAAAGGATTGTTCAGAAAAAAGCCGGATAATTTATTCCTTTTTTATATGCGCTCGTGGAACGTTATTTTGATTGTTCAGAATAAAACCGGATAAATCTTTCATCGTTATTCGTCCTTCATATATAGCTTTACCGATGATAGCTCCTTCACATCCAATTTGCTGTAGCAAAAGAATATCATCCATTGTGGTGATTCCGCCACTGGCAATAAGGTGAACGCGAGTTTTGTCAAGTATCTCTTCATACAGCTCAACAGAAGGGCCTTCCAGCATTCCGTCTTTCGATATATCTGTACAGATGGTGTAACAAATACCTCTTTTTTCGTATTCCGAGATAAAATCTACTACATCTGTATCCGATTGCCGCTGCCATCCGTGAGTAGCTATCTTGCGATGATGGCTGTCTGCCCCCAGGATGATCTTATCAGGCCCGTAGTGCGATAGCCACCGTGAAAACAGTTCCGGTTGCTGCACTGCAATACTCCCTCCTGTAATCTGTTCAGCTCCGTTCTCAAAAGCAATCCGCACATCATCATCCGACTTGATCCCACCACCGAAATCAATCTTCAGCGATGTGCCGGATGCTATTTCATATAATACGCAGTGGTTGACAATATGTTTGGATTTTGCTCCATCCAGGTCCACCAGGTGCAGGTACCGTATGCCGTTAGCCTCGAAATTTTTGGCTATATCAAGAGGATTTTCATGATACGTTTTTTGTGTGTTGTAGTCGCCCCTGGTAAGACGCACACATTTTCCGTCGATAATGTCTATTGCCGGAATAATTCTCATAAAAGTCTATAGTTTTAAAAAATTTTTTAATATTCTTTCTCCCACACTGCCCGATTTTTCGGGGTGAAACTGTGTGGCATAAAAATTATCTTTATGCATGGCTGCACTGAACGGCAAAATATAATTGCACTTTGCAATTGTCTGAGGGCATATACCGGCGTAATAACTGTGCACAAAATAGACTGTCTCACCGGTGCCGAATCCATCGAAAAGGGGGTCATTTACCTTAGTCAAGCTTAAGCTGTTCCAGCCCATGTGAGGAACGATCTCCCCTGAAGGAAACTTTTTTACTACAGCATCAAAAATGCCGAAACACTCCGTATCACCTTCTTCGGAATAATTACACATGAGTTGTAGGCCCAGGCATATACCCAGTGTTGGCTGTTTCAGCGATTTCAGGGTTGTATCCAGACATCTCTTTTTCAGATACAACATGGCAGACCGGGCTTCTCCCACTCCGGGGAATATAACTTTCCCCGCCTGCAGGATTTCATCAATATTGTCCGTCACTATGCATGTGTAGCCCAGTCGCTTTACTGCATTGTAGACCGACGTAATATTTCCAGCATTGTATTTTATGATAGCAATCATCTGTTTGCTTCGGTTATTGACCGTTAGTTTTTACTTTCAAAGAGTTCCTTTTGTACTGGGAATACCGGAAGTTTCACCCCGTCTCACCGCCATCTTTACTGATCTGGCAAAGGCTTTAAAGATGGCTTCTATTTTGTGGTGCTCATTGTCGCCTTCAGCTTTGATGTTGAGGTTGCACTTCGCATTGTCACTGAACGACTTGAAAAAATGCATAAACATCTCCGTGGGCATATCGCCTATGAATTCACGCTTAAATTCCACATTCCACACCAGCCAGGGGCGGCCTCCAAAGTCTATTGCCACCTGAGCCAGGCTGTCGTCCATAGGTAACAAGAAGCCATAACGGGAAATCCCCTTTTTACTGCCAATTGCCTGCAAGATAGCTTCTCCCAGCGCGATACCCACATCCTCTATGGTGTGGTGTTCATCAACATGCAGGTCTCCTTTCGATTGAATTATAAGATCGATGTTCCCGTGGCGGGCAATCTGATTGAGCATATGATCGAAGAATCCTAATCCTGTAGTAATATTGCTTTTCCCATTCCCGTCGAGATTCAACTCTGCGAGAATCTCTGTTTCTGATGTTTTTCTGTATACCCTTCCGGTACGGGGCTTTGCTTTCAGAAAATTATAAATCTCTCGCCAGTCGGTTGTGCAAAGGAGTGCGCCAGGATGTGGAATATCACTTAAAAAGATAGACTTACATCCTATGTTCTCAGCTAATTGTACATCCGTCACTCTGTCCCCTATGACAAATGAATTTTCCAGGTCATATCCCCCTTTCAGGTAGTGTGTGAGCATGCCAATGCCCGGTTTTCTGGTTGGTTGGTTGTCGTTGGGGAAGGAACGATCGATTAATATTTCACTGAAATTAATTCCTTCGTTTTCAAAGGCCTTGATAATCTTATTCTGAGCCGGCCAGAAAGTCTCCTCGGGAAATGAAGCACTGCCCAAACCATCCTGATTGGTGACCATTACCAGTTCATATTCCAGTTCATCGGCGATGCTTGAGAGCGATTGAAATACTCGCGGGTAAAACTCCAACTTTTCCAGACTGTCAATCTGTTCGTCTTCCGGCTCTATAATTAGTGTTCCGTCACGATCTATGAATAATACTTTCTTCATATTTCACTATAATTTTTTAATTCTTCCAACAATTTCCGGTTTTCTTCGGGCTTTCCCACTGTTATACGGATAGAGTTGCGGACAACAGCATTGCGGTTCCGGACTATCACCTTTTTTGTAACCAGATAATTGTAAATTTTATCGGCATCAGTCACCTCCACCAGCAGGAAATTTGCATCTGAAGGATATATCCTACGTACAATGGGTAATTTTGTCAATTCTTTTTTAAGAAAGAATCTCTGTTCCAGTATTATGGCCAGCCGGTATTCAAACTTCTGCGGTTTAGAAAGTGCTTTTAGAGCCTCTTCCTGATTAAGAGCACTCACGTTGTAGGGAGGCTTTGTCTTATCCATCAGCCTTACAATCTCTGCACCGGCATAGGCTACTCCAATACGTGCACCGGCAAGCGCCCATGCTTTGCTGAAGGTCTGCATAACAATGAGATTGGGGTAGGACGAAAGCTTTGATAGAAAAGTGCTGCCTATGCAAAAATCTATATATGCTTCATCTACAACAACAATCCCCTGAAACTCATTTAACACTCTTTCCACATCTTTTAACCGGTTTCCAGAGGGATTGTTGGGAGAGCATAGGAAAATGCATTTTGCAGATTGTTGCAGAATTTCATCAATATTCAATTCAAAGTCACCGGTAAGCGGCACGCTAATCACGTTCACATTGTTGATATTTGCAGACACCTCATACATTCCATATGTCGGAGGGCACAGGATTACGCTGTCTCTTGACGGTTCGCAGAATATCCGATAAACCAGGTCGATCACTTCATCACTACCGTTTCCGATAAAAATATTCTCTTCCGCTACCTTCTTTCTTTCCGACAATTTTTTTTTCAACATACGTTGATGTGGATCGGGATACCTGTTCATTTTACCGAAAGGGTTTTCATTGGCATCTAAAAAAATACCTTTGTCGCCTGGGAACTCGTCTCTCGCACTTGAGTAGGGCTTAAGCGCACGGATATTGGGGCGTACCAGAGTATTTAAATCAAAGTTGTTCATCTGGATTCACTTGATTGTTAATTTGTAGATATTTTGTTGTCGCAGCTCCTAAGCGAAGTGTAATGGCATTCTTGTGGCCGTAAAGCTGTTCCTCTTCCGCCATTACTTCAACTGCACTGCCAATGCTCATAATCCCTTCCTCATTGAGTTGCTGGAAAGTGATTTTTTTTACGAAACTGTCCAGCGAAACGCCGCTGTAGGCTCTGGCATTTCCGCCTGTAGGAAGCGTGTGATTGGTCCCGCTTGCGTAATCTCCCGCACTCTCGCAACTGAAGTTGCCAAGGAAAACTGAGCCGGCATTTATTACATCACGACTCAGTAGTACCGCTTTGTTTGTTGCCAGTATAAGATGCTCAGGAGCATAGAAATTGCTGAAAGCAACGCTTTCACCTAGCTCTTTGAAAAGAATGGCTTTGCTGTTTTTGAGCGATTGCAAGATAATCTCCTTGCGGGGAAGGTTGTCCAGCTGGATATCGATCTCTTTTTTTACATTCATAATAACCTGTCTGTTATCAGACAACAATATTACCTGGCTGTCCGGGCCGTGTTCTGCCTGCGAGAGCAGGTCGGCAGCTACGAATGCGGGATTACAGCTTGAGTCGGCAATCACAAGTAACTCACTGGGCCCGGCTGGCATGTCGATAGCTGTGCCGTAATACTGTGCAGAACGTTTTGCAGCCATCACATATTGATTGCCGGGACCGAATATTTTATCAACCTTGGGTATGCTTTCCGTACCGAAAGTCATTGCGCCGATAGCTTGAATACCTCCTGCAGCAAAGATTTTTGTTACGCCTGCCAGTTGAGCAGTGTAGAGTATAGCGGGATGAATTTCTCCCTTCTGATTTGGGGGCGTACACATCACAATCTCACGGCATCCGGCTATCTTAGCCGGGACGGCAAGCATTAGCACAGTTGAAAAGAGCGGGGCTGAGCCGCCGGGGATATAGATGCCGATACGCTCGATAGGCCTCGATTCACGCCAGCAAAAAACTCCGGGGGCGGTCTCAACCTTCTCTATCTTTTCCCTTTGCTGTAGGTGAAAAGCTTCGATGTTTTTTCGTGCCAGGTCGATTGCCCGTTTCAATTGTTCAGAGATCTGATCTGCAGCTTTATTTATTGTATCTTGATCCAAAACAAGCTTATCCTGTTCGGAATAATCGTACTTCCTGCTGAATGAAATAACTGCCTTATCACCTTTTCGGTTAATATCATAGAACATTTTTTCAACTGTATTCATCAGCTTTTGTTGCCTGATCATAGGGCGTTCTGCCAATTTTTTCCATTTGGTATGTGAAGGGTTTGAGATTGTTTTCATATCAGTTTTTTTACGTTTATTTTTTTCAACTTACTGCAGTTTTATTGTCATCTTTACGCAACCACATCTTAAAGCACTAAAGAATCATCTTTTTTGATAACACGGTGAAAGGCGAAAACAGAAAAGGTGCGAAGTCAGAGTACTAAAGAATCATTTTTTCTATAGGTACAACTAAAATACCTTCGGCTCCAAGTAGCTTCAGTTCATCGATAATTGCCCAGAAATCATCATCTTTTATCACCGAGTGAACGCTACTCCAGCCTTTGTCGGCTAACGGGAGAATACTGGGTGAGCGCATTCCGGGCAACAACTTCACAATTTTGGGAATTATCCCGTTGGGTGCGTTCAGCAAAACGTATTTTTTTCCTTGCCCGTTCTTATAGGCTTTTATACGGAATAACAATTTATCAAGCAGTTCGGATTTAGTAGGCGAGAGGTTTTTGTTGCTGATTAGCACAGCTTCGCTTTTAATGATTGGTTCAGCCTCTTTCAATCCATTCATGATGAGTGTGCTTCCGGTGCTCACTATATCAAAAATTGCGTCTGCCAGCCCAATGCCGGTGGCAATCTCAACGCTCCCGCCCAGCTCCTCTATTTGTACCTTAATGCCTTTTACCGTAAAATAGTTTCTCAATATTTTAGGGTAGCTCGTGGCAATACGCTTGCCGTTGAAATAATCCAGTCCCGTGTACTCCTCATCTTTTGGAATAGCAAGTGACAAGCGGCAGTTTCCGAAACCTAATTTTTCAACAACCCTTACGTCTTTTTCTTTCTCCCACACTTCGTTTTCACCCAGAATGCCAATATCTGCCACGCCCTGTTCCACATATTGCGGAATATCATCATCACGAAGGAAGAGAATCTCCATAGGAAAATTCCGTGCTTCAGTTTTTAATTTGCGGTCGCCGTTAGATACTTTTATCCCGCACTCTGTAAGCAGATTGAGCGATTTTTCACTCAGCCTGCCGCTTTTCTGGATAGCGATATTTATTTTTTCCATTTCTTATTTGTTTTACCGGATAGCATCAGCGTTCTTTTTAATAAAAAACCCGTCTGATGCTATTCAGACGGGTCTATAAATATATTCTCTTATGTTCGTACATATCTATCTCAACTCGCCCGATTGCAAGTATGAAAATGATGATGATGGAACATGTTTGCTTTCATTTTTACTGTTTTGATGGTGCAAAGATAATGGAATTATTTGAAATGCCATATAAAAAGATTTTTTTATTCAGTTAAAAATGAAAGATAGATTTATTTGACTTTTAATGGTTGAAATTGGGATTATATCTTACTAAAAAACTTCAAAAAGTATAGAAAATGAATATGAATTATCTCTCGTGACAATTTTTTATGTAAGTTTGCACCCGATGAAAGTAAAGCTGTTCATATCTCTTCTGGCATGTATCATATACACTATGGCTGCATACCCGCAGGCACGTATCATATTGCCCGATTCATCGCAGATCACAACGAATCCCGATTCGCTGGATCTGCTTCCAAGGAAGGTAGAGTCAGATAAGCAGCCAGCCCAATCATCTCATCTCGACCATCTGTTAAACGATCATGGTGCGATGGCCGACTCGTTGCAACGTATTGCACGTATGACTGTCTGGACAGTAGAAGCACGAACGGGTAACCGTTTGCTCGCAATTCCCGACACCTTGCTCCATAATTACCAGCAAACAACGTTGCCGGATGGAGAATCGGTAGCTATGGGCTTCCTTGCTCCGATTGGCTCACCCTCGATTTCCAAAATATTTTTCGACCGCCCCGAAACCGGGCATTTTATATTTAACAATGCTTACCACAACTATTTGAAAGATCCCGAAAAACTGCTATTTGTTAATACGCGCGTGCCCTATTCAAGGCTGAACTATAATCGCGCAGGTTCAAAACAAAACAGGGAAGAGACTTTTGATGCAAGGCTTACATCTAATTTCGGGAAGAGCCTGAATGTTGGTATGGACTTGAATCTGATCAACGCCAAAGGGTTTTACAATTCTCAGGCTGTAAAGCACAACAATTTCACCCTTTTTGGCAACTATCTGTCCGACAGGATTGAAATACATGCTTTTATGAATCAGGGATCATTGTCGAATTTTGAAAATGGAGGAATAACCAACGAGATGTTTATTACCGATCCCGATGCCATACAGCAAAGTTTTACTCCGAGAGAAATCCCGGTGAAATTTACCAATACCTGGAATTCTTTGCGCAACAACCGCTACTTTTTATCAGGAAGATATAATTTGGGATACAGGGAGATTGCAACCGACTCGCTCCACAAAGGGCCTGGACAGTTTGTACCTGTAGCAAGCATTGGTTTCTCGTCACATTATACTCAGCAGCATCGCCGTTTTTTGTCGTATGATACCACCTATGTTAATGTTGATGGAGTTCAGATGCAGCACATTGACCGGTTTTATGAAAACCGTTTTTACGAGGGGGCAGTGGATGACAGTATCCACTATTCATCGTTTAAAAACAGTGTTTCTCTGAGCCTGAGGGAAGGGTTCAAAGATTGGGTGAAGTTTGGCCTTGCCGCTTTTCTCGAGTACGATTTGCGCAACTATTCAACAAGAGACAGTGAAGGCGCGGAGTGGAAGAATCATCGCGAAAGCGCAGTCACTATAGGAGGTGTACTCAATAAGCAACAGGGTGAAAACCTGCTGTTCAATATTCGTGCCGACCTGGGTGTCCTGGGGGAAAATCTGGGAGAATTCAGAGCGCTGGCTGACGTGGAGACCGGTTTCTTCATCGCCAACAGACGTACTACATTGTATGCTGAAGCATACATTAAAAATCTGAAGCCAAAGTACCTTCAGAATAACTACTACTCAAAATATTTCAGCTGGAATCACGATTTTGGAGATATACGAAGAGTTTATGCGGGCGGAAAACTACATATACCTTTTACGAACACCACTCTAAGCGTAGGTGTTGAAAATCTGCAGAACTTTATTTATTACGGTCAGGATAAGAACATAGCGCAGGAGAGCAACAATATACAGGTTCTATCGGCACGAGTGGACCAGAATCTGAGTCTTGGTATATTCAACTGGGATAATCAGGTTGTATATCAAACCTCTAGCAATCAAGATGTGATACCTGTTCCCATGATCAGCCTATATTCCAATATGTATCTGAAGGCAAAAATTGTAAACGAGCTTACTCTTCAGTTGGGAATAGATACACATTATCATACCAAATATTTTGTTCCCGGTTATGAGCCTGCCTTGTTGCAGTTTTATAACCAGAAGGAGAAAGAGATTGGAAATTATCCCATTGCTACCATCTATGCCAACATGCATCTTAAGCAGACACGCTTCTTTTTAATGTTCTACAATGTTGCATCGCAAGTTTTGAAGCCGCGTGAGTATTTTTCACTCCCTGGCTATCCGGTTAATCCCTTTGTTTTCAAAATGGGATTATCAGTTAATCTTCACAACTAACATTTTTCAATCTTGGAATTAAAAAAACGCTTCTTCTTTTTACTTTTATTTTCTGTACTTTGCATTTTGGTGATATTACTGATCTTGATAAGTCGCCCTTCTAAAGTGCCTTTAGGATTTCGAGATTATCCGGAGATTATATCATCTGGCATGATTAATGTGGTTACCGACTATAACACCATTGGATATTATGTTTCAAGCGATTCTGCTGAAGGTTTTCAGTTGGAGCTGATGAAGGCGCTTGAGAAGGAGTGGGGGATAAAAGTTAATCTTTTTCTCGAGAACAGCCTTGATGAGAATCTGGAGGGATTATTGTCATTGCGGTACGACTTGGTAGCAAGGAATATTCCAGTAAACGTGCATTTGAGAGATACATTTGCCTTTACAGATCCCATAACCCTCAATAAACAGGTACTGGTACAGCGTAAGGCCGCGTTTAACAATAATATAGAGCCAATCCGGCAGCACCTGAATCTTGCAAAAAAAATTGTTTATGTAGCAAAAGATTCGCCTGTTATTCTCAGGTTGAATAATCTTGCACATGAAATAGGTGACACTATTATTATTAAAGAGGATCAGACCTACGAGGTTGAACAGCTTGTAATGATGGTGGCATCAGGAGATATAGATTTTACAGTATGTGACGAAAAGGTGGCCACTCTACTTGCCAAAGCTCTTCCCGAGATAGATATTGATACTGATATAAGTTTTACACAACTGGAGTCGTGGGCAGTACGCAGAGATTCGCCGGTATTGCTTGACAGCCTGAATAGCTGGCTTGACCGATTTAAGACAACGAAAGAATATAATCAGATTTTCGATAAGTATTATCTTAACAATACTTCGGTAATTTTTTAAATAGTTCTTATAATTCACTGAATATCAATAGATTATGGCGCTTTTTAAGGATCTGACATAAATTGTTGACTGTCAGTATTATAAATGAAGTTTTAACGAAGCATTAATCTTAAGATAAATCGATAATATTTTTATTTGTCGGGTCACGAAACATTGTTAATCAAGAGATTTTGCTTTTATCGTAAAACCGGCTAAAGTGCAATAAAAATGTTACTTACATACACTTGAAGAAGAGGAGAGTCGTTGGGTAATGAGTCGGGGATTTTTTCAAGCGTGCAAGAACAAGTATAGTTGGAAAAGACGAAAAGCTTTTGAGTAATGGTTTATATATCAATTGTTTGAGTAGATAAAAAGAGACTGACACCCGGGTGTCAGCCTCTCTTGCTTTTAAAAATAATAACGTTTACTTATTTACCTGCTCCGGGCGCATTAATGTTACGTCTTCCCTGACGGTTTGCATCTCGAAATTTTTTTTGCTGTTCAGAACGATACTCTTTCCATTGCTCAAATTTTTCTTTCCCGATAATCTTTTCTAGTTCAGCATCGTTTTCGGCAACTGCTTTTTCACGAAGTGCTTGCATCTCAGTGCGACGCTGCTCTCTATCCTGCATAACATTTTGTCTTTCAGCCCTGTGTTTGACTATCTGTTCTGCACGTTCTGCATCTTGTTTTTCAAACAGCGCCTGCACCTTTGCTGTTTCATCATTTGTCAGATTAAGCTGTTTTGCCATATTTTCGGCACGCTCCTTGGCTGTCCACCTCATCTCGGTTTGGCTACGACGGTTATCCTGTCTTGTATTGCGAGGATTGTTCTGAGCCATTGCCTGGAGACTCATAATAAATATTGCAGCCAAAGCCATCATTGCAATTTTTCTCATATACTAAAAATTTTAAAAGTGAATAATAAAAATAAAATATCTGCTGTTATGACGTTTAAAGGTAAGGAAATGTTTAATATGGCAGTAGCTGTTTAACTTTCATTCAATATCTTTAATCAGCCTGTTTACAGTATTATATAGAGTTTTTGAGAATGTTGATATATATAAAGTACCAGTTCGTCGACAAAAACAACTTATTTGTCTATTATCAATCATATTTGCATTTATTAACAATAACCTTCATGAAAAACAGTAGTTAACTGGCAAATGTTGTCTCATAAATTAACACCGGTTGAAATTTTGTGCAGAGGTTCAAGGAAAATCGTTTAGTTGATATTATCTTTGTAAGCAATAAACAGAAAAGTTGTGGAGAAAAAATACAAAGCAGATAACGGGCTTGGGAATATCTTTTGGGGAATTATGACGCTGATACTGCTGGGTATTCTGATATACAAGTTTACACATAGAGAAAGTATTTGGCTCGTTTCCCTTTACTTCGCGTTTTCAATCGTTTTTATATTGTCGGTTACAATAAAAGAGTATGCCATCACACACCAGAATTTTCTAGAGATTCGTTTTTTATTGAAACTGTTCTCAAAAAAAAGACGTATAGCCATTGGAGATATAGTAGGCATGAAAAAGTTGAAAAAAAACCTTCTACGTATCGACAAGGTTCGTGGTTTTGAGGTGTTGAGAGTGAATGAATCGGATATTGACTCTCTGATAGCCGAACTGAAAGAACGAAATCCTAGAATAAGAATACTTGAAGAGAGCGAGTTATAAATATTTCCCCAAGATATATATATTCCCTGGTGTATCTAGAATATCTCTTCCCTGGGATATTTTTCTTCTACCTTGCTGAAAAGGTAAGATGCATATGTGCCTGTGATAAAAAGTAATACACAAAAAAGAAAGGCGCCACCGAAATTTAACCCTGCAATAGCAAGCTGTTCGGAAGCAAAGGCCGGAAAGACTACTGTGGGAAAGATAGCTAGTGAGGAACCAATTACCATTCCAAGGATAAAGTGGTACATACCTGAATAGTATTTTCGGAAAAGCCATGAGGCTGCTTTAGCGAAAAGCAGAACACAAATGATAAATCCAATAATAAGTGGGATAATAACACCAAAATCGAAATCTTTTATTCCTATGGCCATTTTATCGTAAAGTCCAAAGTAGATAAGAAAATTGGAAGGGCTCATCCCCGGGACTATCAACCCGAGTCCCATAAGCAATCCTGATCCCAGCCAAACCATGAAGTTGGGTTTTATCTCTGTCAGCTGTTGTCCTCCAAAGAGCATCAGCGTAAAAATAACCAGTGTAGCGGCGATAAGTATCCACAAGTCAGAGGATTTCCTGCCCTCTTTCCCAGCCGTTTTATAGAGAGAGGGAAAGGTGCCTGCCACAAAACCCACAAAGAGGCATACAAACTGAGCTGCATACCTTCCGAATGCTTTTTCCACCACAACTGCAAAAAGGACAATGCCAATAGCAGCGCCGATGGCGACAGGGAGAAAGTAGAAAATGTTTTTCAGGAACTTATGCCGCAGATTGGCGAGAAACCTAATCAGAGGGTTATAGATGCCGAAGATGACTGCCAGTACGCCTCCTGATAATCCTGGAAGAATAAATCCTATGCCAACAAGAGTGCCTTTTATCAAACGGACGAACCAGTCTACTACCGGACTGATGGTTTTTTGTTCTGTGGCCTCTTCTCTGTTTTGTTCGATCATGATGTTTTTTTATGAGAAGGCAAAGATACAGTTTTGCTTTGATTACTCCTACATATATTTGTGTTGAGAGTTTATTTTTTACCGAAAAAGACGCTTAACATACTTCTTCGGAAACCCTATTTTCGGAAACAATCGGAGATAAAACTCTTATGCGCAATCTTGATTCCTGGATATGCAGGGAACTTCGATATTTCAGGATAAAACAATGTAAGCGAGTGATAACACTACAGCGTTTTCTTGAAAAACATGGTGTAGACAGCTGGCAAAGCTGGATATTAGCCCTATCAGGAAAAGGACACTGGCGTAAATCCGGATGTCTGCAAGTGCATCAGGCAACGGGCAACCAATGGTTTGATGAAATAGGTCTGTACAACCTATCATTAAATTATGAGAGGTTACACAATTAAAGGAAACCGCCGTGTGCGAGAGCATGCACGGTGGTGGGAGAGGGCGGGGGAGTAATCCCCCTACCACTCTATTTAGCAAATATTTTTTACCGGACACCAGTGTTTTTAAAGACATTGCGAATGATACAATCCGCAAGAAACTATTCAGTACAAGTGATGAAAAACCATAACTTGCACTGAATAGTCCTAGATTAAGGAGTAAAGATACTATTTTTTATATTCAGATCCTATCTGATTGTGAATCAATGATTATTTATAACGGCCGGTATCCCACCATACACGGACATTTTGTCCATCACCTTTTCCATTGTTCAAAGAAGATTCTTTAGAATATCCGTTTAGATTTTTCTCATCATCTATGTAACGAAACTTCTTGATAAATTCTCCTTTTTTGATTAGATCGAGATCGCTCTGCACAACGGGCGTTAATTCGGGATACCCTGTCCTGCGGAACTCCGTCCAGGCTTCCGTACCATTGGGGTAGATCGCAATCCATTTCTGGGTGATGATCTGTTTTAGCTTGGACTCAAAATCATTTGAGCTTAGCCATTTGACCTCTCCTCCCTGGATATAATCATCGTCATTCGCAGTTGCATACAGGGAAGCGTCCACTTTCTCCCTTGCTTCGGCAAAAGAGGCTTTGATTCCTTCCTCGTAATGCTGCTTTGCATCACCGGCGCCACTCCAGTTTCTCAAGGCAGTTTCTGCTTTCAAGAAACACACCTCGGCATAATTCATGATCACCTGAGGCTTAACGATGGTTCCCGAAGGTACAGTACCCTCTCTGACACTTCCTTGGGGATGCTGGTTCCAATCGGGATAGACATACAATCCCCAGACACATGAGTTGTTCACTGCCGCAAATTGCGGTTTTGTCAGTTCTGAGGCAGGTAGCCCATTTGGAACACCCTGATATTGTACATTACCGGTGCCGTATGCATAACTCTGGGTTTGACTAAACCAGAGAGGCAGACGTGGATCGCTCACCGCACTCTCCCCAAGCATGATATCTATCATTGTTTTGCTCACCCTGAACTCGTTCCAGAAGCTGATGGTCCAGAGAGAATGGCCGGCATTGGCCAGGCTATTCTTAATGCCCGCGTTATCCGCATTACTGGTCATCAATGTTTCTTTCAATGCCGACTCTCCTTCTTCCTTCGCTTTCTCCGGATCCACAAAAGATAGCCTCAACGCATAACGAAGGCGCAGGGAGTTGGCCAGTTTGAGCCATTTTGTCAAATCTCCGCCAAACAGAATATCCTGACTTCCGTAAGAGTCTTGATTTGCTTTGTTCGACTTGAGTGCTGTGACGGCCTCTGTCAACTCCTTGAAGATATCGTAATAAATATCTTTCTGGGCATCATACTTGGGTTCAATAATACCCTGTCCTGCCTCAAAATAAGGGACATCACCAAAACAATCAGTAGTACGTGCCGCGCCCATAGCGGAGAGAATACGCATAATCTGGAACATGTTGTCATATTCGGGATGATGGCCGATCATCGCTTTCACTTCATTCAGATTCTTGGAAAGATAGACATAATAAGAGCGCCAGAAACCGTCCTTCACCCATCCGTCCTTCCATTCGTAACGATCAGAAGGAAAATAAGAGGCGGTATTGGCCAGATACTGAGCATACAGATTGGTGTGCAGGTTGTCTCCTACCTGATATTCCCAGGCACGGCAGTTAAACCCGTAATCGAGCATTTTGGGAAGGATCAGGGCAGGGCTCACCTCTTTGGCTGCGAGCGGATTTTGATTCATTTTCTCAAATTCCCCGGTACAATTCGGTATCAGAAGGAGTAATCCTCCCATAATGGCTATATATTGTATAAACTTTTTCATTTTCGTATTGTTGATTAAAATTTAACATTTAGTGAGAACCCGAAAGATCGTGTCGGGGGTAAAGAAGCATATTCAAACGCCTGCGCATAATCTTCACGGGAGAAAGAACCTTCCGGATTTACAGGTGCATTTTTGTATAGATAAAAGAGATCTCTTCCCACAAGGGAGAGCTTTACACTGCTGACCGGCACATTTTGCAGCCATGCGGCAGGGAAGGTGTAACCGAATGAGAGTTCCCGCAACTTGATATAGGAAGCGTCATACAGGAATTCTTCTCCCACGCCGTATGCGCCACCGATGCTTGCGTAATAATCCTCCGCATTCACTTTTTTGGTATTTTCCTTTCCGGTAGACTGGACAATGCCGCTTACCACCATTCCGTTCCTTCCCTCCAGTGTTTTGGAAGATGTGCCTGCAGTGCGAGCATACATATCGGTCGTTGAAATAAAATCCCCGCCCTTGCGCCCATCGGCAAGCAGATGAAAGGACAGATTCCTGTATTTCAGCGAAGATCCGAGTGATCCTGTCCAATCGGGGGTCATATTCCCGATCACCTGCTCTGTTTCACTGATCGGCATGCCATTGTCCCCAATCAAGATCCGGCCCTCTTCATTCCGTTTGTAGGCCTTGGATACAATATCGCCGAAACGGCCCCCTTCGTCCACCACCACTTTGCCTACGCGTGTTTCACCGATCACGAAGCGCTTCAACGTGGGATCCAGCTCAACACATTCGGTGCGGTTCATTCCCCAGTTGAGGGTGAGGTCCCAGCTCCACTCTTTGGTAAGAAGCGGCGTTCCGGTCAGCATAACCTCCCATCCGTAGCTGGTCATTTCACCTGCATTGATGCTTTTATACTCATAACCGGATGATCCGGGCATGCTCACGTTGAGGATCTGGTTGATTGTATTAGAACGATAGTAGGTTGCGTCCAGTCCCAACCGGCTATCGAACATTCTCATCTCCACTCCGAACTCGGTAGAGTTTGTTTCCTCCGGTTTGAGGTTATAGAGCGGAAAGATAGAAGATGTGGTAGCCGTCAGAATATCTCCGTTCGTTTTTCCCAGATTGTAAACATGGTGCAGGATATAGGGCCTTGTATCATTTCCTACTTTTGCCCATGACCCCCTCACTTTCAGGAAAGTGATCTGACTGGGAAGAGTGACCATCTGAGAAACAAGTCCGGACAAACTGACTGAGGGGTAAAAATATGACCAGTTATCAGGGGGAAGTGTTGAAGACCAGTCATTTCTGGCGGTCACATCCACATAAACCATGCCATTGTATCCAAAAGACGCATTGCCAAACACGGAATTAACCCTTTTCTTGGAGTAGCCCTCCGATACTGTCTGGTTCCTGCCGTTGGCCAGGGCAATCAAATAAGGAATATTGAACATGCCGGATGAGCCCGACAGGTTATTCCATTTATAATAGGTTGCTGCCGTGCCGAGGTTGGCGGTAATATCGAAGTAATCAAACTGTTTGGTATAGTTGAGGATAAGGTCTGCATTAAACTCCTCGTTGGTAGCCTGGGTATTGGTATACTGACTATTATTTGCCGTCGTGGACGTCTGGATATAGGTTGTGTAACTCCTGATCTTATCATTGTACCAGTCGATACCTACCCGTCCAGTGAGCTTTAAAAAATCGGTAAATTTCACATTCATATGCGTCATGGCCGTAAGCCTGTTTCTCACATCGCTGTTCCCGTTGGCCGGGAGGGTGAGGGCATAGGGGTTTAGGTATTCATTATTGGGACCGGTCCAGTTTACGATGTACCCACCGGGACTGACCGGATTTTTTAGATCCTCAAGCCTGATACTGCGGGGCATATTGATCAGGGTCTTCATCACACCGTATTCACCCTGGGCAGGACGGTTGGAAGCACGCTGAATCATATAGTTCACCTTTACGCCCAAGTCAATCAAACGGCTGTTAAACTGTGTATTCAGATCATAATACTGGCGATTCAAAGAATGATTCGGCGTGATTCCCTGATTCCGTGAGTCGGAAAAAGAAAAACGAGCCACCAGGTTGTCATTACCGCCTGAAGCGGTCAGCGTATTGGTATAGTTGGCGCCGACCCTGTAAAAATCAGTCATATAATCCTTCTGCGGCAGGAGCGCATAGTCCGCATACTCACTGTTGCCGTAGAATTCATTTCTCCAGTTTCTTACCGTCACCGATCCGTCCATTTTAGGTCCCCAGCTGCCTTTGGCACTGGAAGCGAACGTCCCGTTTGATCCCTGACCATATTCATTCTGATAGCTATATGCATTATAAACCTGACTAAAGTTTACATGTCCGTTGTACTCAAGTTTCAAAGCCCCGCTCTGGCCGGACTTGGTGGTAACGATAATGGCTCCATTCTGTGCACGGGAGCCGTACATGGCAGCGGCATTGGCACCCTTCAACACGGAGATGCTCGCGATATTGTCGGGATTGATCTCAGATGCGGCTCCTGAATAATCTACGCCACCCCACTGGTTAGCTCTGCCGGACTGATTGTCGCTGACAGGAATGCCATCCACAACCCATAAAGGCTGGTTGGCACCGCTCAGTGAACTGGTACCTCTTAACACCACGCGGGTGGATCCGCCCATACCGGTTGTAGATTGATTAATCTGCACCCCGGCTATCTTACCTTGGAGCATGTTGGCAACACTTTCCGAACGCAATTCCGTCATTCCATCGGTTTTTATCTCCTGCATTGCATAGCCAAGCGCCTTTTTATCACGCTTGATACCGAGTGCCGTCACCACCACCTCATCGAGCAGCTCTGTGTCATCGAGTAAAACGACATCGATCTGATGCCTGTTATTGATCGGGATAATCTGTTTAATAGTCCCGACGTATGACACCTCGATCTTGCCTGCAGGCGGCACATTGTCCAGCACATAATTTCCGTGGAGGTCAGTAACCGTACCATTGTTGGTACCTTTCACAATCACCGTTACACCAATCAACGGTTCATTCTTAGAATCAGTAATATTCCCTTTCAGGGTAATATTTTGAGCAATCATGCTCAGCGATATCATGCACATTGCGAACAATGTAAGATATCGCATAGCCGGGAAATTGAATCTTTTCATTTTTTTAATCATTAAGTTAAAATCTGTTTTTCAATATATTCAGTGATGGTTTGTAATCCCTTTTATCATTACTGGCTATTATTTCTTCACCTTCCTCCAGCAATAGATGTACATTGCTTTTCAAAAAGAGTGTTACTGTGAGGTAGGTGCCTCCGAGAAACCCGCGACTCCTCCTACACTTGCACAGTGGTCAATTGCTGTATGCAGCGATTCGGCATCCTTGTTTACGCCGTCTCCTTTCGCTCCATACCACACGTTATCGCCGTTGTCGGAAAGATTGACAGTCATATCCTTTACTTCCAGTGAACGGAAACAGTCAGAACGATTGAGGCAATAATTACCGGGCACTTATATAACATGTGATTGATTGGTTGAACCGTGTATTCCTCATTTGGGAAAAAGCACCCACATGAAATAGACTCTGAAGGATGCATGTATAGGTGTAAAACTATCAGTTAAATAATATAAAACCTATACATGATTGATATTCACTCATATAAACTCTATGTACTCATATGATCAGAAATAAGTTATATTATATTTTTATATTAACTAGCGCAAATATATTTACTTTTAGAGAATTAAACAAATATATTGTAAATTATTTTAATAATTTTATTGCACTAGTTACTATGTTTGTAGACAGGATGCATAACAACAATGCAGGATGTCGCTCATTGGAGGCTTCGCGCCTCCAGCCGCTCAGGCTGACCTCCGCGGTGTTTTTCATGGTTTGAGACTAGAAGTGTCCTGTTAAAATAATATTATTTTTGTAAGTATTTTATATTTAATAGTATGCGAACTGAATTTCTTGTACACGATTTGAATTGGTTACTTTTACGTTTCACTTCAAATAACGTACGAAATGAATTCCGGCAAAACAGTTTTCTCCCAAATCATGCAGCTCATACCTCGTAGCGATTTCAACGAAATAGTAGCCAAGTATAAAGGCGATTATCGAGTCAGGAACCTTTCCTGACACGACCAGTTCCTTATTATGTGCATGGCTCAATATGCTGACAAGAACAGCCTGCGTGATATCGAAGCGAGCCTGAACGCACCGGGCATGGTAAAGAAGTTGCATCATTGTGGCATCAGTTATGCAGTACCCCACAACACATTGGAAAAAGCCAACGAGAACAGGGACTGGCACATCTAAGCCAAGTTGGGAGAAGTCCTGATAAAGAAAGTGCGCCCGATGTACGCTAATGACAAGTTTAGGTTTGATATTGAAAATATGGTTTATGCTTTCGATAGCACCACCATCAGTCTGTGTCTCAAACTCTGTCCATGGGCCAAGTTCCGCAAGAATAACCATGCACGGCACACAAAAAAGGGCATTAACAAAAGTCCCGGCCCTGAAAGTGTTACGGTGTAAAGCAGGGAGTTTATTGCTGGCGAGTTGCTCCTCGGCAGAGCTCGCT
>ENA-UOOR01001116-UOOR01001116.1-fermentation-metagenome-genome-assembly--contig:-NODE-1116-length-33498-cov-24.756601_pt1 | contig 33498 bp, 29 predicted proteins | sample MGYA00245780_ERZ724029 | MGnify/ENA primary metagenome ERZ724029 (study PRJEB28704, sample SAMN03018315) | fermentation metagenome | biome: anthropogenic terrestrial biome; feature: soil... | reverse complement strand
TATTTTTTTTGTAAACCTTGAGTTGACAATATTTATATGATATGATAATCTATCAAAAATAATTTATATTCGTTAACAATTAGAAAAGGAGATTATAATGGCACTTATTATAAACGAGCCTTCCAGAACATTTGGAGAATATTTACTGTTACCCAACCTGACTACAAAGGATTGTATTGTAGATAATGTTGATTTAAGTACGCCGATTACCAGATTTAAAAAAGGCGAAAAACCTGAAATAAAGCTTAATATACCTTTTTCCTCAGCTGTTATGCAATCTGTTTCAGACAATAATATGGCGATAGCTTTAGCAAAAAACGGAGGCATATCATTTATATATTGCTCTCAATCAATTGAAAGCGAAGCTGAGATGGTTAGAAAGGCAAAAAAATACAAGGCGGGCTTCGTAATAAGCGATTCGAACCTGACACCCGAACATACGCTTAGGGATGTTTTAGCTTTAAAGGCAGAAACAGGCCACTCAACCATGGCAATTACGGAAGACGGGTTACCTACAGGGAAGCTGCTTGGAATTGTAACGGGAAGAGATTACAGAACAACCCGTGATCCCATAGACAAAAAGGTGAAGGATATCATGACTCCCGGAGAAAAACTCATAGTAGGAAAAGAAGGAATTTCACTTTCTGAAGCTAATGATATTATCTGGGAACATAAATTAAATTCTCTTCCGATAGTGGATAAAAATTTCAACTTGGTATACATGGTATTCAGAAAGGATTATTCCGAAGATAAGGAAAATCCAAATTCGCTGTTAGACAGTCATAAAAGATATGTTGTCGGAGCAGGTATTAATTCCAGAGATTACAGGGAAAGGGTTCCTTCATTGGTTGAGGCGGGAGCAGACATACTTTGCATAGATTCATCCGAAGGCTTCAGTGAATGGCAGTATGAGACAATTGATTGGATTAAAAAAACATATGACGGTGAAGTTAAGGTCGGAGCCGGAAATGTAGTTGAGAAAGAAGGATTCAAGTATTTGGCTGATGCGGGTGCCGATTTTGTGAAAATAGGCATTGGCGGAGGTTCAATCTGCATCACAAGAGAGCAGAAGGGAATAGGAAGAGGTCAGGCTTCCGCCGTAATGGATGTAGCCTTAGCACGCGATGAATATTTTGAAAAAACCGGAGTATATGTGCCAATATGCTCGGACGGAGGAATAGTTTTGGACTATCATATCACCCTTGCATTAGCTATGGGAGCAGATTTCGTAATGCTCGGGAGATATTTTGCGGGATTTGACGAAAGCCCTACAAATAAAATTAAATACGGAAACGGATATGTTAAGGAATATTGGGGAGAAGGCTCTAACAGGGCAAGAAACTGGGCAAGATATGACTTAGGAGGAAAAGCGGGGCTTCAATTTGAAGAAGGTGTTGATTCCTACGTGCCTTATGCCGGCAAGCTTGATGACGGTCTTGGAAGTACTCTGCATAAAATAAAATCAACCATGTGTAACTGCGGTACCAAATCAATAAAAGAGCTCCAGGAAAACGGAAGACTTACGGTAGTATCTGCCACAAGCTTAAACGAAGGCGGAGCACATGATGTTATTTTGAAGAATCAATAAAATTTTTGCGATAACCCGAAAAAAAACAGTACAAGTCCGAATAATATTATGTAATAAAATTAGCCCCCATTTTATATTATAAATATTTTTACCCCCCAAAAATGATTTCTGAATACAGGAATCATTTTTTTAAGGCGATTTTTCGATTAAATCTGTACTCTTAAAATATTAAAAAACTGTACCTTTTGAAAGTGATAGAATAAGTTTATATTTATATTCAAAGGTATGGGACACACCTCTTTTAAAGAAATGGGGACACACCTCTTCTATAGGGAATGTCCATGAAGGTAAGAGGAATGTCCCCGTCGCCGGGAAAGTCTTTGAGGATAAGAGTAATGTCCCCAAATTTAGTGAAAGGATTTAATGATGAACAAGATTCCTAAAATTATGGCAATTCATGATATGTCCGGAGTAGGTAGATGCTCATTGACAGTAATAATTCCGATTATGTCGGCTTTGGGATGTCAGGTATGCCCGTTGCCAACCGCATTATTAAGCAATCATTCCGAATACAAGGAATTCTATTTTTTTGATTTTGCAAAGCATATGGAAGAATATTTCTCCTATTGGGAGAAAAATAATGAATTGTTTGATTGTGTATACAGCGGCTTTATCGGCTCAGAAGAACAAATAAATATTATTCTTGATATTATTAGCAAGGTTAAAGAAAAAAATAATGAGGCATTGATTGTGGTGGACCCTGTAATGGGAGACCATGGTTTTACATATGCAACATATAATGATACAATGGTCAGGAAAATGTCTCACTTGGCGGAAAAGGCGGACATTATAACACCAAATTTGACTGAGGCAAGTATATTGCTTGGGAAAGAATATTGTGATGAAAAAGCTGCAATCCCGCAAATAAAAGAATACCTGAGGGAATTATGCAGCTTGGGTCCAAAAATTTCCGTAATAACCGGTATTACTACAGAAGAGGGACAACATATCAATGTATGTTACAATAAGGAAGAGGATAAATTCTGGAAGGCTCCGTTTGTATATGTGGACAAAAGATATCCCGGTACGGGAGATTTATTTACCTCTTTATTTTTAGGGTATTATATGAAGGGAAAGAATCTTCCGGAGGCAATGGAAGAAGCATCAAGGTTTGTATCTCTTGCGGTGCTTGCTACCTATGAGGCTGAAACATTAAGCTCGGAGGGAGTAATTTTCGAGAAGATAATGAAAGAATTATACAATGAAATCAGGGAATATAAGTATTCTGACATGTGAATTTATATGCAATTTAAAACAGCTTTTTACAGGCTGTTTTTTCTATGCCATAATCTGATTTTTTAAGTTTTTTTCTAAAAAATGGCTGCAAAACAAAAATAACGACTTAACAAATATGCGATAAAATGCAGCAAATATTTTAGCGGCGGGGGCTGCCGATGCGCGCAATTTTCAATCAAGAGAGGAAAAACATATTATTGATTTTTAATCATTGAGAGTTTGTAATAAAAAAAAAGCTTGCCAAAACAGTTTTATTAAAGTATAATTCTCGTTATTCAAAAATTTTGGTATTTTTAAAAAGGGATTGCCAATAATGTATAAGTTCATACTTATGCAAAATATAAATTTATACCTTTAATCGACATATAGTCAATTAAAAAAATAAAGGTTGGTGGTAAAATGAAAAAGATATACCCATTTTTGATTTTAACAGTAGTAATGAGCTTTATTATAACTTATGGTATTAGTGAAGGTAAGTTTAGAAACTATGCTTTTGCGGAAATTTTTGCTGATGCAGCTGAAGATCCTTATGGAAAAGCAGTAGATACTGATGAAGAAACAGCAGGAATTATGGCGGAAGTTATGTCATATAAGCCTCCATTAAGAGAATTGAAGTATGATATTGAGAGAAGCGGAGTAGAACACGAGACAACTATAGTATATAACAGCGATCAATATGTTGGCTACGAAAAAGTAGTCCAAAAAGGATCTGACGGAATGAAAAAATCTGTTTATCAGGAATGTTTTACAGATGGAGAATTAGTTCAGAGATCCTTAGAAGAAGAAATAGTTTATGAAGACCCTGTAGATGAAATAATTGAAGTAGGAACAAAGGAAAGAGAAGTGGCAACATCAAGAGGCGGCTTAAGATTCAGCAATGAAATGGAAATGGTGGCTACAGCCTATGATTTGTCTTTTGAGAGCACAGGAAAAAATCCCGGTGATCCTTACTACGGAATAACAGCATCTGGCGCAAAAGCTCAGCCAGGTACAGTTGCGGTAGACCCAAGTGTAATACCTCTTGGAACGAAGCTTTATATAGCTTCCACAGATGGCAGTCCTGACTATGGTTTCGCAACGGCCCTTGACACCGGTTCAGCAATAAAGGGGTACAGAATAGACTTATTTATGGAAGACAATCAAGATGCAATGAATTTTGGCATCAAACAGGTAAAGGTCTATATTTTAGACTGATATCAATAAGTTATGAATGAGGAAATTGCTGTTATGCAGCAATTTTTTCATTTGTATTGAAGGAATGTTCCCAAATATTTGTGGTCAAATCGAAAAAAATGTTGTATATTGTTAATATAATAAAATTTTTTTTGAGAGGAAATTATGAAAAAACCAATCTTTATAGGGATATCAGGAGGAACCGGTTCCGGAAAAACAACAATTGTAAACCGAATTTGTTCTGAGGTTCCTGAAAAAAGTGTTGCAATTATGGAGCATGATTCATATTATAAGGACCAAAGTTCATTGACTTATGAAGAAAGATGCCTGACAAATTACGACCATCCATTTGCATTTGATACGGATTTATTTGTGGAGCATATAAAAGAATTGAAAAAGGGATATACAATCAAGAAGCCTATTTATGACTATGGTATACATAATAGGAAAAAGGAAACAATTATTGTGGAGCCTAAGGAAATAATAATTGTGGAAGGACTTATGGTATTTTATGAAGAAAGAATAAGAGAGCTTTTAGATATCAAAATTTATGTGGATACAGATGCTGATGTAAGAATTCTAAGAAGAATTATTAGGGACATCAACGAGAGAAAAAGAAGTCTCGATTCTGTTATCAGCCAGTATATAAGCACTGTAAGACCTGCTCATGAACAATTTATCGAGCCGAGCAAAAAATATGCGGACATTATCGTAACAGAAGGAGGCAACAATTTAGTTGCTGTTGACCTGATGGTTACCAAAATAAAATCTTTGTTGAATATGAATATTTCAGAAGAAGTAATGCAAGGAGTAAAGTTTGATTAAGGAAATAATTGTTGTTGAAGGTAAATCGGACATTTCTGCGGTTAAAAGGGCTGTTGAGGCACAGGTGATTTCAACCAACGGATTAGGCATAAATCAAAAAATTATTAATATTATTAAAAAGGCATCAAAGAACAGAGGAATCATAATATTGACCGACCCGGACTATCCCGGTAAGAAAATAAGAAATATCCTTGCTTCGGAAATTGAAAATTGCAAGCATGCATTCATACCAAGGGACAAGGCAAATAAAGACGGTGATATCGGAGTTGAAAATGCATCGGCACAAGCAATAATAGAAGCACTGAAAAATGCCAAGGCTGAAGTTGCTGAGAACAGACAGGAATTTACCAACAAGGATATGTTGTACTATGAGTTAGCGGGTAATGACAATGCGGCTAAAAGAAGAGGCTTAATCGGAGATGAATTAGGGATTGGGTACTGTAGTGCGAAGCAATTTTTAAAGAGGCTTAATTCCTTTGGCATAATCAGAGAAGAATTAGAAGAAGCTATTCTTAAAATATCAGAGGACAAATAATGGATGAAATTAAACTATATTCGCCAAAAGTAATGATGGATATACTCGACAGATACGGATTTAAATTCAGTAAAAGCTTGGGACAGAATTTTCTTATAGATGGCAATATAATCCATAAGATTGCGGAAACGGCTGATTTAGATGAAAATTCAGGCGTTTTGGAGATCGGTCCGGGCTTTGGTACCTTGACTCAGGTTTTGTGCAAGAAAGCAAAAAAAGTAGTTGCCGTCGAAGTCGATAAAAGCCTGATAGAAGTCCACAAGGGTACACTTAATTATAAAAATTTGAAAATTATTTATGATGATTTTCTGAAAGTTGATGTAAACAAAATTATTGAGGAAGAATTTCAAGGCCTTGATGTAAAAATAGTCGCAAATCTTCCTTACTACATAACTACACCCATCATAATGAAAATATTGGAGGAAAGATACAAAGTTTCAAAGATTGTTGTAATGGTTCAAAAAGAAGTTGCAGAGAGGCTTAATTCAAAAGCGGGAACAAAGGAATACGGAGCTGTTACACTTGCCGTTCAGTACAGAGCGGATACCAATATAGCAATGATAGTTCCAAATACAGTATTCATGCCGAAGCCAAAGGTTGATTCCGCGGTTATCGAATTTAATCTTCTGCCGAAGCCAAGAATTGAAGTATCGGATGAAGGCATGCTGTTTGCGGTAATAAAAGCCTCCTTCGGACAAAGACGAAAAACAATTTTAAACGGATTAAGCAACAGTTTAAATATATCAAAAGAGTTAATAAGCGAATCCCTGATTTATGCAGGTATTAATCCGGGTATAAGAGGAGAGAAATTAACTTTGGAGGAATTCGGAAGAATTGCTGATGAAATAAGTAAAAGAATAAAATAATAGGAGGAATTCAATGAAAATTTATACCAAGACAGGTGACAAGGGACAAACATCTTTATATGACGGTACCAGAGTTGATAAGGATTCTTTGAGAGTGGAATCCTATGGAACCGTTGACGAGTTAAATTCTTACATTGGTTTTGCGGCTAAATTTATAAAAGATGAAAGTATTAAGGAAGATTTAAAGAAAGTGCAAATGCGTTTATTTTTTGTTGCGGGAGAATTGGCAACCGTAGAAGAAGGAAAATACAAATACAAAATAAAAGACGATGATATAGAATCACTGGAAAGAATAATAGATGAGTATCTGCCTAAAATCAGCGGTGCTGATGCCTTTATAGTACCGGGTTCTTCGGAAGCTTCGGCTGCGCTTCATGTTGCAAGAACAATCTGTCGCAGAGCTGAAAGGCGAATTATATCATTAAAACACAGGGAAGAAGTTAGCGATAAGCTTTTAAAGTTCATAAACAGATTGTCAGATGTACTTTACACATATGCAAGATATTTGGAAAGCGAACTGACGATAATGGATTTTGAGAAAGCTTATAATGAGATGCCCTAACCCCATTTTTCAGAGTCTTTTTTCTGAAAAATGGCTGGTAGGTCATTCGCAACGAATTCCCAAAATATGCGACCGTAGGGAGCAAATATTTTGGTGAATGAGACTGCGAGATGCTGTAAGCTGTAAGCAGTTAATTAAATATTAAGATTTAAAATTCTTTACAAATGAATTTTTTGTGGTATCATATTCTTTGATATATAAGTTTGGAGGAAATTGTTTTGAAGCATTTTTTAAAAGTGTTTTTTACTTCATTGATTTGTTTTACATTGATTATAATTGGCGGGTTGTTTTGGCTGAATGGTCACTCTGACGGCGGACATGTGGATGCAACCGATATATTTAAAATATTAAGCAACGATAAGGACCAAAGAATAAATGTTCTTGTGTTAGGTTTAGAACATGAAAGATCTGATACTATTATGATTGCCAGTTATGATGTCAAAAATAAGACAGCAGATGTTATTTCCATACCGAGGGACACATATATTGACAGGGACGGATTTGTAAACAGCGGCAACAATAAAATAAATTCGGTATATACCGTAAAGGGTATTGAAGGATTATCCGAAATAATATTAAACATTACAGGATTAAAAATAGATAAATATGTTACAATTGATTACGACGGTGTCAGAGCTGCGGTAGATGCAGTCGGCGGGGTGGAAGTGGACGTGCCTTTTCACATGAGATATACAGACCCTTATTCCGATCCACCACTTGATATAGACATAGCGCCGGGACTACAGACTATAAAAGGTGACAGGGCAATGGAGTTTTTAAGATTCAGAAAAACCAATTACTCAGGTTATTCCGGATATGCTGACGGAGATTTAGGACGTATTGAGGCACAGCAAGGCTTTGTAAAGGCGGCAATAAAAAAAGCATTAACCTTTAGATTGCCTATAGTTGTAAAGGAAGTATACCCATACGTTAAAACCGATTTTTCCTTGGCTGAAGCAACGTCTTTAGCAATGGGAAGTATAGGATTGTCAGCTGAAAATATAAGCTTTCACACTATTCCCGGAACGACGCAAACTAAAAACAACCTGTCATTTTATATTTTAGACAGGCAGGCAACAAAAGACTTGATTTATTCAATACTTGAAATAGAATGAGATGCCCTAACCCCATTTTTCAGAGTCTCTTTTCTGAAAAATGGTTGGTAGGTCATTCGCGACGAATTCCCAAAATATGCGACGTAAGGAGCAAATATTTTGGTGAATGAGACTGCGAGACTGCAAAAATCAGAAACGCCTCAAAAGAGGCGTTTCTTTGCGTATGACCTGATTAATAAATATTTGCGTCAGATGGAGCATCTTTATTTATTAGCATTTGTTCGCCCCTGCGTACCATTTCTCTGACGCTGAGACCGTTAACGATAGCAGGGTACATTTCCGATGTCATACCATTTGCTGTCGGCAATCCTAATTCTTGAGATATTTCCATTTTTAGATCGTTTATAGCCTGCTGTGCTTCAGGAACTACTAATTTATTTCTGCTCATACTATCGCTCCTTTCATAAATGAAGCTTATAATTAGTATTGTCTGCGAATATAAAAATAATCTGTCAAAAAAATGCAAAAAAAAGAGGAGGGACACTCCCTGTAACCGATAGGAGTGCCCCAAATAGACTTAAGCCTATGATATATATTTATCTTGGTACTGTTATAGGAGTTTTCAGGTCACAGCAAGAGGGTTTACATCTGTTTCGTCTGCCGCCTGTGCCTGCAACATTACTGCATTGAAATTCTCCGCCTGTACCAAATACCTGGCCGCAGCGTCCTCCGCCTGTTCCCATTACATTGCTGTTGCCGCAGTTGAATTCTCTGCTGCGAATTCCCATTACATTACTGTTGCCGCAACGGAATCTTCCTCCGCCTGTACCTAAAACATTACTGCAGCATACTTCTCCTCTGTTACCAAAAACTTGATCACAGAAATCTTCGGCAGCGTTTAACAAATTGTTACATCTGCATCTTCCGCCTGTGCCTAAAACACCTTCGCAGCGGCCTGTTCCGCTTATACACCCGGGGCCTCTGAGGGCAATTCTTTGAATTCCTGCAACATCGTCTCTGTCTCTGCATCCGCATCTATTTCTACAACACATTATAACACCTTATTCGTTTTAAATTTGAGTCAAGCTCATTATTATCATATTCAAAGCTGTACAAAGTGTTACGTCTGTCCAAAAATATTTTTAATCGGAACTCTGGTGACAGACCTTAAAATGGTTTAAATGCTTTAAATGATTTACGTTTAAAGATTCAATATATGTTTATTAATTGATAAATAAATGATATAATGTTAAAAATCGGTACAGGAGGAAGTTATGTATTACGGAGAAAAAGTTTGTTTAAGGGCTTATAAGGAAGAAGATATAGCTGTTGCAACTAAATATGTAAATGATGGAGAATTAAAAAGGTTATTGACGCCGACAATTGCATTTCCCATGACTAAATGGGAAGAAGAGGAATGGGTAAAATCGCAAAAAGCAAATAAAACCGGAGAGTACAATTTTGCGGTTGAGGATATAAAAACACAAAGCTATATAGGCGGATGCGGTGTTAATGAAGTAAATTGGACAGTTAGGGTAGCTACAGTAGGTATCATGATAGGTGATAAAAACTATTGGAATAAGGGCTATGGCACTGATGCGATGAGAGTTTTGATAAAATTTATATTTGAAAATATGAATATACGTAAAATAAAGCTAAGTGTATTTTCCTTTAATATAAGAGCACAAAAATGTTATGAAAAGTGCGGTTTTAAGGTTGAAGGTATTCTGAAGGATGAAATATTTAAGGACGGTAAATATTATGATGAAATAATAATGTCCCTTTTCAATAATGAATATAATTAATAATGAACTCTCGGGACGGACCTTAGAATGTCGTAATACTCCGGTTTGCTCTAATAAAAAAACTGCAATAAATAAGCACAGGTCATATCATATATACATGTGCTTATTTTCATGATTAAAATTGCTACCGGGTCTAAATAAGTAAGTTTTCTGCTGCAACGCATGCCTATTGACTAATCGATTCTTCCCACCAACCAAAAGAAATACTTCCGGTAGCAGGTACGGTTGGTCTTTCGGGATTTGACATGGCAACCATAAATGAACCGCCAGGCGGGAATATAAACTTTCCTCCTTCATCTGAAGTTATTGTGGTGCTGGCAAGACCGTACCGAACAGCAGCCATTACTCCGTCAGACGGGAACCCGTTAACCGAAATTGCGTATTGCAAATATACATGTGGCCGTGGATTAGGAACAATAGTCAAGTTGGAAGGGGTAACACCGTGAGAATATTCGATAATTCCCCTCGGTGTACTGTTAAGCCAAACTCTTACTCTATAAGGTGTTGTTAAGATATCACTTACAGCCCAGGTATTTACATATAGGTTCACGCCGGAATTAGGCGGATTATATAGTCTTGCCCAGGCATTGGTTGCATTGCCGAACTGAAGGTTTTCCGCCATGCCGACAAAATACTTTCCCTCCATTGACTTCATTAAGTCTATGGGTATGCTGACATTATAATCAATCATATTTGGAATAGTATTTAACGATGAAGCATGCCAAGGACTTTGATTATAAAATATGTGGTTATTCATACATTTCAACCTTTCATGTATTAGTTATTTATTATATGATACAAATATGCGAAAGGTGTATTTTTGAATGGCTAATAAAATTTCAATGACTGATGTATCACTATAATAAAGGAACCAATGTAACATAAATACCGGTTAAAATTGCGGTTGTTATTACTCCGCAAATACTTGCACTCATGGCATATTCCAATATGAAACTGTACTTGGTAACTCTGTTGACTTCCTTTTGTGCCACCTTGGCTGTGGTAGGCACACAGGAAACACCGGCTATTCCGACTACCGGATTGAAGTTTTTGCCGTTTACGAGATAAACAATATATCCTCCCAATATACCGCCTATTCCCGATAGAAGCAATGCTATGATACCTAATATCAAAAGGGGCAATATTTTCGGATTTAAAATTGTGCTTGCTTCACAAAGAACTCCCAAGGTTAAACCTAAGAAGAATGTTGCCGAATATAGAAAAACATCTTCCAATAGCTTTGAATATCTTGTGATTCCGGATTCCCTGATTGCATTGCCAAGGAAAAAGCTTAAAAACAAGGGAGCTGCCGACGGAAATAAAAGACACAGCACTATGCATGCTATTATGTCAAATGCTAATTTTTCACCGGATGTAATATTATTTCTGAGCGTGGTTTTAATTACTATACCTCTGATATCCTTTGGTATTAAAAACCTTACCAAAAACGGATAACCACCATATGTTAAACTCAAGTAAAGATAAGCAACAATTGTAATCGGCACAAACAAATCCTTTGCAAGAGCAAGAGATGCAAAAAGAACCATCGGACCGTCGGCACCTCCTATAAGGGATATTGCCGCAGCCTCTCCATATGTAAAACCCATGGCATGTGCAATCGGAAATGTTGCAACTGTTCCAAGCTCTGCAAACATTGCGATAAGCATGCCCGTAAACGGAAACTTTAAAACGCTCCCCACATCAGATATGACACCGATGCCCATGAAAACTAAACAAGCAATTAACCCGTTGCTGAACATAAAGGTATAAATAGGCTGAAGCCAATCTATTTGCAATATATTTATAAGTTCATCCGTATGTGTTACCATAGGATCCATGAAAATAGTCCCGATTTGTGAAGCGGAGAAAAAGAGAACACCGGAATTTACTGCTGCCATGCCAAAGCCCATTGGAATCATAATAAGAGGTTCTAAAATTTCTTTTTTTCCTAAATAAACCAATAAAATACCCAATAAAATAAGAATGATTCTTGCAATAGCAATTTTTGGCTCTTGAACAAACAGCGTTCCCACACCTTGAAAAAGGTTTATAAAATTCATTTTAACTATTCACCTCCTTAATAGATTTAATTTTGAACATTGTTAGAAAATCTTCTTATCATAAACAAAATAAGCTTAATTAAACCGGCAATAAACACTGAAACAGCAAAGCCCAATAAATATACTGAAAATGCAAAAGAAATATCTTTCATCTTAGCTCCTTTACTTAACGTAATTCCTTTCTGATAAAAATTACAAATATTGTTGCTATGGCAGCTATTGAAACGATTGCAACAAATGGATTAATACTAAACATAATTCACCTCATTAAATGGATTTACATTTTGCTCTGCGCTCTTCTGTAAGTAGCTTCCATTAATTTTTCCCTTTCTACGATTGCTCTTTCGTATATTCCTTTACATATCAATCCGATTTCGTCATGACATGAAAAATCAAGAAATATTTTGTTCCCCGATATTTTCGTTACTGTAAGAATTGTTGAAATAGTTCCTCCTGTCAATGTTAATGTAGGCTGCTCATGCGATAACTCTATATACTTGCCTACTGTTATATATCCAGCAGGAAGCAAATTGTCGAGCATATCAGATGATGCTTCGATAATTATGTCCAAAACTTCAGGTGTTGACAGCAAATAGTTCAATGAATCCTTAGTTCCCGAATAAGCGTGTGTTCCTCTCACTGAACCTTCTTTTTTATAAATCGTCGAAAGTCCTACTGTTATCTTATGGTCTATCATGATTTTCCTCCAAATTAATTTATCACGCAACATTATATCATATGTGCAATATCTAATCAATTGACTATTTCCTGTTAATTTATTATCTGCTTTAAGAAGTACTTTAAGATTATAAAATATTTATGTTTACGAAGGTGTAATTTAGGATATAAGTATAAGTATATGCAATGGCATAATATATAATCTTAAAGAGGAGCAATATGGGACACATAGGCATAATAATTGAAAAATGCAGACAGGCTGTTGGCATGAGCAGGAAGGAGTTGTCTGAAAATCTCTGCTCGGAAAAGTACATATACCTTATTGAAAAGGGAAAACGGACACCCTCAGCAAATCTTCTCAAGCTTATGGGAGAAAAATTGGGAGTGTTTTTATTCGGCTTTTATATGTATCTTGACTGTGCCGATCCGTTGTATGTCAGAGAAAAAATGCGCTTTTTCAACATGTGCAGGATAAATTTAGACTTTAAAGCACTTAAAGAGGCTTCTCAAGAAGCCGAGAAGATGCCGGATTTTTGCAGCAAGCCATGGTGCTATGAAATTCAGCTTAACAATATTTACTACCTTGCATTTGAAGAAAAAAAATGCGGTGAGGCTACTCTACGATTGGACAGATTGCTGAGGGAAGCAGAAGCATACGGAGCAACATACATATTTTTGATTAATGCCCACACCCTCATGACAACCTGCTCATTGGTTACGGGAGATATAGCTGTAGCAAAAAAATCAGCTCTGCTCGCATATGAGGTGATGCAGAACAATAATGATGCGATGTTGTATGAACAGCTGCTCACCAAGATAACAGTAAATCTTATGGGAGTTCATTATTTTAGCAATGAATTTGATGACGTAATAAAAAGAGGTCAGGAGCTTTTAGACATCAAGCAAAAGCGGGATTCCTACGGAAAAGTCCACTTTGTATACCTTTTGATGGCACTTGCCTTCTACGGTAAGAACCAGCGGGATGTTGCTGCAGAGTATTTGAAAAAGGCTGTTCACTTTCTAATGGTAGATAGTAAGCCCTCAGATGTGAGCTTCATTGCCAAGGATGACAGATTTGAAGCAATGCTGAATGACCTTAGTTCATATTCGGCAGTAATAGATTACTTTCGAAGGGAATACAAGGTGTAACAGACTGAAAAAAACAAGCACTTCTTCACAATGTAACAATTGTTCTAAACAATTAATATATAATTACGTACTTGGCAGTTAAATTACATAAAAACTCTGAAACAATTGAAATATGGCGGTTCAGAGTTCTTTTTATCCTATATTTTTCAACGCCTGTGATTGATTTTTTCAATGTCTTCAGCATTTCTTCACAAGGTAACAATTGTTCTATACAAGTAATGTATAACTTATGATAGTATAAGACACATTAACTACAACCTTTTACATATGACCACAAGAACAAGATAAAAGCAATAGACTAACCAGCTTACTGTTGGTTAGTTTGCGTATCAAGTGTTATTTACAAGCATTATGCTTTTAAATAAAATAAAAAAATAAATTTAAAATTTCGAAAGAAAGGAGGACAGGAATGAAAAGATTTAAAAATTTAAGCTTAGTATTAGCCTTGGCTATGGTACTGCAGATTCTGGTACCGGTAAATTTTGCTTATGCGGCAGCAAACAAAACGGATGATATAATTTTTTATGCTGTTATAACCATTACAGATCCGGTAACAAATAAAGAAATAGAACCTGTCGGCGGCATCTATAATGATGTTCCTAAAAATGCAAAGATAAACATCCGCTTTGAATTTGAATTACCTGATGGAGATGACTATGAGTTTGAAAAAGACGACTATTTTGAAATTAAATTTCCTGAAGAAATAAAATTTAAAGATATCAGTGAGAAAGAATTTAAATCTGATAAAATCGATGTAATTCTTAAATTAGAAGACAACACAGCAACAGTTACAATTGACAGAATTGCAGGTTCAGAAATAACAGGATTTTTTGAGGTTGATGGGACATTTGTAGAATCATTAGTATCAGGAGGAAAAGTTACTGAGATTGACTTAGGTTATGAAGGAGGTATTATAAGAATTGGTTTCAAAGAACCTCCTAAGCCTGACGTAAACATGGGAATAGCAAAAAATGGCGAATATAATCATTTGGATGATACAATATTGTGGACAGTAACTTTATCTACACCTTCAGCCATAGCTTACGATGTTACTGTTAAGGACATACTGATAACAGCTAATCATGAATACGTTGAGGATTCTTTTAAAGTGAACGGAGTTACAACATCAGCTGCAATTACAGGCTCAGCTTTAAGTTATACATTTCCATATCCTGTAGATTCGGAGCAGACAATTACATACAGGACTAAGCCGATTGCAGGTGCTTTTACAGTAGAAGACGGAAAAGTTACCTTTAAGAATAAGGCTGAATTGCATCTTGATGGTAAACTTAAGGGAAGCTCACCAGGGACAGTTGACTTAGATTGGATTAATAAATCAGATGGTACATTGTCAGACGTCGGAGGAGTAACGAGAATAAAGTGGACAGTTACTGTAAAGAATCACGGAGATAAGCTTAAAAATACCAATAATGCCAGAATAGAAGATATTATAGGAGACGGTTTGTCACTTGTAGAAAACAATATAACCATACAATTTGACGGTAATTCTCCGGTGACATTGACAACGGGTGATAATGATAATGGAAAGTATTCCTATTCCGGAAACGAATTGACTTATCATTTTGGAAATAAGAATTTTGAAACTGCTGTTTTAACTTATTATACGGATATTTTAAAACCGAATGATAGTTTAAATAACAACAAAGAAATTACTTTTAACAATACTGCCAAATTGTTATGGAACAATGAAACTTTAGGAAGCCCCTCAGACACATCAAAAGCAACAATAGGAGCAGGAGGCTTGCTCGATAAAAGAGGACAAAGCTCATTTCTCTATATAAACGACAAAGATGAAGAAATAACTTGGACTGTAGATATTAACAAAAACCGCTTGACTATTGATAATGCAGTGTTTACAGATACAATTCCCGAAGGACTTAAGTATATAGAAAATTCCTTTAAATTGAACAACAGTTCTGTATCATCAGGATTGACAGTAACCGGTACTTCTATTAAGTATGAATTTGATACCACTATAAATTCTAAGCAAACAATAACCTATAAGACTAAGATATTGGATAGCCATAAGGAGCTGTTTACAAAAGGCGGAGACGGAAATAACAGCATAATTTTTAAAAACTCTGCAGTGTTGATTGGTAAAATTGGTGGAGTCGAAAAGACGTTTGATGATTTTTATAACCAGAATGTTAAATCTCAGGTTATAAGTAAGTCTGTTTTAAAAGATGCAGGAATAGAATATAATTACGAAACCGGCAAGGTGAAATGGCAAATTGTAATAAACAAAAGTAAGATGCCTTTAAAGAATGCTGTTTTAACAGACACTATACCGGATGGAATGAGTTATGTTGAGGGAACATTCAGCATAGTACCTACTCCTACGGCAATTGAAGGAAGGGGCTTTAAAATTGAAGGCAATGTTATTACATATGAATTTCCTGAAAATATATCAGGCGAATACATTGTTACCTTTGAAACTTTGGTTAGCAAAGAATTTTTGCTCCACCAGGATAAACTGAATAAGCTTGTTTCCTTTGAAAACAAATCTGTGCTTACATCGGATGATTTAGGTGAAGCAAAATCAAATGCGACTGTAAGTGTGAATAACTATGTTATAGAAAAAGAAAAGGACTCAGTTTCTGAGGCACAAGATTATATAGAATGGTCTGTTCCTATAAATGCCAGCAGAGTTACATTGAGCAACATAGAAATATCCGATACTCTTCAGGATGAACTTGAGCTTGACTTAAGCTCTGTTAAGATGTATAAGGCCAATATTGACCCTGAGAGCGGAAAGCTTGCTAAATATGGCGATGCTTTAAGTACAGCTCTGTATGATGTAACATACGAAGGTAATATATTTACATTTAAAATAATAGGAACGACTTCAGAGTCTTATATCCTTGAATTTGGAACAGATGTATTGGTAAGTAAAGCTACAATTAAAAATACCGTTAAATTTAACGGCAGCGGACTTAATACTGAGGCAACCGAAGAAGCTTTTTCTGTAAGTGTTGATGAGCAGAAGCTGGGTGCAAGCGGGCAGACCGGAAGTTTGAAAATCATCAAGATAGACGATGACACTGACGAAAAGATTGTTCTTGACAGTGCAGAGTTTAAAATCTACAGAATATTCAATTCCAACGTTAAGGATGAAAAATCCAATGTTACGGTGCAGGGCGATGTGTTGTTTGATGAACTTCTTTATAAAACTTATTATATTGAAGAAATAACACCTCCGAATGGATATCTGAGAGATAATGATGTGAATTCAGCAAGAATAAGCCGGGATGATAAGGATGTAGAATACATTTTCAAAAATAAAAAAGCTTTAGCTGATATCAATCTCATTAAACTTAATGAAAAAGATGCGGCTCTTGAAGGTGCAGAGTTCAAATTAACTAAGGATAATGACACTGATTGGGAACCGAAATTTGCAGAAAGCGATTCAGACGGCAGTGTAACATTTGAAAATATTGGGTTAGGTCAATATACAATTGAAGAAATCAAGTCGCCTACAGGTTATGTGAAGTTGTCGGAAAAGATACATGTAAGTGTAGAATACAATGAAGACAAAACAGCTACGGTTGTAAAGTTCATTGATATTAGCGAAGGAATGAATCTTGATGACGATGGAACATTGAATGTTACAAACAAATTGGTTGATGTAGCTGGAACAATAGAATTGCTTAAAAAAGGCATAGCTAAAAATAAGGATAACAGTATTTTATTTGACGGCGCTTTAGCAGGAGCAAAGTTTGCTCTTTACACATACGAAGAAGGTGTTGCAGGAGAAGAGCCTGTTGATTCTAAAATCAGCCAAGCGGATGGCAGTGTTGTTTTTACAGATATACCTTTAGGCACATATGTTGTAATAGAAACTGAAGCTCCATATGGGTATGCTAAGTCTGAGTCAGAGGTTTTTGTAAATGTATTCAGAGACCCTGATAATCTTGACAAGGCATTAGTGGAATACAGCTTTGACGATACCGAAGGTTTTGCGCTGGGAAAATTGACGGTAGAAAATCAAAAATTATTTGCTGACATTGACTTTACCAAAGTTGACGAAGGCGAAAAAAAAGGTCTTGCAGGAGCGAAGTTTAAGTTAACTAAAGATATCGATTCTAACTGGGGACCTAAATTTGCCGAGAGCGATGAAAATGGCAAAGTAATATTTGAGCATATTGAATTAGGTAAATATACAATTGAAGAAACAGAGCCGCCTACAGGCTATGTAAAGCTGACGGACATGATACATGTAATCGTAGACTACAATGAAGATAAAACAGCTGCTGTAGTAAAATTTACAATTAACGATGAAGGAATGCAGCTTGAAGATGACAATGTGTATGTAGGTAATGAACTGGTTGACATATATGCAGATGCCAAATTAATCAAAAACGGTGCAGCTGAAAACAGCAAGGGCGAAACCTTATATACAAAAGCACTTAAGGATGCAAAATTTGATATATATCTATTGAGTGAAAATGGAGAATCGCATTTTGATAGCAGCACCAGTGAAGAAAACGGAAGCGTGACTTTCAGTAAATTGCCGATAGGTAATTATGTTATAAGAGAAACAGAATCTCCGTCGGGATATTTAAAAACGAACGAGGAAGTTTTCGTTAAAGTTTACAGAAATCCTGAAAATCTTGGAGAAGCATTGGTAGATTATACGGTTGGAGAAACAAAGTATTCGGAACCTACAGTTGTGAACAAATCCATAAACATCGAATTCATCAAAACCGATAAATCCGGAAATCCTCTTGCAGGAGCAGAGTTTACTTTGTATGATTCGGATGAAAATGAGATTGAAGGATTTGAGCCTGTAACTTCTAATGAGTTTGGCGAAGTTATTTTCACTGCAGTTCCGGAAGGCAGCTACATCATTAAAGAAACAAAGGCACCTAACGGATACAGGGAATATAATAAGAAAATATCTGCAGAAGTTATAGTTACAGAAAATGAAGCTGTAGTTAATTTCTTGATTGACGGCGAAGAAGTTGAACTGGAAGACGGCGTGCTGACCGTGGAAAATGAAAGAAAACCCGGTGGCGGCAGTGAAACACCTGTTTACGGAAAAATAGCAATCAAGAAGGTTGATGAAAACAAGAAGGTTCTTCAAGGAGCTGAGTTTACACTTTATGATTCAAATGGAAAGGTTGTAGGCAAAGCAGTTTCCGGAAAAGACGGGATAGTTTCTTTTGAGAATCTTGAAAAAGGAAATTATGTTATCAAGGAAACAAAGGCTCCGGATGGATATGTGTTTGAAGTGAATGAAACTGAAGTTGAAATCAAAGGCTCTGAAACTAAGACATACACATTTACCAATAAGAAGGAAGAGCCTAAGAAACCGGGCAGAATTGAAATTATTAAGACCGACGAGGAAGGAAATCTCCTTTCAGACGCAAGGTTCAGCCTAATTGATGAAAAAGGCTCAACACTGCAGAATGTGGTAACTGTTAACGGACGTGCGGCATTTGAAGATGTGCCGGCAGGACGATACACAGTTAAAGAGGTTCAGGCTCCGGCAGGTTACGAATTAAGCGAAAAAACAGTTTCAGTGACTGTTGGCAGCGAAGAAACCATAACCGTGAAATTTGTAAATAAGCTTTCAGGCGTACCGGTTGTTCCGGTTAGCGGAAGAATTACAATCAACAAGGTTGATGAAAACAACATGGCACTTTCGGGAGCGGAGTTCACACTTTATAATGAGAATAATGAAGTAATGGGAACTGCCGTATCAGACGAAAACGGAAGAGTTATATTTGAAAACCTTAAGGATGGTAAATATTTCGTAAGAGAAACAAAAGCACCGGAAGGCTATGAAATAGTGACGGATGTTTTGAATGTGGATGTTGCTCAAGGCAAGTCCTACAGCTACAGATTCAGAAATATTCCTTCTTCTGAAATAATAAGAGATCCTAATGTGCCTAAGGGCTGGGAAACTATAGAAGACCCGGATGTGCCGGCGGATACGGTTCCGACATTGCCGGATACAGGTTCATTCCTTAACACATGGATGTTGGCAGCAATAGGCTTTATGTTTATACTGACAGGGATTATTCTATATAAAAGAAGAATGTTAAGAAACTAAATTAATGGGAGGAGCTATGCTCCTCCTTGATTTTTATAGTATAACATGTTAAAAATTATTTACTCCATGCTGACTTTGGTATGTATATCGAGTCAATGCACAAGCTTCAGGGAGAAGCCTGCTACATTTCTAAAAAATTACCTGATTGAACAGCCATATTATATATAATTTCAGCCATTTCTCTTGCTGTCTTAGTCATGCCGTTTTTCAGCCAATGCTGCAGGAGACCGATGCTGCCGTTTACAACGAAAACAAAATATTCATCTCTTACATTTGAACTTTCATCTCCAGCAGGTGAAAAGGATATTCCGCATTGATTATATACTATGGTAAAAATCTGCTTCTGAAAATTAATATCTCCTCTTTCACTCATTAAAATTTTTAAGTTTTTACTGTTTTCAACAATATATTGGAAGATTCCCTCTAACATATTAAGATTTTCATATTTATCATTTTTACCTGTAAGATTTGAAATAGCATCTCTTGCCCATGAAATAGTTTCGTTCTCGATTTTGGCAAGAAGGTCGTATTGGTCGCTGTAATGGGCATAAAAGGTAGTGCGATTGATATCTGCATTCTCGCACAGCTCCTTAATGGTTATTTTTTCGATTGGCTTTTTTTCCATTAATTCAAAGAGGCTGTTCTGTAAAACCATCTTCGTATAACGTGTCTTTCTATTTTCTTTCATTTAATGATGCTCCTTTCCAAAAGCAACAAATTTAATCAAGATTGCTTTTAAATCAACACTTATTATATATTATGTTGTAAACATTACAATTAATAAAACATCTGACGGTTGCAAAAACTACACAGTGTTATTATAATTTAATCTAAGTTAAATGTCAATAATGGGTATGAATGGAATGATTGTCGTGAAAATCAGCAAAGGAGAATTATATCAGAACTTATGGATTTTATAAAATTTGAAAACGTGGAAAGAGAGTATAAAATAGGCGGTGATATAATTAAGGCTGTGGACGGTATCAGTTTTAGCCTCAGCCAAGGAACACTGAATGTAGTTTTGGGACAGAGCGGCGCCGGAAAAACAACATTGCTGAATTTATTAGGAGGTATGGACTCACCCACCTCCGGCAAGATAGTTGTTAGCGGGAAAGAAATATCCGGCATGTCGGAGTATGAACTTACGGAATACCGGCGGACGCAAATCGGATTTGTATTTCAATTTTACAACTTAGTACCAAATCTGACTGCACTTGAAAATGTGCAGCTTGCCGAAGAAATTTGCCCAAACACTTTAGGTGCGCTGGAAATGCTGAAACGTGTAGGTCTTGAAAATCGAATTAACAATTTTCCAAGCCAGTTGTCCGGAGGGGAACAACAGCGAGTTTCCATTGCCAGGGCATTGGCAAAAAATCCGCAGATAGTCCTGTGTGATGAGCCTACCGGTGCCTTGGATTCGGAAACCGGACACAAGGTATTGCGTCTTATACGGGATGTATCCAAAGACCTTGGCAAGACTGTGATTATCGTAACACACAATGCATCCATATCTGAAATGGCAAATACGGTACTTCATATGCGGGACGGGAAGATTGCCAAGCTGCAATTCAATGAGCATCCCAAGGATGTGGAGGAAATTGCATGGTAAAAGGAGCATTGTTCATAAAATCACTGCGGGATATTCAAAAATCTAAGTCCCAGTTCATTTCAATATTTATAATGGCAACATTAGCCGTGTTTATTATGACAGGGCTTGACAGCATTTGGTATACCGTGGAAAAACACTCCTATAACATGTATCAATCAACAAATTTGTCAGATCTGTGGGTGACTGTGGCGAATCCTTCGGAACAGCAGATGTGGGGAATCGGAAAAATAGAGGGTGTGGAGCTGGTCGAAAAACGGTTCACGGCATATGCCGATACTGATTTACCGGGCGGTCCTACCCTGCAAGTATATGCATTGGACGACCTCAGTATTCTTGATCAGCCAAAACTGCAAAAAGGTAAATTTGGTAAAAGCAGCGGTGCGGTGTTGGACAGCAAGTTTGCAGAAGTTTATAACCTGAAAATTGGCGATTTTATTACAATTAAATTAAACGGGGTATGGATGCGGCTTCAAATTGAAGGTCTGGCACTTAATAGCGAGCATGTTTTTGCAGTCAAAAACACCGCCACAATAACTCCTGATCATTCGGACTATGGTTTTATTATAATCCGTACTAATTCACTAAAGAGTGTTTACGGGCAGAAAGTATATAATCAGATCAGCGTAAAAACCGCACAGGGCTCAGATTTAGCGTCGGTGGTGGATAGAGCGGGTGCTTATGTGGGAGACAATCTGATCGGCATCACACTGCAAAAAGACAGCAGCAGCGTAAGCAGCGTAAATTCGCGCATTCAGCAGTTCAAAACACTATCCTTGGTTTTTCCCGTTTTGTTTTTGCTGGTTACCGCATTAATCACGCAAAGCACAATGGTTAGAATGGTAGAAAACCAGCGTCCGCAAATAGGAATTTTGAAAGCTCTTGGCTATAGCAAGCGAAGTATCTTGTGGCATTATACTTCCTATGGTGTAATAGTAGGTGTTTTGGGCTCGATTTTAGGGCTTTTGACGGGACCCAATATACTTGGAAGAATTTTAATTTATCAGCTTAAGCTTACTTTGGCAGCATACAGCCTAAAAATCAATTATGGTCACTTTGTGTTCGTATTGCTTTTGATTCTTATTTGTACCGGAGGAGTTTCATTCTTTGCCTGCAGGCAGCTGCTGAGTGATACACCATCTGTGCTTCTTCGGGATAAACCGCCCAAAAGCGGACAGCACATATTTTTAGAATACATTCCGTCTGTTTGGCAGAAAATGAAGTTCAGCAGCAAGCTTATAGCACGAAATATAGTTGAGAATAAGGGACGCCTGCTAATGAGCACAATAGGTGTCATGGGCTGTACGGGCTTGATTATTTCCGCATTGACGGTCAGGAGCACCTTATCGGGAATAGGAGATTATACCTATGGAACAACTTTCACTTTTGATCAGAAGATTATTCTTGATACTAACAAGACCAGCTCTAAATATCTTAAAAATTTGGAGTTGGACGGTATAGCACAGCAACTGGAAGAATCCGCGGTTCAGGTGATTTTTCCGGACGGAAGCCAAAAAATGGAGCCGGTAAGCATTACAACCAAGGAAAGCCCTTTGATTCATCTGCAGAACATCGACGGGACTCCGGTTTATCTGCCGGAGAACGGGGTTCTGCTGACCCGCAAGCTATGTAAAGAACGGGGTATAAATAAGGGTGATATTATACGTGTTAAGCTCACGGGAAAGGGATATGTTTCCGTGCCTGTTGAGGAGATTGCATATGTTGCTTCCGGACAGGGAATTTATATGACCGACATATACTGGGAGTCGTTGGGAGAGACATTCAAGCCAACCTCACTGCTTGTAAAATGGAAGGGAAAGCCTGACGTGAAATTTTTAGACAGCGATATTGTGACAGATTTGGCAACAAGGGATAGCATGCAGAACAGCCTGTCCTCCAGCTTAGGCGTTGTAAATTTTGCAGTCATGTTCTTGATTGTAATAGGCGCATCGCTGGCATTTGTGGTGTTGTACAACACCGGTATCCTAAATTTTGTGGAGAGAACCAGAGATCTTGCGACATTCCGCGTATTGGGATTCCACCACGACGAAATTCGGTACTTAGTTCTGATTGAAAATTATTTTTCGGTATTGCTTGGAATGCTGTCCGGCATACCCGTGGGAAGATTTATGTCATGGATTATCGCCAGCAGTATTGACGAGCGGCTGGACCTTTTAGGGAACATTAGTCTGAGAGATGTAATGATAGCCGGAGCAATGACCATATTCTTTTCTTGTATAGTCAACAAAATAATAGCTGATAAGATGAAAGAAATTGACATATTTGAAGCGCTGAAAAGCGTTGAATAACAACAGATGGAGGGATATCACATGAAGGAGCGGATTCTGTCTCATAAAAAAGCGGTAGTTGCGGTATGTGCTTTTGCTATACTGATTATCGCACTTGCAATATTTATTCAAAGAAAAAACAGAATTGAAGCCATGAAAGCGGCAGATGTACAAATTTCTACAAATTATACCGCAGAAATCGAAGCCTGGGGCGAAGTGCTGTACAGCCGTATTGAGAGCATCAGCATAGATTTTCCGATGATAGTGACAGATGTGCAGGTAAAAGAGGGCGAAAGGGTTACCTTTGGGCAGCCTTTAGTGGCTGTTGATCTTTCCGAATACAACGGAAATGTGGAAAAAGTAAAGCAGCAGCTGTCAGCCAACCAATCAGCTCTCGATTCTGCAACACAGGACATTTCTGCCCTGCAAGCAGACATTGCGCAGATGCAGAATGAAATTGCACGCAAGGATGAGGAATATAAAAATAATACCAATGCTGACTTGAAATTACTGCAGAATTCCCTGAATCTTGCCTTAACAGAGCTTGAGGATGCAAAGAATGATTTTCAGGATTATCAAAACCTGTATGATGAAGGAGTTATTTCTGAAATGACTCTCAATCAATATTCCTCCATGCTTGACCAAAGGCAAAAAGCCGTTGACGACGTGGAAGCCAATATCCAGAAAACAAAAACCGCTTTAAAAGATGAGCTGAATCTTCTGAACGTTTCACTCAAATCCAAACAAGTACAGCTTTCTCAGCTTCAGCAGGGAAACAGTACCAATGTGGCAATGCAGCAAAGCGGCGTTACCGCCACGCAGGTGGATTTGGATATTATGACTGGCAAGCTCGAAAGGGATTACATCAAGGACAGCCATATTGTTTCCAATGTTGAAAACGGCATTGTAAAGAATATAGCGGTCAAAAGCGGCAATCACATTGGTTCGCAGGGTATGCCAACGGAAGTTCTTCAGATTATAGATGCCGACTCCATAACCGTATGCGCTGAGGTATATGAAGAATTCATAGAAAGCGTACAGGTGGGTCAAATCGTTAAAATTGTCCCAACTTCATCTCCGGATACCTCACTTGAAGGTACTGTAATGCATATTCCTGATCTGGCGGTGGAAAAGGACGGCAGGCGGGTTGTCCGCGTAATTGTAAAGCCTGATGATCCGGACAATATACTTAAACCGGGATTTACCGCAGATGTTTATTTTCCGAAATAAACATCTGCTTTTTTAAGATAAAACAAGGATGTTAAGCTGCCGTTATACGGCAATTACAACATCTTTTTTTATCTTTTCAGGCGAAAAAAATAGGAAAATTTTTTTGACTGTTATTTCAAGGTCCGTCCCCGGAATTTCGTGGGAACATTTCTTAGGATTTGCTCGTCTAAATATTTGAGGTGATATAATGAATAAAAAATTTATTTTTCTGGTTGTATTACTGCTCTTAGCAATTATAATCATTGCTGCTGTCACTCAATTGATCATAAGTCAAGATAATATTGAAAAAGTATCATTTAATGCAGCTGTAATTGAAAACAACGGCACTTCTTTATTGGTAAATCCGGCAGAAGGTTCATCTGAGCTGAATTCAAGCGATAAAATAGTTGTAAGAGTTCAGGTGGAAAATGCTGTTTTAAAGGACTTATCAGAATTTACCGTAGGAAGCAAAGTTAAAATCACTTATGATGGAATGATTATGGAAAGTTATCCCGCACAAATTAATGCTTATAGTGTTGAATTTATCAGGTAATAATAAAAACGTAAGACTTATGAAAATGATAATCATATGAGGAGTAAAACATGAAAAATCCTAAAAAGAATATGACGCATATATTAGGATTACTGCTTTCTGTTGCGGTAGTAATGCTGTTTATGATGAAATATAATAAAGATGCACTGCAAAAGGGTATAGACCTTAATTTTATTAATGCTGTCTCTGATTCCATGGGAGGACTATCCAAGGATTACAGTAAAATAGATGCTGATGAAAAGATACGGAATTATTATCAAACAGTTACTAATTTAAAGGATGCATTGGACGTTTTTCATATTACTTCATATAAGGATTATGATGAATATTTTGAAATACTAAATCGTTTATACATTTATTTATTAGAAAACAAAAATGATAATTATGAAATAAAAGGACAATCGCATATATTTGAATTTTTAGGGAAATCATTGGTATACCCTGATGACAGCCAAGTAATTTCAGACTTTAATACCTACCTTGATGAAAAGGCAAAAGAAAAAGAAAATTTTGCCGCAAAGAAGACTATCGATTTGACTTTCGCACCGGTACCAAGGGAAGTTTTAAAGGAAGGAATACCTGATGAAGGATGGACAAAAGCAAAAAGTATTTATTTTGGAAATTTAGAAAATCAAGTTGAATCAACACTGCATTTGTATATAGACAATGAGGGCAATGCTGACTTAAGACCCGGTGAAGGGATAATATATGGATTTATAGAGCATAGCGGAAGATTTTTTGAAATTGGGATTGTTAGCTATTATGGGATTGACAATGTAGACGTAAATTTAGCGGACAGAAACTATGACGGTATAAAAGAAATTGAGATTGTAGGCGATATGGGTGCAACATATATTGAAATGAAAATAATTTCTTACAATGAAAGCAATCGCCAATGGGAAAATTTATTGACAATGGGTTCTCCTGAAATTATTGATTTGGATAATGACGGTCGAGATGAGTTAATTGCTGTTTCGGCAGGAAGCCTGCCAACATTTGTTGATATATACAAATGGAATAATGATTGTTTTGAAAAAGCCGACATATCGGAAGCAACAGAAAGTGACTTTGCAAGTCTATATATTTCAAAAGATGAATGGATTATTGAAACAGGCATAATTGTAGACGGTAAAGTTCCAGGAACCGCATTATATAAATATAAAGATGGAAAGCTTCTGCTGAAATAGGGTAGGGACGGTTTTTTGCCGGGGTCAGTCCATGAAGGAATGTCCCCGTACTAATGGGGAAAAGTTGATATTATGATAAATATATCCGATAAATTAAAATATAAATTGAATATGCTTCCTATGAAGCCCGGTGTTTATAAAATGATAGATGCAAGAGGCAATATTATTTATGTTGGCAAAAGTAAATTGTTAAAAAGAAGAGTAAAAACATATTTTTCAAGCAATCCTAAATGGGATAAAGTCAACAGAATGGTTAAAGTAATAGATGATATTGAATTCATTGTTACGGATACTCATATGGAAGCAAGGCTTTTGGAATGCAGTTTGATAAAATCGGTTAAGCCTGTTTTTAATTCGCAAATGAAGCATGACAGAGGATATGTATATTTGAAACTTGAAGATTATAACAAATACAGAGCATTGTCAATTATTGAATCAAGGGAAGGAAATACATTTACATTTGGTCCCTTCAGAAGCAGATCCCAATTAAATGAAACGATAAATATTCTTAAAAATTTATACCCTATAAAAAGCGCAGCAAAATCGTATTCGTTTGATTTTCATTTGTTTCCTGCCGCTTTAAATGAGGCTGATTTTAACGAAAACAGAAATTCATTATACGAAATATTAACGGACAATTCAAAAGCAAAAATGTTTATAAAGGAATTATCAAATAAAATGAAAAATGAGGCTTCATTTTATAATTTTGAAATGGCAGCCATATACAAAGAAATTATAATCAATGTAAATTATATTTTTTATTCAATCAATAAAAATTATGAGCTTTCAAAAAGCAATTTGATCACATCGATACCTGTTGAGAACGGTTATAAGCTGTTTTATATTTCAAAGGGAATAATACTGAAAAAAGAAATATCCGAAAAGCCTTTCCCCGATAATATTGAAGCATTTACGGAAGCCGCCTTGACACCCTTGGATAGTGTTATACATATGGATGAAAAATCACTTGTAGATTACAAAGACATTGTTTGCTCGGAAATTATTTCTTCATCTGAAATTGCTGTTAAATATATATGACCGGCAATATCCTCTCGGCAGGGAAACCTGCCTTAATGGCTGTATAAAGTTCTCCTCCGGAAACCACATCTACGCACATACCTTCCTATGCCACCAGCCGAGCCATTGCCAAAGGAAAGAATGCTTTGGTTGCGTACGCAACCCTCGTACCTGAATATTTTTTTGTAAAACAGTTGCGCGGTTTTTCGAAGCGGCCCTTATTCCCTTAGCGGAAATGACATAATGAGGGGTACCGTATTTTTTGGCGAGTTCCATCGTATCACATCCGTCGAAATACAGGATGTCATTTCTTACTTCTTTCATCATAGTGTGTTACCTCGGTTTTATTGAAAATTCTTAACAAATATAAAGCAACTTTTGTGCCAATTGGTCTTTTGACCTGCAAATCACATATCAAATGAAATTTAACACATCGGATAGAAAACTACCACCAAATACATCTCAATAATGGTTGGTTTTGCGACCATTAAACAACCATTATACGACCATTCGTCCATTCTGTTTGGGCTATTCTCTCAGGAGTTCTCTTTTTTGCTAAGCATGGCTTTTCTGTTTTTAAACAAGAAAACATTAGATTTTAACGATTTTTTTATCTTTTTGAATATATATTTAACTTTTTATCACAATTCAGACAATCTTGGCATATCTTTTGCACAATAGTACTTTCAAAGGAACATCTATCTTTTGTCCATGAGGGCAGTTCAACTACGAGATGTTACTATGAAAGGAGGCGCTTTTTTTTGATTCAGTTAATGAGAAATGTAAAAGCGTATAGAGACGGAGAATGGAAACCGAGTGAAATCCTGATAGCCAACGGAAAAATTGAGCAAATAGCCGATCACATTCGGGTTACATATGATGGTCTCGAAGAAGTAGACGGCAATGGTATGACTGCAATACCGGGATATATAGACCAGCACGTTCATATAACAGGTGGTGGAGGAGAAGGCAATTTTATCACACAAGTTCCTCCGCTGAAGTTTAGTGAACCGGTAAAGGCTGGAGTTACTACTATTGTAGGATTGTTGGGAACTGACGGCACTACTCGAAGTGTTGCAAACTTGGTGGCTAAAACTAAAGCCATAAAGGAATTTGGCTTGACGGCATACTGTCTCACTGGAAATTATAACTATCCTTCTCCGACTTTGACCGGCAATGTAATGGACGATATCGTATTTGTTGATGAAATCATCGGAGTGAAAATTGCGATTTCTGACCATCGTTCTAGTAATATGACGAAAGAATCACTCATTAAGTTGGCTTCAGATGCAAGAGTAGCCGGGATGCTTTCAGGAAAGCCCGGGATAGTACATCTGCATACGGGAAGCGGAAAAGCCCAATTAGATATGCTTTTTGATATCGTTGAGAGCACGGATATTCCGATTAGGACATTTAGACCGACTCACTTGGCGGCGAAATATGATGCAGCCATCCGCTTCGCTAAATTGGGTGGATATATCGATTTCACATGTGACCCGGACGATATGTTTAACCGTAGTGCTCTTCTCGTTCGTTCCCTGGATGAAGCACCTGAAGGTAGCGTTACCATCAGCACAGACGGAAACGGCAGCTTGCCTATTTGGAACGAAAAGAATGAAATGATAGGTATAGGTGCAGGTAGTATATCAGCACTTCATGCCACAATTAAAGCGATGGTAGAAATGCAAAACTGTCCGCTTGAAAAAGCAATCAAGCCTGTGACTGAAAATGTTGCAAAGGCACTTAACTTATATCCCGCGAAGGGAGTCTTAGCAGACGGAGCTGATGCGGATATAGTTTTACTGGATGAAAATCTCAAGATAAACACGGTATATGCTATGGGAAAGTGTATGCTTAAGGACGGCGAAATGCAGGTATCTGCATATTTCGAATTTTAACCATTATCTTATGTAAATTGGTTTGTAATCCAAAACGGAATTTTACATATTTTTATTATTTTAAGAAAGGAGACATTAATTATGTCAATTATGTCAAACGAAAAGACTAAGAAAAAGTTCCAGATGCCTAACACTTGGATTATCGTTTTCTCGATGGTAGTTATAGTGGCGATTTTATCATGGATTATTCCTCCGGGTGCATTTGAATATGAAACGGTGGAAATTAACGGCTCAACTCGTAATTTGGCAATTGCTGATTCCTTTGAATATCTTGAAGAAGGCTCAGGGGAACCTACTGGTGTATTAGGTGTATTCTCTGCACTGTACAGAGGGTGCGTTAATATGGCAGGAACCATCTTCATGGTATTTACTTGCTGTGCAACATTTAGAATTATGGTGCAGACAGGTGCTTTCCACGCTGGTATTGGTGTTGCATTAAAAAAATTAGGAAAATCCAGCGCAATCTTAATTATTGTTATGATGATTATCTTTGGTCTCTGCGGTTCTGTTTTCGGTATGCTATCAGAACTGTTTGGATTCTATCCTCTGGTTGTAGGTCTGGCCATTGCATTAGGATATGATGCAATGCTCGGAATGGCTATTCTGGCTCTTGGAGAATATATAGGTTTCGCAGCCGGTACATTGAATCCTTACAATGTAATGATTTCTCAGGGTATTGCTCAAGTTGAAGTATTTACAAACCTGGGATACCGCTGGTTTTGCTTCGCTGTAATGATGGCTGTAACTATTGCCTATGTATTGTGGTATGGCGCTCGCATAAAGAAAGACCCGACTAAGTCCCTCGTATATGGCGAAAAGAATATTCACTCTTTCTCTGAGACTGACATGGATTCTTATAAGATGACTAAACAATATGGCTTGGTTCTGGTTGACTTAGCGGTTACTCTTGTAATTCTTGCAGTAGGTCTCCTTAAGTACGGATGGGGTAGTTCGCAACTCTGCGGTCTTTTCATCGCAATGTCAGTTGCTGGTGCTCTTATCATGGGATGGAGTGGAGAGAAGTATGTAAACGAATTCGTTGAAGGCGTAAAAGGCATGGCATGGGGTGCACTGATTGCAGGTATTGCCGGTGGTATTATGGTCGTTATGAACGATGCTAAGATTATTGATACGATTATTAACTTCTTAGCAGAACTTTTGAAGAGTGCCCCAAACCAAATTTCAGCCCAGCTTATGCTCATTGTTCAGACACTGATAAATCTTCCGATTTGTTCTTCAACAGGTCAAGCCGCTGTAACTATGCCAATTATGGCTCCTCTTGGAGATGCGTTAAACATCTCTCGTGACGGTGTATGTCTTATTTATCAGTTGGCAAGTGGTTTAACAGATATCATCTATCCTGTATCTAATATCGTTATCGTTTGTGGCTTATCCGGTATTAAGTACGAAAAATGGGTAAAATGGGTATTCCCTTTAGTTGTTATTTTGCTCGTAGTAGAAATGCTCTTAATTTCCTTATTCCTTGCTCTTAGATTATAATATATCCTAATAAAATATACAGTTGTATTAAGCTAGAAAAAAACGAGGCTCATATCCTCGCTTTTTTCATGTTATAAATTACGCGCTCCTAAATGGTAATTATACACGCTTAATTCCGGTTTTTCCTTTACCCATTATGATACATCCCTTGGATTCTAACTCGCCCAATTTTTTTCGCAGAGCATATTCTGATTGACATAGACCATTTTTGCGAGCCTCTTCAAGTAGGAGCCTTCTTCCTAACAGTTTTTCGTTCTTTAATAGTTTGTCAATCAAACTTAACAAATCGTCACATCCCACATCCGATATTTGTTCATGTTCAATATTATTCTGAAAATATAGAACATCCGGAAGATTGCAAAAGTCAAGAGTATTGCTGGTACGCAGGGCATTCATATAGATAATAATATTCTTCAATTCTCTTACATTTCCGTGCCATGGTTGCTTTTCAAGCCATTTAATAAGTTCAAGCGAAAAATCTACCTGATTACCGCCTTCTTCATCGAGGAGAGTTCTGGCAAGGTAGGCGATATCCTGACTGCGAGCACGCAGTGGAGGTATGTGCAGATATCCGATTTTCAATCTGTAATACAGGTCCTCTCGGAAAGTTCCTTGTCGTACCTTTTCTTGTAGGTTTTGATTTGTTGCAGCGATTATTCGCAAGTCAACATGACGAATTCGTCCGCCTCCGATACGCATTACTTCATTTTCTTGTAATACTCGGAGAAGGCCAACCTGCATTTTAGGAGAGATATCTCCTATCTCATCGAGGAAAATAGTGCCTCCATTGGCCATTTCAAATACGCCAACTTTACCACCGCGGCGGGCGCCAGTGAATGCGCCTTCTTCATATCCGAACAATTCACTCTCCATCAAGGAATCGTTTATTGAACTGAAGTTAATCGCAACATAAGGTTTATCGTGACGAGAGGATTCTTGGTGGATTGCGGCAGCAAACAATTCTTTGCCGGTGCCACTTTCTCCTTCGATAAGAATATTCAAATCTGTATGCGATAGTCTCTGTGCACGCGCCTTTGTTTCCAAAATTTCTTCTGAAATACCGCGAATATCATCAAATGAATATTTTGAATAGAAACCTTGTTGCACGAGCTGACGGGCCAACTTACTGTTTTCTGTCTGTATGTCCTCCATACTACGAAAGATTCCGATGTTTCTTTCTCCGTTTATAGAAAGCCTAGATACCATGAACTTTTTACCATTACATTCAGTTAAAATCTCGCGCTGCCCATCTTCAGTATGAAGCAGAAAATCAACAAGCAGTTCGTCTTTAATTACCTGAGAAATGTGTTTACCCATAACATTATCTATGGATGAAAACTTTTTAAAATGCTGATTTGCAACGATTACCAATCCTGTTTTAGGCTCATAAAGGATGAGGCTGTCTCCCACTGCATCAATTACAGAAAAAAGGTTTTTATTGGCTGTGTCAAGATAGTCGGCAAATTCTGCTGTCCGTCTTGTTGCAGATATAACGCGTTCTAAATAGTTGTTGATATACTTTTGTACCGCATCTTGTCCCCATCCGAGGATGCCCCAAACTTCAGCAATGGTTTCTCCTGAAATGCCACGAGTACCGATTTCATACACTGGATCGAAACCCTTTGGCACAAGTTCTCCTTCACCTACAGAGAGAGTACAAAAGATTGTATCCTTATTCAATGTATCTACAGCTACTTCAGGACTGAACGGAATGTAATTTAAGTCAGAAAAGCCGATTTGCTGCAAGTTTTCGATAGCATCCATGGCGGAGGCGATGGAGTCGTTTACCACCAAGATATTTTTGCCCGAGCTCATAGACACTAAAAGTTCAATGCAGTCCAGATTCAGAGTTCTCTTTGCAATTACCACAGCACTGTTTTCGAAAGATACGCCTTGGTCTAAGAGGCGCTGTGCAAAGGATTCACCTGTAAGTAATAAAACCCTAGCATTGATGTGTGGCGGGATGCCTTCCTCGAAGCAGTAACTTTCCAAACTTGCTCTGTCAGGCACGTATTCTTTTAGTTGGTTAAATGTGCTGTTTCTGGTTCGGCAGTTACCCGATATGGTAACGAGATCAATTACCTTTTTTTGCTTTTGCATGGTGTATCCCTCCACGTTGAATGGTCTAAATTTTCAGTATAATTAATTATAGCATATGTTGATTTATTTGGGTATAGTGCGTTACAATATTGGGGGTAGTTTATTCTTTAAGATACCAGATGTTATTGCCTATTCCCCAGGAGCATAACAGTCAAAAGCCCAAATTCTGATGTTAATTTAATAATTTAGGGCTTTAATTATCGTACGGTCCGCTCTTCCTATTTGAAATGGGTAAATCGTGGGTAAAATAGTTTTCTTTCACCTTACGAACCCTTAAAAATTACAGTTCTATCAGCCTATTTCACTTCAATCGGTTTCATATGCGGATGTAATTTTAAGGTCAGTCCCCAAAATCCATATAATTATAAAGCCTGATGCTCCAAACGATATACTAAAACCGGGGTTCACCGCAGATGTTTATTTTCTGAAATAAACATCTGCGGAACCTTTTTTTATTTTGCTCGTCTAAATGTTTATATCAGCCCTGAAGAATAAATAATTTACGCAATAAAAGATGTTGAAAATAGAGGAA